>ENA-ORLL01000014-ORLL01000014.1-human-gut-metagenome-genome-assembly--contig:-NODE-14-length-45457-cov-6.10312_pt1 | contig 45457 bp, 34 predicted proteins | sample MGYA00243070_ERZ508830 | MGnify/ENA primary metagenome ERZ508830 (study PRJEB26277, sample SAMN04329787) | human gut metagenome | biome: human-associated habitat | host: Homo sapiens | place: USA...
GCTAGGTTTACTTGGTTAGATACGGAGTTTTTTTATACCTTTTTCGGTGGAATCCGTGTAATCCGTGTCTAATAATGATATGATCTAGTGTATTTTGGCACATCCTCATTCATAATAAACAGACATATACTTTATAAACTTATACCATTACAATATGATACTTTGTGAACAAACCTGGCGCTGGTACGGTCCTAACGACCCCGTCAGCCTATGGGACATCAGACAGGCCGGAGCCACCGGCATCGTGAACGCCCTGCACCCCATCCCCACCGGCGAGGTGTGGGCGGTGGAAGACATCATGAAACGCAAGGAGATGAATGAAGCCGCAGGTCTCCGCTGGTCGGTCGTTGAAAGCGTACCCGTACACGAGCACATCAAGACGCAGACCGGAGATTTCCAACGGTATATCGACAACTACAAGGAAAGCTTGCGCAACCTCGGCAAATGCGGTGTGAACATCGTGACGTACAACTTCATGCCCGTACTGGACTGGACGCGTACCGACCTTGCCTACGAGCTTCCCGACGGCAGCCGCGCCCTGCGCTTCGAACGCGCGGCCTTCATCGCTTTCGACCTCTTCCTGCTGAAGCGCCCCGGTGCGGAAGCCGATTACACCGACGCGGAAAAGGCCAGGGCCAAAGCCCGCTTCGAGCAGATGACGGAAGACGACAAGCAGTTGCTGGTACGCAACATGATTGCCGGCCTGCCCGGTTCGGAAGAGAGCTTTACCTTGGAGCAGTTCCAGAAAGAGCTTGACCGCTACAGGGATATCACCCCCGAAAAGCTGCGCTCCAACCTGATATATTTCCTCAGCGAAATCTGTCCCGTTGCCGACGAGGCCGGCATCGAGCTGGTGATCCATCCGGACGACCCGCCCTGCTCAATCCTGGGCCTGCCGCGTATCATGAGCTGCGGCGCCGATTTCCAGGCTCTGATTAACGCTGTTCCCAACAAGAGCAACGGTCTGTGCCTGTGCACCGGTTCTTTGGGCGTAAGCAGCGCCAATGACTGTGCCGCCCTGATGGAGCAGTTCGGCGACCGCATTAACTTCGTGCACCTGCGCAGCACGCAACGCGATGAGGAAGGCAACTTCTACGAAGCCAACCATCTGGAAGGCAACGTCGACATGTACCATGTGATGAAGGCTTTCCTCGAGCTGCAGCAGCGCCGTAAGGTTTCCATCCCGATGCGTCCCGACCACGGTCACCAGATGGTGGATGACTAGAAGCATACACCAACCCCGGGGTACTCCTGCATCGGACGTCTGAGAGGAATGGCTGAGCTGAGAGGACTGGAAATGGGAATCGCCAAATCCTTGTTTGAATAAGGAATTCCTTTAAAAACGTGCTAAAAGCCATTCAACTGCAATGATACTGCGATTGAATGGCTTTTTTATAACCTGATACCCCATATTGAGAAATTCTTTCCTATATTTGCCCCTTGAACCCCCAAAACAGATTTATCATGAAAAACTTAACACTCCAACGAGTGGCTGCGGTAGATGTATTCCGCGCACTCACCATGTTCCTTATGCTCTTCGTAAACGACATTCCCGGTTTGAAGAATGTTCCTCACTGGCTGATGCACGCCGCTGCCGATGAGGATATGCTGGGATTTTCCGATACCATCTTCCCGGCCTTTCTGTTCTGCATGGGCATGTCAGTATCCTTTGCCATACAGAACCGTTATAAAAAGGGCGATACAACCACACAGGTCATTGCACATATATTCTGGCGTACGGTGGCGCTCATTGCCATGGGGCTGTTCTCGCTTAACAGCGGCGGCATTGAAGGCGGTCTTTCCCATTCCTGGTTTACTATCCTTATGGTAATCGGTTTCTTCCTGACATGGGGAGTATATCCAAAGGCCGAAGGTACAAAAAAAGCCCTTTTCACCGTAATGAAAGTGGCAGGCGTGGTATTGCTTGCAACGCTGGTTATTTATAAAGACCTCAACGGGAAACCGTTCCATACAAGTTGGTGGGGAATCCTCGGTCTTATAGGCTGGACATATGCCGTATGTGCCGGCATCTATCTGTTCACCCGCGAAAGCCTGCGTAAAAACGCGGTTGCATGGTTTGCAGTGATAACGCTCGCTGTAATCAGCCATTCCGGCCTTATCCCGGAAGAATATGGAAGCCGTATCCTGTTGCTGCCTTTCATTCCCAGTGACTGGACGCTGCACGCATTCGGAATGTCGGGTCTGCTGACCTCCTTGCTCATGCAACGCTACGCCAATCGCGAACACCCCGGCAAATTCATCGGTATGCTCTGCATCCTTGGTGCCGGCATGTTGATTCTTGCACTGGTTTCGCATCCATACTGGATTATCTCCAAGATACAGGCTACCCCGTCCTGGCTGTTTTATTGTCTTGCCGCCTTCTTCCCGTTATTCGGCTTTTTCTATTGGCTGACCGATGTAAAGGGCAAAACCAACCGGTTCGATATAATCAAACCCGCAGGAACGGCAACGCTCACTTGCTACATTCTTCCCTATATATGGTACTCCGTCCAGCAATTAGCCGGCTGGGCTTATCCGGAAGCATTGGGAAGCGGTGTACCGGGACTGCTCAAATCGCTTGTCTTCTCCATCATCATCGTACAGTTGACAGGACTGCTGGTGAAAGGCAAAATAAAACTGAAAGTTTAAAATACTTCATGACTATGTTGAAAATTCAAACTCCCAACGGCGAAGACAGAGTTCTGCTCCATTCCTGCTGTGCTCCCTGTTCCTCTGCCATCATTGAATGCCTGCTGGCAAACGGCATCCGCCCGACAGTGTTTTATTGTAATCCCAACATCTATCCGCAAGAGGAATATGAGATAAGAAAGCAGGAAGCCGTTCGTTTCGTAACGTCCCAAAACCTCGATTTCATCGATGCGGATTACGATTATACCCACTGGCGGAACACAATGCTGGGACTGGAAAACGAACCGGAACGAGGCAGCCGTTGCCTGAAATGCTTTACATTACGCCTGACGGAAACGGCACGCTATGCTTCCGAACACGGCTTCTCTGTCTTTACCACTACCCTCGCATCTTCGCGTTGGAAAAGCCTCGACCAGATAAACGAAGCGGGAAAACGGGCAGCCGCCCTTTATCCCGGTACAATCTTTTGGGAACAGAACTGGCGGAAAGGCGGATTGCAAGACCGCCGCAACCAGCTCCTCAAAGAGTATGACTTCTATAACCAACTGTACTGCGGCTGTGAATTCAGCAGGAAGCGGTTGGAACAGCCTGAAGAGAATAAGCGGGAATAAGGCATTTTTAGTAAAGGGAGATTCCAAAAACAAGCAGCCGGACCACACATCCTAATTCGTCAGACAGTTGTTACCCTTTCGTTCAACAACTGTCTGACGAAAGGATAACGGATGTCTGACGAAAGGGCAACATCCGTCTAACGAATTAAATTCAATAAGAGTCCGGCATAACAATCCCTGCTTCAACACCAGAGTTCAGCAACGGAAAAGGCTGTCAATCGTACACAAGTGTCGATAAATAATCCTCCGCAAACATCTCGTTTGCCACTTCCAACAGAATTTCGGGAGTCAGTTGTCCGATACGCCGGAACACGGCTTCAGCCGTTTCATATTTATTGTAATGCAGGAAGGTCTTTGCCATGCCGAGGGCATTGTTCTCGTTATTGTCCGAAGCCACGCCTATCTGCCCGATAAGCTGTTTTTTGGCGGCGGCAAGCTGGGAAGAAGTCATCCGGATATCGCGCAGGCGTTTCAGTTCTTTATACACAAGGCGGGTACAAAGCTCCGCATCCTCCGGATCGCAACCGAAATAAATACAGAAAGTTCCGGTATCGGTATAAGAAGTCAGGTTGGACTCTACATTATAGACCAGTCCGCGCCGTTCGCGCAAGGCCACATTCAGCCGGCTGTTCATGCCCGGACCTCCGAGAATGTTATTCAGCAGATAGAGCGCCGTACGCTTGTCTTCATACGCATTGTACCCCCTACTGCCAATCATGATGTGCGCCTGATGGGTATCTTTGTGTAAAACCAGATTTTTCGGAACATATAAAGGCGGGGGCGTACGACGGTTATCGACAGCCTCAGCCGGAATATCAGCCAATAGTTTTTCCGCCCAACGCACCACTTGTCTGAAATCCATATTGCCTAAAACAAAGAACACCATATTGCCCGGACGGTAAAAGCGGGAAGTAAAGGCCGCCGCATCTTCGCTGCGGAACTTCTTCAACTGTTCCGGATTGCCGAGGATATTACGTCCCAGAGGATGCCCGCGAAAGATTAAATCCTCAAAATCATCAAAAATCAGTTCGGACGGGTTGTCTTCGTACGACTGGATTTCGTCTATAATGACCTCTGTCTCCTTTTCAATCTCCCGCTGAGGGAAAGTGGAATGGAATACAATATCCGTCAGCAACTCAAAAGCACGCCCGAAATGTTCGGTAAGAAATGCGGAATTAATTACGGTTTCTTCCTTATTGGTGTAAGCGTTTAAATCGCCGCCCACATTCTCCATGCGGTTCAGAATATGCCACGCCCTGCGCTTCCTGGTGCCTTTAAAAATAAGATGCTCCACAAAATGCGCCATCCCCTGCTCGTTTTCGAGTTCATCGCGTGTTCCGGCATCCACCGCAAAACCACAATAAGCCACCTTCGACAAGGAGGGTTCATGGATGATGCGCAAGCCGTTCGGCAATGTGTGCTGATTATGGCGAGGCTGTATTTCTTCTGTTAAATTCTTCATTCTTACGCTACAAACAGTTTACCGGCACAAAAATACAATAAAACTTATTGCCGTTTATGGAAAATTACGGATATTTGTAGACTTATAATCCATAAATCAAAATTGAGACAATGATAGCATCCATTCAAGAGCTTTTGCAGAAAGAAGCGCAGGCCGTATTGAATATCCCTGTAACGGACGCATACAAAAAGGCGGTAGAACTTATCGTAGAACAGGTACACCGTAAAAAAGGCAAACTGGTAACTTCCGGCATGGGTAAAGCAGGGCAAATAGCCATGAATATTGCTACAACCTTTTGCTCGACCGGCATTCCTTCCGTATTTCTGCATCCCAGCGAAGCACAGCATGGAGACCTGGGTATCCTGCAGGAGAATGACCTGCTGCTGCTTATCTCCAATTCGGGCAAAACACGGGAAATCGTCGAACTGACACAGCTGGCGCATAACCTGAATCCGAAACTGAAATTTATCGTCATTACAGGAAATCCGGACAGTCCGCTGGCACAGGAATCGGATGTATGTCTCAGCACAGGAAGTCCCAAGGAAGTCTGCATACTGGGCATGACCCCTACCACTTCCACAACGGTAATGACCGTTATAGGAGATATTCTGGTAGTACAGACCATGCAGAAAACCGGATTTACCATTGAAGACTACTCCAAACGTCACCACGGCGGTTACCTCGGAGAAAAATCAAGAGCGTTATGCGTAAAGTAATCGGCATCGGAGAAACGATATTAGACATTATTTTCCGTAACGAGCAACCTTCGGCTGCCGTTCCGGGCGGTTCCGTATTCAATGGAATCGTTTCATTGAGCCGCACCGGCGTTCCAGTCTGTTTCATCAGTGAAACCGGCAACGACCATGTAGGCAATATCATCCTCAGGTTCATGCGTGACAATCATATCTCCACGGACTACGTCAACGTATTTCCTGACGGGAAATCGCCCGTTTCGCTTGCCTTTCTGGATGACAACAGCGATGCCGAATATATCTTCTACAAAGATTATCCCAAACAGCGGCTGGATGTCATATACCCCAAACTGGAAGAGGACGACATTGTTGTCATCGGCTCTTACTACGCATTGAATCCGGTGCTGCGCGAGAAAGTGTTGGAGCTGCTCGACCAGGCACGCGAAAAGAAAGCCATCGTGTACTACGATCCCAATTTTCGTTCTTCCCATAAGGAAGAGGCCATAAAATTGGCGCCGACCATTATTGAAAATCTGGAATATGCAGACATTGTACGCGGCTCGCAGGACGATTTCTTCTATATGTACAACCTGCGCGAAGCAGACAAGATATACAAGGACAAGATTAAATTCTACTGTCCCAATTTCCTATGCACGGCAGGAGCGGAAAAGATTGCGCTCCGCACCGCTTCCGTCTCCAAAGAATATGACATACCGCCACTGAAAGCCGTAAGTACCGTCGGAGCGGGCGACAACTTCAATGCAGGCATCATTTACGGCTTGCTGAAATACGATGTCCGCTATGACGACCTGAATACAATCGGTGAAGCCAAGTGGGACCAGATTATCCGTTACGGCATGGAATTTGCCGCAGAAGTCTGCAAAAGCTACAGCAATTCGGTGTCAAACGAGTTTGCGGAGAGATGCAAATATTGAGGGCCTTCTCCAATCAGCACTTAAAAATAAATTATCATTTAAAAATTATAAAAGCTTCATATACGCTGTATAATCTGCAACGAAAAACCATATATTTGCTGTAAACGACATTAGAGAGTTTACGAATTATGTATAAGAATCTGTTGAACTTGCTTGTTCTGGCAGTGTTGCTTCCTTCTTGCAGCGGCACAGCTCCACACATATCCGTTGTATGCGAAGAAAATAATGTAGGGAACTGTATCGTCAAATGGGAAATGGCTCCGCTTATCAAAGGGAACATAAAAGTATATGCTTCGACCGATCCTGACTTCATTCCGGAAGATGTTCCCGTGGCCATGGCCGATATCTCGGACTTGAAAATGACCATCGTCACGAACGATCCGACCAAACGTTATTATTACACCCTTTTGTTCGACGACAAATATCGTGTTAAGATTGCCACGCGCAACATCAACATTCCCGGTGTACAGAACTTCCGTGATTTGGGCGGCTATCCTTCTTATTCCACCAAGAAACAGATGCGCTGGGGAATGATTTACCGCTCGGCAGAGATAGACAGCCTTGAATGTTCCTCACGCAGGGAGCTCAAAAACCTCGGTATCAAGACACTTATCGACTTGCGGGCTTCTTCGGAGATAGGCAGGCAGTCGCCGCTGCAAAAAGGGTTCAACGTCGTGCATATTCCGCTTGCCACAGGAGATATGGAAGACATACTGAAAGGCATACGGGAAGAAAAAATCAAAAGTGACACCGTCTACCGCATGGTAGAGCGATTGAACCGCAATTTAATAGACCAATATACGAAAGAATACCGTCAGAAATTCGATAACATCTTGGATAAAAACTGTTATCCGGTAGTCATACACTGTTCCTCCGGCAAAGGACGTACCGGTATCGTGTCCGCACTGGTGCTTGCCGCACTGGGAATAAACGAGGACATAATCATGGAAGATTACCGGCTGAGCAATGATTACTTCAACATTCCAAGCGCCTCCAAATACGCTTATCAGTTGCCTGCACGCTCGCAGGAAGCCATCACTACCCTTTTCTCCGCACGCGAGGATTTCCTGAACGCGGCCAACGACGAAGCGGAACGCCGCTACGGTGACATGGATACTAACCTGCGGAAAGGTATCGGACTAAGCAAGAACGAAATAAAAAGGTTACGGAGTATTTTGCTCAGTAATTAATGATTAATCGCCAAAAAACTCTTATCTTTGCGCCAAATGCGAAGATAAACCGCACCTCGGCATAAAAAACAGACAAGTTTATTTTATTATGCTCCCGGCTTGCATTATCTTTGCACCTGAAATATAAAGATATACAAAGATTTAATGAAGACATTTGAAGAGCTCGGTGTGTCGCCGGAGATACGCCGCGCCATTGAAGAAATGGGATATGCGTGTCCCATGCCGGTACAAGAGGAAGTAATCCCTTACCTTTTGGGAGAAAATAATGATGTAGTAGCACTGGCACAAACAGGAACAGGAAAGACCGCAGCGTTCGGTCTGCCGCTTATACAGCAAATCAACGTTAACAACCGAATACCCCAATCACTTATTCTTTGCCCTACCCGCGAACTCTGTTTACAGATAGCGGGCGACCTGAATGATTACTCCAAGTACATCGACGGTCTGCGGGTATTGCCCGTGTACGGCGGTTCGTCCATCGAAAGCCAGATACGTGCCCTGAAGCGGGGGGTACACATCATCGTAGCTACCCCCGGACGTCTGCTCGACCTTATGGAACGCAAGACCGTCTCACTCTCCACCATCCAGAACGTGGTTATGGACGAGGCGGACGAAATGCTGAACATGGGATTTACGGACAGCATTAATGCCATTCTCGCAGATGTGCCCCAAGAGCGTAACACACTGCTGTTCTCCGCGACCATGAGTCCCGAAATCGCACGTATTTCCAAAAAATACCTGCACAATGCAAAGGAAATCACCATCGGACGCAGAAATGAAGGAACCAGCAACGTGAAACACGTGGTGTTCACCGTTCATGCCAAAGATAAGTACGCCGCCCTGAAACGCATCGTAGATTACTATCCGCAGATATACGGCATCATCTTCTGCCGTACCCGCAAGGAAACTCAGGAAATTGCCGACAAACTGATGCAGGAAGGTTACAATGCCGACTCTTTGCACGGTGAACTGAGCCAGGCGCAGCGCGATGCCGTCATGCAGAAATTCCGCATACGCAACCTGCAACTGCTGGTGGCTACCGACGTTGCCGCACGCGGTCTGGACGTCGACGACCTCACCCACGTCATCAACTACGGCCTGCCCGATGATACGGAAAGCTACACACACCGCAGCGGACGTACGGGACGTGCCGGAAAAACAGGCACATCCATCGCCATCATCAACCTGCGCGAAAAAGGCAAAATGCGTGAAATCGAACGCATCATCGGCAAGAAATTCATTCAGGGAGAAATGCCTACCGGCAAGCAAATCTGCGAGAAGCAGTTGCTGAAGGTTATTGACGAACTCGAAAAAGTAAAAGTAAATGAGGATGAAATCCGTGATTTCATGCCCGACATTTACCGCAAGCTGGACTGGTTGAGTAAGGAAGACCTGATTAAACGCATGGTTTCCCTCGAATTCAACCGCTTCCTGGACTACTATCGCGACCGTGAGGAAATAGAAATTGCCACCGGCAGCGAACGCAGCGCCAAAAGCGGCGAACGCGGCAGCAATGCCCGTAAGGCAACTCCGGGCTTTAAACGTCTGTTTATCAATCTCGGTAAAATGGACAACTTCTTCCCCAACGAACTGATCAGCCTCCTGAACAACAATACCCGCGGGCGTGTTGAATTAGGCCGTATCGACCTGATGCAGAAGTTCTCTTTCTTTGAAGTGGAAGACAAAGAAGCGGGCAACGTTATAAAAGCCTTAAACCGGGCCAACTGGAACGGCCGTAAGGTTTCTGTAGAGATTGCGGGAGAAGAAGGGAAAGACGCTCCCAAAGGAAAACGCAGGAACGAAGGCGGCAACTACGGTAAAAAGGAATTTGACGGCAAAAAACGCAGCTACAAGGATGAGCGTCGCAGCGAGGTTGCCGGCAAACGCAGCGATAAGACCGAATATGCCGCTACCGATAAGAAAAAGAACAAGCCCAGTCGCGAAGAACGCGGTTATACCAAGGCACGCGGCAAAAAAGACGATTGGAAACAGTTCTTTCAAGGCAATAACGAATTTAAAGATTCAGAACCGGACTTCAGCGAAGAAGGCTGGGCAAAACGGACACCTAAAAAGAAATAAGCAAACGACGTGAACAAAGTCAACGGTTTTTTATATGGACTATTGTCTTCTGCCAGCTTCGGATTGATTCCGCTATTTACAATCCCCGCCATGCAGCAAGGAATGGGTTTCTGGTCTATTCTATTATATCGTTTTCTTTTCGCCATGCTGGCATTGGCAGGCATACTGCTGCTCGACAAGCAGCCTTTCCGCATACGCCGTAAGGAGATATTGCCGCTTCTGCTGCTGGCATGCCTTTACGACAGTTCCGCAGTATTCCTCTTTTGGGGGTATCAGTTCATGTCGAGCGGTGTGGCCACCACCCTTCATTTCATGTATCCGGTGCTGACTACGCTTATCATGATGATATTCTTCCACGAGAAGAAATCTTTGTGGCGCATGGCGGCCATTGCACTGGCAGTAGCCGGCGTATTTTTCCTGTCCAACGGAGACGGTACGGGAAGCGTCACCTGGTCCGGCATATTCATTGTTTTGCTTTCTGCATTGGGATATGCCCTTTACCTGGTAAAGGTAAGCCAACAGAAAAATCTCGAAATGAAAGGGCTTAAAATGACGTTTTACGTCTTTTTGTTCGGCGGTATCCTGTTATTCACCGGAACGGAAATCTCCGGGATAGGGTTACAGGCCATTCCGGACCGCACCACATTGGGCAATCTGGTGATGCTTGCGTTAGTACCTACCGTAATATCCAACCTTGCACTGGTACGCGCCATCAAAAACATAGGCTCCACACTGACATCCGTATTGGGAGCTATGGAACCTGTAACGGCGGTATGCGTAGGCATTGCCATCTTCGGAGAGCCGTTTACCCGAAGCATAGCACTGGGCATCCTGCTCATCATTTCAGCCGTAACCGTCATTATTCTAAAAAGATGATGGAGTGACAAGGTGATAAATAACAGTGTAACAAAGCAATAGGGTGACAAAGCAATGCATCATCACTTTATCACCCTATTATCTTATTGCTTTTTATCTCCTATTTCGTACAGCTCTTTGTACTGAAAGCAACGAGCATCCAAACCATTTTTTCCTGCTCTTTCAGGTAACCGGTCATTAAGTCGGCCGTTGCATCATCACCGGCTTCATTGGCCAGTTCTATCACTTTTCTTTCTTCACCGATAAGATAGCTGTAAGTTTCGAGGATATGCTCAACAGCCTCACCGCCACAAGTAATACCGGAGATTTCCTTCACTTTGGCAACCTTGAGATATTCGCTGAATTTGTTTTCGGGCGTACCGCCCAACATCAGGATACGTTCTGCGATTTCATCCACTTTCTCTGCGGCATCGTTGTACATATCTTCAAATTTGCCGTGCAGCACGAAGAACCCGTGTCCTTTAATATCCCAATGGAAACCGCGCAAATTGGTATAATGTACCTGAAAGTCTGCCAATAGCTGATGCAATGCCGATACTACGTCAGCAACTTTCTTTTCATTCAAATGTAAGTAATCTAAAGTTTTCATAATCTTTCTATTTTAAAAGTTCATACTATTTTTCTTTGTTCCTGTTGCAAAGATAAGCGGCAAATAAGTGCTTGTCAAACAGATAATTTCTATCTTTGCATAGAACGATTCTATATATAACATTCAAAAGCCCTGTTTCTATGACTTTACAACAATTGGAATACATACTTGCTGTCAATCAGTTCCGTCATTTCGCCAAAGCCGCTGAATATTGCCGGGTCACACAACCCACCTTGAGCGCCATGATTCAAAAGTTGGAAGAAGAGTTGGACACAAAGATTTTCGACCGCAGCCAGCAGCCTGTGTGCCCTACTCCCATCGGCCTTCACATCATAGAACAAGCCCGGAATGTGTTGGTTCAGACCCATCGTATAAAAAACATTATAGAAGAAGAAAAGCATTCGCTCAGCGGAATTTTCAAACTGGGCATACTTCCCACCATAGCTCCCTATCTGCTGCCGCGCTTCTTTCCGCAATTGATGAAGAAATATCCGCAGCTTGATATCCGGGTGGTAGAGATGAAGACGAACGACATCAAGAAAGCCCTGCAAACGGGAGACATAGATGCCGGAATCGTAGCCGGTCTGGCAGGAATGGAAGAATTCCGGCAAATACCGTTATTCTACGAACAGTTCTACACGTATATTGCGCGGGAAAACCGTCTTTTCAGCAATGAAGTCATACGGACTTCGGACTTGACGGGAGAACAGCTTTGGCTGCTGGATGAAGGGCATTGTTTTCGCGACCAGCTGGAGCGTTTCTGCCAACTGAAGGCAGCCCGTGCCAGCCAATTGGCCTACCATCTGGGCAGCATGGAAACCTTTATGCGCATGGTAGAAAGCGGCAAGGGCAGCACTTTCATTCCCGAACTGGCTGTCCTGCAACTGAACGGCACGCAGAAAGAACTGGTACATCCTTTTGCCATCCCCTGTCCTACCCGGCAAATTATCATGCTGACCAACCGGAGTTTTATCCGCAACACGCTTTTAAATACAATCGCCCAAGAGGTAACAGCGGCAGTGCCCAAAGAAATGCTCTCCCTGAAAGCCACTCAGGTACTCGTATAGATTTTGTCTATCGGCCCATAAAACCTTTCAATCGGATTTTTTGTTCTACCGGAGAAAAATGCTATATTTTTGCAAACAGGAAAAGCAAAGATCGGCTGCACCTCGGCATAATCAGGCAAGCCTGCTTCTGCATTCGGTCTGCACAATCTTTGCACCGGTAAAACAAAAACCAAACCTTTTAAAAAGTATAATTATGGAACCGATTATCAACTCTCAACTCCCTGAATTCAAAGTTCAGGCTTTCCAAAACGGAAGTTTCAAAACAGTAACTAACGAAGATGTAAAAGGCAAATGGGCCATTTTCTTCTTCTATCCGGCAGATTTTACGTTTGTATGTCCTACCGAACTGGTGGATATTGCAGAAAAATACGACCAGTTCCAAGCCATGGGCGTAGAGGTCTATTCCGTAAGTACAGACTCTCACTTTGTACATAAAGCATGGCACGATGCTTCCGAAAGCATCCGCAAGATTAAATACCCGATGTTGGCAGACCCGACAGGAACATTGAGCCGTGCATTCGGTGTGATGATCGAAGAAGAAGGTATGGCTTATCGCGGTACATTCCTTGTAAATCCTGAAGGAAAAATCAAGATTGCCGAGATTCAGGACAACAACATCGGACGCAATGCGGACGAACTGCTCCGTAAGGTGGAAGCTGCGCAATTCGTAGCCACTCACGACGGTGAAGTCTGTCCCGCCAAATGGAAGAAAGGCGGTGCAACGTTGAAGCCGAGCATCGATTTAGTCGGCAAGATTTAATCGTACCCCCATACGATAGACATTACTATGTAAAGACTATCTCCATTTCTTCCTTGCAAGAGTACAAGAAATGAGATAGTCTTTTTTTATACTCCAACATTTAAAAACCTGCATCATCATGTTAGAAGCAACTATATTAGACCAAGTGCGGAGCATATTCCAACCATTGGAAGCCCGCTATACCTTTCACATCACCTGCAATCCGGAACATGAACAGGCCGGTGAGATGATTGATTTTCTGAATGACATAGCGAGCTGTTCCGACAAACTGTCCTGCCAGGTGACCGAAACCGATGAGCCCAAACTGGAGTTTACGCTCCTGAAAGAAGGGAAAGAAACCGGAATAAAATTCCGTGCCGTTCCGGGCGGACATGAATTCAGTTCGCTGCTTCTTGCCGTGCTAAACGCCGATGGAAAGGGCAAAAATCTCCCGGACGAGGGTATCGGCCGCCGCATCAAGGCATTGCAAGGCCCAATCCATCTGCAAACCTATGTGTCGCTGTCCTGTACCAACTGCCCGGACATTGTGCAGGCGCTCAATGCCGTAGCACTGCTGCATCCCCATATCACCCACGACACAATAGACGGAGCCGTCTTTCAGGAAGAAGCGGATGCGCTGAAAATACAAGCCGTACCGTCCGTTTACGCCAATGGGAAGCAACTTCATGTGGGACGCGGTTCTTTAGGAGAACTCCTGAAAAAACTGGAAGATACCTTCGGCAGCCTGCCGCAAGAGAATGCAGCACCCGTCTTAAGGGAGTTCGACGTGCTGGTCCTGGGCGGAGGTCCTGCCGGGGCTTCGGCAGCCGTTTATTCCGCCCGCAAAGGATTGCGCGTAGCCATTATTGCCGAACGAATAGGCGGACAGGTAAAAGAAACCGTAGGCATCGAGAACCTCATCTCCGTACCCCGGACAACAGGTTCACAGCTTGCCGACGCACTCAGGACGCACATAGAACATTACCCGATAGAGATTTTTGAAGACCGGAAGATTGAAAGAGCAGAGCTTCAGGGCAAAGAGAAAAAGGTTTTCTCCGGTGGCGGAGAAACGTTTACAGCCCCTGCGGTAATCATTGCCACAGGCGCAAGCTGGCGTAAACTGAACGTAGAGGGAGAAGCCGAATACCTCGGACGCGGTGTAGCCTTCTGCCCGCATTGTGACGGCCCCTTCTACCAAGGCAAGCATGTAGCCGTCATCGGCGGCGGGAACTCCGGCATAGAAGCGGCCATCGACCTGGCGGGAATCTGCAGGAAAGTTACCGTTTTCGAATTTGCCGATACGCTAAAAGCCGACCAGGTATTGCAGGAAAAAGCCGGAAGTCTTCCCAACGTGGAGATATTCACTTCTTCACAAACCACCCGAGTGACGGGCGACGGAGAGAAAGTAACCGGTATCCGCATCAAAGACCGCATCACCAACGAGGAGCGCGACTATCCTTTGGACGGTATCTTCGTACAAATCGGTCTGGCAGCCAACAGCGCACCTTTCCGGGACGCATTGGAAACGACACCGACCGGTGAAATCAAGACAGACGCATTCTGCCGCACCACGCTTCCGGGTGTTTATGCAGCCGGAGACGTGTCCGACGTACCCTACAAACAGATTATCATAGCTATGGGTGAAGGGGCCAAAGCGGCATTGTCCGCTTTCGACGACCGCATCAGGGGAATCGCATAACCGGCTATTTTCCGGAAACGATTTTCAGCTCCCGTATCAAATCTCCGGCTTTGCCGTACTTCTCTATCATGAACAGGATGTAGCGCACATCGACTCCGATGCAGCGCTGCATCTTCGGTTCATAGAGTATATCGCTGCTCATCGCTTCCCAATTACCGTCAAAAGCCAGTCCCAAAAGTTCGCCTCTGGCATTGAACATGGCGCTTCCCGAATTGCCGCCGGTTATATCGTTATTGGAGATAAAGCAAACGTTCATTTCTCCCTTTTCACCGGCATATCTGCCAAAGTCGCGGTTGGAGAACAAAGAAAGAAGTTCCGGCTGCACCTCAAAATCCACATCGCCTGCATGGGTCTTTACCTTTTCAAGAATACCTTTGGTCGTGGTATAATAATCGTATTCAGCACCGTCAAACGGGGTGTATCCGCATACCGTACCGAAGCTCAAGCGCATGGTGGAATTGGCGTCCGGATAGAAATTACGCGATGAATACATCCTGCGTACGGCAGCATTCAGCAAGCGCTCATTACGGGTGATATTCATGGCGGACTCTCTCGTCTGCATATTGATTTCAAACATCTTGCCAATCAGGTCTATGCCCAGGTTTATGGCAGGGTCGTCATAGATGTTATAGGTAGTGTCCCGCTCCAGAAAACGTTTTAATCCGCGAGGGGTAGTCAGTTCCGAAGCGGCATACAAACTATCCGCATAGGCCTTGTCGTTACCGCCGTACCGGGTGGCAATCGTACCGTAAAACTCCGGTAAATAGGTAGAATCGACCATGGAACGATATTCTTTCACCATGGCGGTAAAGACTTCCTTGTCGATTTCCAAATCCAGATTGGCGTACTTTTCTACAAACGACTTCAGATTGGCCTCCAACGTTTTCCGATAACCTTCAAAATCAAAATTCAAAATGGGCGACGACAATTGTTTCTGGTCAGGACCGTTCAGGAAAGATTCGGCAAAATAGGCCAGAGCACAGTTGGCTTCACGGGTATTTTTATAGTCCAGTTCCAAATCGGGAAACAGCCGCAACAGCTTCTCACGTTCTCCGGGTGTCTGTTGTATCCAGCGGCGAAGCTCCCGCTCCATGGCACGCTTCTTTTCCAAGACATGCAATTTCCGGATAGCCCGGTTCACCCCGATGCTGTTCTTCCAGTAATTGGAGCTTTCATCGTATTTGGAAGCATACTTTATGCGGATACTGTCCCGCCTGTCCATTTCGCGCTTCCAGATAGCCTGCTTGATGCCCCGGACATCTATTTGTGCCTGATTGCCGTTGTTCATCATCTCTTCGATGCCAAACGAAGAGAGGTAACGCTCCGTGCTGCCCGGATAGCCCAATGTCATGCAGAAAGAACCCTCTTTATACCCGTCCAGAGAAATCGGCGCTACGTATTCGGGATGATAAGGGACGTTTTCCGGCGAATAATCCGCCGGGCGGTTGTTCTTACCGGCATAGATGCGAAATACGCAGAAATCGCCCGTATGACGCGGCCACACCCAATTGTCCGTATCCCAACCGAACTTGCCTACCGAGGAAGGCGGTGCAAATACCAGCCGGACATCGTTATAGTCGCGGTAAACAGACAGCCAAAACTCATTGCCGCCATAGTACGCATCTACAATTCCCACCAAAGTAGAGTCCTTACGCGCCACTTCCTCACTGATGGCAAACATCACCGAATCCACCGCACCGGAACGCTCCGGCTCGGTCATCTCCGGCTTTACCGCACCAAGCACCCGTTTCGTTACATTCTCCGTCCGCAGCAGAAAGCGGACATAAAGCTCCGGATTCGGCAGTTCCTCGCTGCGGTTACGTGCCACAAAGCCGTCTTTCAGATAGTCATGCTCCACGGAAGAATGCTGCTGGACGCTGCTGAAACCGCAATGGTGATTCGTAAATACCAGTCCGTCTTCCGACACGACCACCCCCGAACAGAAACCGCCGAAACTCACTACGGCATCTTTCAACGAGGGACGTCTGGCACTGTATAGCTTGTCTGCCGGCATTTGCAAACCGAGCTCTTTCATTGCCCGGCGCGTCTGTTTATTCAGATTACCCAGCATCCACATGCCCTCATCCGCCTGCACCACCCACGCAGAAAGGCAGCAAACAACCACTGCTACAAATCTCAAAACCATATCGTTCTCTACTTAACTTTATATAAGTTTGCCTGCCCGTTTTGTACTCCCACACCGACAGCCTGTGCGGCAGGGCGCTTCTCTTTCTCCGCATCCGGACATCACTCCGCAAACAGCCTCAGCATAACGGAACCCGTACGCGCTCTCAGCCATTCGGTTATTTTCTCCCTTTCACGGGCATCCGGATGCTTGCCGAACTTCAGGACGGCAAGCGTAACGGTATCTATCCGTACCGAATCGACCGTCAGCTCAAGCGCGTGCGAAATGGAAACCGACTTGACGGAGGGATAAAGCACCTTCAGCTCAGGGATAATCTTTTTGCCCAATTCATCGTATTTACGGTACTGTTCCAAGTCCTTTTCCAAAGAAGAAATCTGCTGCTTCTGCTCCACCAGACGCTGTTCGCTGTTCTTGTAGAAATCTTCCATAACCATGGCGCGGATAGACGACATATCCAGCGACTCGTTATTCATTCCCTGGAGCACAACCAGCTTCGTATTGTCCAGTTTATAATCTTTCATTTTACTGCGGGCGATGGCAATAGAGGCTTCCGGCACTTCCTGACCTATCAGGACCACCCGTATCTCATGGTGCTTGCCCTCATGGTGGATTTTCTTATCCAATACCTGCGTATTCTCAAAGGCAAGCTGCTCGTTTACAAAGCGGTTGGCCGCACTTTCAAAGAAGGTATCCTGAATAATTCCCACTGTGAGATACACCGCCGGACACATCGTAAGGACAGCTATCAGCACGATATACTTCCGCACCTTCTTTTCACGGTTCTTATCCACAAACTCCTTGCGCTGGAAGTGCATTACCCGTACACCGATAAAAGTAGCCAGACTGATGAATACGGAGTTTATGAAATAAAGGTAGAATGCACCGAGGAAATAAATCAGGTTTCCCGTTGCCAGTCCATAACCTGCCGTACACAGCGGCGGCATCAATGCCGTGGCAATGGCGACACCCGGAATCACATTGCCTTTCTCCTTCGTGGAGAGTGCCACTACTCCCGCAAGACCGCCCATCAGTGCGATGAATACGTCATAAATCGTCGGTGAGGTACGCGCCAGCAACTCCGACTGCCCCTCGGCAACCGGGCTTACCAGGAAGAAGACGGTAGCCGTGGTGACACTGAACAGCGTAGTTATCAGGAAACTTTTCAACGAGCGCTTCATCAGTTCGAAATCGTTCAGACCCACTGAAAGCCCCACTCCCATGATAGGTCCCATCAACGGTGAGATAAGCATCGCACCGATAATTACAGCGGTAGAATTGACATTCAGACCGAGTGAAGCCATAAAGATGGCAAATATCAGAATCCATAAATTGGCTCCTTTAAACTCGACACCCTTACGGATGGAGTCTACAGTGGCAAGTTCATTGTCTTTATCTTTGCGCAAATCGAGATACTCTTTCAGGAAGTTCTTAACGGCAAATACATTCCGGTTGGGATTGACAGGCTGTTCCATAAAAATAATTCTATTTTCGGATAAAACGATTGATAACAGGTATTTGACTAAGCGGCAAATCGCGCTTTATAATATAGGCTATAAACAGGCATAACAACAGCGTACGGAACGTCATACGCAGACAGATGTTTTCAATAGGTACACATTCCGCAGCTACATAAAGCACCGCAGCCAACAGCACATAGCACCCTATCGACTTTAAATCGTACTGAATCGGGTATTTCTTCTGACCTACAATATTAGTGAGCAGCAGCGCAACGCCGTAACCCGCAAATCCGGCCCATGCGCAAGCCATATACCCGAACTTCGGAATTAAAAAGATATTCATCACCACCAGAATCGTGCAGCCTATCAGTGAGAAATAAGCTCCCCAACGCGTTTCGTCAATCAGCTTGTACCAGAAAGAGAGATTGAAATAAATTCCCATGAAGATTTCCGCAGCCATTACAATGGGCACAACACGCAGCCCCGGCCAATAGTCGCGGCCGATGATGTAGCGGAGAATATCCAGATAGAACATCACTGCCAGAAAAGCCACCAGTGTAAAGATGATAAAGAACTTCATGGCCTGCGCATACACCTGCTTGTTGTCCTTATCGCGGCTCTTGCCGAATACAAAAGGTTCGTAGGCGTAGCGGAAAGCCTGTGTCAGCATCGCCATCACCATGGCAATCTTGCTGGCGGCTCCATAGATGCCGAGTTGTACGGTGGCTTCCGCCTGGTCGGGATAGACAAAGGGAAAGATAATCTTGTCCGCCACCTGATTCAGGATGCCCGCAATGCCCAACACCAGCAACGGCAGGCTATAAGCAAGCATCCGCTTCAGCAGTTTCCTGTCCAGCACATAAGCGAAACCGCGCAATTCGGGTATCATGCACAGCATGATGGTAGAAGTGCACACAAGATTGAAGAGGAAGGCATACGCCACATCATCGCCCTTCATCCAGACATAATAAATCAGGTTCAAGGCTATGTTCAGGAAGATGAACAGCAGTTTGAGCGCTGCAAACTTGACGGGTCGTTTCTTATAGCGCAAATAAGCGAAAGGAATGCTTTGAATGGCATCCATCGCCACTACAATCATCATCATTCCCACGTACCAGGGATGCTCTCCATATTCCAGCCAGTCGGCAACCGGTTGAAGAAACAGCAGCCCCAGCGCAAGGAATGTCAGCGCACCGATGCCTACGCTGAGCAATGTTGTGGAATACACCCGCATCGGGTCGTCTTCTCCTTTATTGGCAAAGCGGAAAAAGCCCGTTTCCATGCCGCACGTCAGCAGCACCAGCAACAGTGCCACCCACGCATAGATATTAGTCACAACGCCATAGCCCCCCGACTGTGCAGACAAGGCCATGGTGTATACGGGCACTAACAGATAGTTGAGGAAACGCCCCACAATACTGCTCAACCCGTAAATGGCAGTTTCTTTTGCCAATGATTTCAATCCAGCCACGTTATTCAGTGTTTTATTATACTCTCTAACCGGTCGCTTATCAATAAGCGTCAATCATTAAATATCGTCTTCTGGCTATTGTAGAGGCGCCGCCCCAATTGTTTATAGGCCAGTTCCGTTACTTCACGACCGCGGGGAGTGCGTTTCAGGAAGCCTTCCTTTATCAGGAACGGTTCATAAACTTCTTCGATGGTTCCCGCATCTTCTCCCAAGGCCGTAGCGATGGTTGTAAGTCCCACCGGACCGCCCTTGAACTTATCGATAATCGTACAAAGTATCTTATTGTCTATCTCATCCAGTCCGTACTTGTCAATGTTAAGCGCCTCGAGTGCGAAATTGGCGATTTCCGTATCGATGCTGCCCGAACCTTTCACCTGTGCAAAGTCCCTCACGCGACGCAGCAAGGCATTGGCGATACGCGGCGTACCGCGACTGCGGCTTGCGATTTCCGAAGCGGCTCTTGTGGAGCAGGGTACGTCCAGTATGCTTGCCGAACGACGGATAATACCGCTCAGCACATCATCGTCATAATACTCCAGATGGAGATTGATGCCGAAACGGGCACGTAGCGGAGCCGTCAGCAAACCGCTGCGGGTGGTGGCCCCCACCAGCGTAAACGGATTCAAATCAATCTGTATGCTTCGCGCCGACGGGCCTTTGTCTATCATGATGTCGATGCGGTAGTCTTCCATTGCCGAATACAGATACTCTTCCACTACGGGACTCAGCCGATGTATCTCGTCGATGAAAAGCACATCGTTCGGCTCCAGGCTGGTGAGTACGCCTGCCAGGTCGCCCGGCTTGTCGAGCACCGGACCGGAAGTAATCTTGAAACCTACTCCCAATTCATTGGCTATAATGTTGGAAAGTGTGGTCTTTCCCAATCCGGGAGGACCGTGAAGCAACACATGATCCAGGGCCTCGCCCCTGAGACGGGCAGCCTTCACGAAAATGCGCAAATTATCAACCACCTTATCCTGTCCGCTGAAATCCTCGAAGTTCAAAGGGCGGAGAGCGTTCTCGAAGTCACGCTCCTTGCTGGTGAGCTGATGCTCGCGTATGTTAAAATCTTCTTGTTCCATTAAAATTCAATCTATACAACGACAAAGATAGTGCAAACCGAGAGCAGAATAAAATGAATCCATTCATTTTTTATATCGAAATGCCGCTTATCTCCGCTTCCGGACAAAGATAAAGAAATCTTTCAACGTTTCATAAACTCCTTCCTTTCTTCTTCCGGGAATTTCTCTATGGCATAGCGCAGCATTGTCCGCGGCATCACCTTGCTGTGTTTCTCAAGAAACTGCACCAGCAAATCCTTATCCCTCTTTCCCATCTCACGCAGCATCCAGCCCACCGCTTTCCGCATCAAATCGTGCGGATGGTGCAGCAACCGTTCCGAAAGCGCCAGAATATCGGTGAAATCACCGTTTTTGATAAGCGTATAAGTAGAAACCACCGCAATGCGTTGCTCCCAGAGCAACGCACCGTCTGCCAGGCGATAAAGGTCGTCGCGGGATTTGTCTTTCAGATATTCTCCCACAATACCCGGAGCGGACAAGTCTACCAAATCCCAGTTGTTGATACGTGCCGTCTGCGAAAGGTAGAAGTCATAAATAAGCTTCCTTTCCTTCTCACCGCTTTTCTTAAAACGCTCCACCAGCATCAGCAAAGCGCAAAGCCGGCACTCGTGCCACTGACTTTGCAGCAGTTCCGCCATTACAGCAAACGGAGCATCCTTGTGTTGCTTCGCCACCGTGCGGGTATTCGGAACCACTACACCCAGAAATTTATCGCCCTCGCCGTATTCTCCCTTTCCCGTCTTGAAGAAACGGGGAAGATATTCCCTTTTTACCGGATCGGCATACGTCTCCAATTCCCTTTGGATATCTGCGGCAATATCCGCTATTTCTTCCGTTGAAATCGGATTATTCTGCAGCGTGCCTGCCAACGGGATTTTCCTTTTTCTCATCACTCACCGTTTGATTTACATGTACTTGAATTATCTTGCCAGCAGACAAAAATACGACAAATCTATAGAAACTATGAAAAGTTATCTTTAATTTTGCAACAGATACACACTTTAGTCACTAAAAACGGAACGCCATGCATAAAGTATTTTTAGGAACCGCCTGTTTCCTGTTTTCCGCCCTGTCGCTACATGCACAGTCCCCGCTCGAAAAAGGATTGCAAAGCATCAACCGTACTTCCGCAGAAGCCATTGTGGAGTTTCTGGCCGATGACGAACTGCAAGGACGCGAAGCAGGCATGCATGGTTCGCGGGTAGCAGCCCGCTACATCGTATCCTGCCTGAAAGAAGCCGGTATCCGCCCTTTGGACAAGAACGGCTATTACCAGCCTTTCGAGGCATACGCCAAGGAAAGGCAGCAACGCGGACGCTGGCAGGTACACCCCGACTCCGTTGCCGTACTGAAACAAGGCACGCACCGTTCCCTGAAAATGGATAATGTGCTGGCATACATTCCCGGCAAGCGCAGCGATGAATATGTCATTGTAGGCGCTCACTTCGACCACCTGGGCGTAGACGAAACGCTGGCGGACGATAAGATATACAACGGTACGGATGATAACGCATCCGGCGTCTCCGCCGTATTGCAGATAGCACGTGCATTTGCCCTCAGCGGAGAAAAGCCGCTGAGAAATGTTATCTTCGCCTTTTGGGACGGCGAGGAAAAAGGATTACTCGGTTCAAAACATTTCGTACAGCACTGCCCGTTTCTCAAACAGATAAAGGGTTATCTCAACTTCGACATGATAGGGCGTAACAACAAGCCCGAACAACCGCAGCACGTAGTCTACTTCTACACAGCCGCCCATCCTGCCTTCGGCGAATGGCTGAAACGGGACATCACCCGCTACGGACTGCAACTGCAACCCGACTACCGTCCCTGGGACAACCCCGTGGGCGGAAGCGACAATGCCTCGTTCGCCCGTTCCGGCATCCCCGTCATCTGGTATCACACCGACGGCCATCCCGACTATCACCAGCCGTCAGACCACGCCGCATTACTGAACTGGGAAAAAGTCGTGGAGATAACCAAGGCATCCTTCCTCAACGTATGGAATCTTGCCAACGAAAGCAACTATTAATATTTAAGAAGAAGAGTAAGGACACATGGTTTTAAATTACATCTGGGTAGCATTTTTCGTAATCGCCTTCATTGTAGCACTCTGCAAACTCCTGTTTATGGGAGATACGGAGATATTTACGGAACTTGTCAACTCCACATTCGACTCATCCAAGACCGCATTCGAAATATCACTGGGGCTCACCGGCATTCTGTCCTTATGGCTGGGCATCATGAAAATCGGCGAGAACAGCGGTATGATAAACGCGCTTTCGCGCTGGCTGAGTCCCGTGTTCTGCCGCCTCTTCCCGGAAATTCCCAAAGGACACCCCGCCATGGGTTCCATTTTCATGAACCTTTCCGCCAACATGCTGGGGCTGGACAATGCCGCCACCCCGATGGGACTGAAAGCCATGAAAGAGCTTCAGGAGCTGAATCCGAAAAAAGATACCGCTACCAACCCGATGATTATGTTTCTGGTAATGAACACGTCCGGGTTGATACTGATACCCGTCAGCATCATGATGTACCGCTCGCAAATGGGCGCTGCGCAGCCTACGGACATTTTCATCCCTACGCTGATTACTACCGCCATCTCTACCATTGTCGGTGTCACCGCCGTCAGCATTGCGCAACGGATAAACCTGCTGAACAAACCCATTCTTATTCTGATCGGTTGCATCAGCCTGTTCTTCTCCGGGCTTATTTACCTGTTCACCCAAGTAAGCCGCGAAGAAATGGGCGTTTACTCCACGCTGGTTGCCAACATCATTCTCTTTACCATCATCCTGCTTTTCATCCTGTGGGGATTATGGAAAAAGATTAATGTGTACGATGCTTTCATCGAAGGCGCCAAGGAAGGATTTACAACCGCCATACGCATCGTTCCCTATCTGGTGGCATTCCTCGTTGGAATCGCCGTTTTCCGCACTTCGGGAGCGATGGACATCATCGTAAACGGCATCGGTTACATCGTCGGACTATCCGGAGCGGACACCGAATTTGTAGGTGCGCTGCCCACTGCATTGATGAAATCGTTAAGCGGCAGCGGGGCCAACGGACTGATGATTGATACAATGAAGCAATACGGCGCCGACTCTTTTGTCGGCCGCATGAGCTGCGTGGCACGCGGCGCCTCGGATACCACGTTCTACATCCTTGCCGTCTACTTCGGCAGCGTAGGCATCACGAAAACCCGCAACGCCGTCACCTGCGGCCTGATAGCCGACTTTTCCGGTATCATCGCCGCTATCATCATCAGCTATATATTCTTCTTTTAAAAAAAACTGGAAATAGTATGATAAGTTATCAGACAGACGGCATCGAAATGCCCGCAATCAAGAAGCGCGAAACAACGGAATGGATCAAAGCCGTTGCCGCCACCTACAACAAGAGAATCGGCGAAATAGCCTACATCTTCTGTTCGGACGAGAAAATCCTCGAAGTGAACCGACAGTACCTTCAGCTCGCTTACTACACGGACCTCATCACTTTCGACTACTGCGCAGGCAACCGCCTGCGCGGCGACCTCTTCATCAGCCTGGCTACGGTACGCACCAACGCCGAACAGTTTGCCGGCAATGACTACGAACGGGAGCTGTACCGCGTCATCATCCACGGCATCTTGCACCTTTGCGGCATTAACGACAAAGGACCGGGAGAACGGGAAATCATGGAAGCCGCCGAAAACAAGGCGCTCGCCATGCGATAAAATCAAAAGGCGCATCGGCAAGCAAAGTTCAACTCTCCCCCCTATTGTTTTTTTGCACAATCTCTCGTCACTCGTCACTAACCACCTCGCATCCCTTTACCAGAGAGGGATTGAGGATGTGACGACCAACATGATAAGGGTGATGACAAACAATCGGTCGTCACCCTCAAAAACAGGCTATGCACTATGGGTCAATGCATTAACCCAATAATCAGAAATTCCATATAAGCGACTTTTTCAACGATTTCCGAGGTCTGAAAAGGTTTTATACGGGCAATCGGGAAGCTAATCCCGTAGATAAATGTTCCATTCCCTCTTTCTTTTCTTTGTTTTGCACCGTATATAATACCGTTTTACCACGTTACTTTCTTCGTTTTCCAATTGCAGGCTCCGCGGTTGCCAATTGCGGGCTGCCGGGCCCGCAGCCGGCAACCGTCCGTCCCGCAACTGCGGGACGAAGAAAAGAACCTGCCTTTCGGATATTTCCCTTAAACGAATAAGAGATTATATACAAGGCGAAAGGAGATTACATACAGGCAAAACGGAAAGAAACCCGCGAGGTATTTCCTAAGAATTCACAAGGAAAGGAGATAAATCGCGGCTACAAAATAACTTTTTAGTAACTTTGCATGGTTTTAAAAGAGATTGAACGAATGGAGTTTAAGTATGACGTTATCGTAATCGGCGCCGGACATGCCGGCTGTGAAGCCGCTGCCGCCGCTGCAAACCTGGGTTCAAAGACCTGTCTTATCACAATGGACATGAATAAGATAGGACAGATGAGTTGTAACCCTGCCGTAGGAGGTATTGCCAAAGGACAGATTGTACGCGAAATAGACGCCTTAGGCGGATATATGGGATTGGTAACCGATAAAACGGCTATCCAGTTCCGCATATTGAACCGCTCCAAAGGCCCCGCCATGTGGAGTCCGCGCGCACAGTGCGACCGCAACAAATTCATCTGGACATGGCGCGAGATTCTGGAGAATATTCCCAACCTGCACATCTGGCAGGACACCGTACAGGAAATCCTCGTTGAAAACGGCGAGGTAACCGGACTCACCACCGTTTGGGGAGTGACCTTCCGCGCCAAATGCGTCGTACTGACTGCCGGAACTTTCCTGAACGGACTGATGCACGTAGGGCGCACCATGCTTCCGGGCGGGCGCATGGCAGAACCCGCATCTTATCAACTGACCGAATCCATCGCCCGGCACGGCATCACATACGGACGAATGAAAACGGGAACCCCCGTACGTATCGACGGACGGAGCGTGCATTACGAAGATATGGAGATTCAGGAAGGGGAAAACGACTTCCATAAATTCTCCTTTATGAACAACGGCGTACGCCACCTGAAGCAACTGCCGTGCTGGACCTGCTTCACCAATGAAGAAACACACCGCATCCTTCGTGAAGGGCTGCCGGATTCTCCCCTTTTCAACGGGCAGATTCAAAGCATAGGGCCCCGCTATTGCCCCAGTATAGAAACCAAAATCGTAACCTTCCCCGACAAGGAACAGCACCAGCTTTTCCTGGAACCGGAAGGTGAAACGACGCAGGAACTTTACCTGAACGGCTTCTCTTCTTCCCTGCCGATGGACATACAGATTGCAGCGCTGAAAAAGATTCAGGCATTCCGCGACCTGGTGATTTACCGCCCCTGCTACGCAATAGAATACGAATACTTTGCTCCCACCCAACTGAAACATACGTTGGAAACGAAGAAAATCAAAAACCTATTCTTCGCCGGACAAGTAAACGGAACGACCGGCTACGAAGAAGCTGCCGGACAAGGAATCATTGCAGGTATCAACGCGCATATCAATTGCCACGGCGGAGAACCGTTCACCCTGGCACGCGACGAAGCCTATATAGGCGTATTAATCGACGATTTGGTTACCAAAGGCGTCGATGAGCCTTACCGCATGTTTACTTCACGTGCGGAATACCGCATCCTGCTCCGCATGGACGATGCCGATATGAGGCTGACCGAAAGAGCCTGGAAACTGGGACTTGCCAAAGAAGACCGCTACGAACTATTAAAGAGCAAGCGCGAAGCCGTTACAAGCATCATAGAGTTCACCCGGAGTTATTCGATGAAACCGGCATTAATCAACCCGGTGCTGGAACAGCTCGGCACTACCCCGCTCCGCCAGGGATGCAAGCTGGTAGACTTAATAAACCGTCCGCAAGTAACCTTGGAAAACATGGCAGAACATGTCAGCGCTTTCCGTCGGGAACTGGACAAGATTACGGAACAGGATAAAGTTGCAGACAGAAGAGACGAAATAGTCGAAGCTGCGGAAATACTTATCAAGTACGAAGGCTATATCGGACGCGAGCGAATCATAGCAGACAAACTGGCACGGCTAGAAAGCATAAAGATTAAAGGAAGGTTCGACTATAATTCCATCCAGTCTCTTTCTACCGAAGCCCGCCAGAAGCTGGTGAAGATAGATCCGGAAACGATAGCCCAGGCAAGCCGAATCCCGGGAGTGTCTCCCAGCGATATCAACGTGCTGCTGGTGCTTTGCGGGCGATAAGGGGCAACGTTCCACGTGAAACAAAGAATTCAATAAACGTATTAAATAAACTGATTATGAGCAAAGAAACACTTGCCAAGACCATTCGGGAAATTCCCGACTTCCCCATCCCCGGGATTTTATTCTACGATGTGACCACTCTGTTTAAAAACCCGTCGGCGCTGCAAGAACTTTCAGACACCTTGTATGAAATGTACAAGGATAAAGGGATAACCAAAGTGGTAGGTATAGAATCCAGAGGCTTCATCATGGGCCCCATTCTCGCCACCCGCTTAGGTGCAGGATTCGTACCCATGCGCAAGCCCGGAAAGTTGCCTGCGGAAACAATCGAAGAAAGCTACGACAAAGAGTACGGCAAAGATACGGTACAAATCCACAAGGATGCCATTGAGCCGGACGATGTAGTATTGCTGCACGACGACCTTCTGGCTACGGGCGGAACAATGGAAGCAGCCTGCAAACTGGTGAAGAAACTGAACCCTAAAAAGGTATATGTAAACTTCATTATCGAATTGAAAGAGTTGCATGGAAAGGATATATTCAGCAAAGATGTAGATGTAGAATCGGTATTGACACTCTAAAGAAACAACCGGGTGGTAAAGCAATCACATCGCTGCATGAGAATGTATCGCCGCATGCTCTTGACAGCGTATTGCTTTATCACCTTTTTCTTTACTACCTTTTTCTTACGATATGGACGAACTAAAAACAAATGATTACCTGAAGGGTATCGTTCTGAACCTTCCCGAAAGTCCCGGTATTTACCAATATCTGAATGCCGAGGGAACGATTATATACGTAGGGAAAGCAAAAAACCTGAAGCGCCGGGTCTCTTCCTACTTCAACAGAGAACATGAACCGGGAAAGACACGGGTACTGGTGAGCAAGATTGCAGATATCCGGTATATCGTGGTCAACACGGAAGAGGATGCCTTGCTGCTGGAGAACAATCTTATCAAGAAATACAAACCCCGTTACAACGTACTGCTGAAAGACGACAAGACCTACCCGTCCATCTGCGTGCAGAACGAATATTTCCCCCGCGTATTCAAGACGCGGAGAATCATACGCAACGGTTCTTCCTACTACGGCCCGTACAGCCACATACCATCCATGTATGCAGTGCTCGACCTCATCAAGCATTTGTACCCGCTACGCACCTGCAATTTGAATCTCTCGCCCGAAAACATCCGGACAGGGAAGTTCAATGTATGCCTGGAATACCATATCAAGAACTGTGCAGGCCCCTGCATAGGCAAGCAGAATCAGGAAGAATACCTCAAAAACATTGCCGAAATAAAGGAAATACTCAAGGGAAATACCCAGGAGATAGAGCGGATGCTGTATCAGCAGATGCAGGAGCTTGCTGCAGAAATGAAGTTTGAAGAGGCGCAGAAAATCAAGGAAAAGTATCTGCTGCTGGAAAATTACCGTTCCAAATCGGAAGTGGTAAGCAACGTATTGCACAATATCGACGTGTTCTCCATCGAGGAAGACACCGATGAAAAGTCCGCATTCATCAATTATCTGCATATCACAAACGGGGCTATCAACCAAGCTTTCACCTTTGAGTACAAGAAACGGCTGAACGAAACGAAAGAGGAGCTCCTGTCACTGGGCATTATCGAGATGCGCGAACGGTACAAGAGCCTTTCCCGCGAAATCATCGTGCCCTTTGAGCTGGACATGGAGCTTAAAGACGTTATCTTTACCATCCCGCAACGCGGTGACAAGAAGAAATTGCTTGAACTCTCCATCCTGAACGTTAAACAATACAAGGCCGACCGTCTGAAACAAGCGGAAAAGCTGAATCCGGAACAACGCACGGTACGCCTTTTAAAGGAAATCCAGCAAGAATTGCACCTCGACAGGCTGCCTATGCGGATAGAGTGTTTCGACAACTCCAACATCCAAGGCTCGGACCCTGTTGCCGGATGCGTTGTCTTCATCAAAGGAAAGCCGTCCAAGAAAGACTATCGGAAGTATAACATCAAGACCGTGGAAGGACCGGACGACTATGCATCCATGAAAGAGGTTGTAAAACGGCGTTATCAGCGCGCTATCGAGGAGAACGCCCCCCTGCCCGACCTTCTTATCACCGATGGCGGAAAAGGGCAAATGAGCGCCGTAAAAGAGGTTGTCGACGAACTGAACCTTGACATCCCCATTGCCGAACTTGCCAACGACGGGAAACACCGCACATCGAAACAGCTGTACGGTTTCCCGCCGCAGACCATCGGACTGAAACAAAACTCTCCCCTTTTCCGCCTGCTGACGCAAATACAGGACGAGGTACACAGGTTTGCCATTACCTTCCACCGCGACAAGCGCAGCAAGCGGCAGGTAGCTTCGGCCTTAGACGAGATAAAAGGGATTGGAGAAAAGACAAAGAACGCTCTGCTAAAGGAGTTCAAAAGCGTAAAACGAATCAAGGAGGCATCGGCGGAAGATATTGCCAAAGTGATTGGCGAGGCGAAAGCGAAAATCATAAAGGACTATTTCACAGACAAATAGTCCTTCAATACAAATTCTTGTCCCACACCGCGGCAATCACGAATTTATTCGTAACTTTGCAACCTGCAAAATATTTTTTTAGGACTAAAACATGAGAGTAGTTATACAACGTACCGGGCATGCGTCTGTCACAATCAACGGAACCTGTAAGTCCGCCATCCGCAAAGGATTTATGATATTGGTAGGCATAGAGGAGACGGACGGCAAGGAAGACATCGACTGGTTGTGTAAAAAGATTGTCAACCTGCGTGTTTTTGACGACGAGAATGGCGTTATGAATAAATCCATACTCGACATTGACGGTGAGATATTGGTAATCAGCCAGTTTACGCTGCACGCATCTACCAGGAAAGGCAATCGCCCCTCTTACATACGGGCGGCAAAACCGGAAATATCCGTTCCGCTGTACGAACAATTCTGCAAGGAATTGAGTTTTGCATTAGGTAAAGAGATAGGTACCGGCGAATTTGGAGCCGATATGAAAGTAGAATTAGTGAACGATGGCCCTGTGACCATCTGTATGGATACAAAAAACAAGGAATAATGACGTTAAAAGAAGCACAACAAGAAGTAGACTCCTGGATAAAAAAATACGGAGTACGCTACTTCAGCGAGCTCACCAATATGGCCGTATTGACCGAAGAAGTCGGCGAGCTGGCACGAGTTATGGCACGCAAATACGGCGACCAGTCTTTTAAGGAAGGAGAGAAAGACAACGTTGAAGAAGAAATCGCGGACGTCCTTTGGGTACTTCTCTGCATTGCCAACCAGACCGGTGTAGACATCACCGAAGCATTTGCACGCAGCATCGAGAAGAAAACCAAACGCGACCAGGCAAGACATATCAATAATCCTAAATTATCCGACCATGGAGAATAACGAATCTACACAGAGCAAGTACGATGCCGCTCTGGCGAAGTACAACACCAATTTGAATGATGCGGAAGTGGCAGCGGAAGTAGCCGGAATAATCGCAGAGAAAGTCCCTGCAAACAATACTCCGGAAGTAAAGAAGTTCCTGTTCAACTGCATCGACCTGACCACGCTCAACAGTACGGACAGCGATGAAAGCGTCATGAAATTCACCCAAAAGGTAAACCAGTTTGACGAAGAATTTCCCGATTTGAAGAACGTAGCGGCCATCTGCGTATATCCCAACTTTGCGGAAGTAGTAAAGGATACGCTGGAAGTGGAAGACGTAAAGATAGCCTGCGTATCGGCAGGTTTCCCCTCTTCACAGACTTTCATAGAAGTAAAAGTAGCCGAAACCGCCATGGCAATCATGGAAGGCGCGGATGAGATAGACATTGTAATCTCCGTAGGAAAGTTCCTGAGCGGCGACTATGAAACCATGTGCGATGAGATACAGGAGCTGAAAGCCACCTGCAAGGAGCATCACCTGAAGGTAATCCTGGAGACCGGCGCGCTGAAAACGGCAGCCAACATCAAAAAGGCCTCTATCCTATCCATGTATGCCGGAGCCGATTTCATCAAGACTTCCACCGGCAAACAGCAGCCTGCCGCCACTCCGGAAGCAGCCTACGTAATGTGTCAGGCTATTAAGGAATACCATGCCTTGACGGGCAACAAGATAGGTTTCAAACCGGCAGGCGGCATCAACTGCGTAAACGATGCGCTCATCTACTACACCATTGTAAAAGAAGTGCTGGGCGAAGAATGGCTGAACAACGGATTGTTCCGTTTGGGAACCAGCCGTCTGGCAAATCTCCTGCTGTCGGAAATCAAAGGCGAAGAAATGAAGTTCTTTTAAGAGGAATACGGTTGATATATCCGTTATATAAAACAAAGCGAAGAACCTGCTCTCTATATAAGGAAACAAGGTTCTTCGCTTTGTTTTTGAATGACGGGATATAAAAGAAACTTTGATAGATATTCCGTCTTTATTGTATAAAAAACAAACTTATTTTTCGCGTTCCACTACGTAATCAAGATAGCAAACAAGCGCTTTCTTGACATCCGTATCTTCCATGGAAGCTAATAACGAAAGCGCCTTTTCCTTAAACTCAATCATAACTTTCGTAGCGTATTCAATGCCGCCGTTTGCCTTGGAAAACTCGATCAATCGGGCTATTTCATCAGTTGTAGCCGTTCCGCTCTTTACTTTCGCGGCAATCTCCTGTGCCTGCTTGTCGCGGGTTGAATTAAGGGCATAAAGTGCAGGTAAGGTCAGCTTTCCTTCCAGCATATCATTGCCGGTAGGTTTGCCGATTTCCTTGCTTTCGTAGTAATCGAATATATCATCCTTGATTTGAAAGCAAAGACCGATGTATTCGCCAAAGAGACGTGCATATTCCGCCTTTTCATCGCCAGCTCCCACCGAAAGCGCACCCGCTTTCATGCATGCGGCAAACAGTACGGCCGTCTTCTTGCGGATGACATCAAAGTAAATATCCTCGGAATATTCGGGATTGCTGACATTGGAAAGCTGCAACAGCTCCCCTTCCGCCAAATCCTGTCCCAGCTTCGAAACAATATCGATAATGCCGTAATTGCGCGTCATCCCCACATCCACCAAAGCCGTTGCCAGTAAATAATCACCCGTAAGCACCGCCACCTTATTATTAAAAACGGCATTCACGGAGAGCTGCCCCCGGCGTTCGGTACTCTCGTCCACCACATCGTCATGCACCAGGCTTGCCGTATGCAGCAGCTCCAAGGCAACCGCAGCATGAAGCGTTGCCGGACAAATCTCATTGTACAGCTTCGCCGCAAGCAAAACCAGAATCGGGCGCATCATCTTCCCATTCTTCTGCCGTATATGCGCAATCACGCTGTTCAGCAAAAGGTTAGAACTGGAAAGGCAACTATCAAAATGCTTTTTGAAGTCTTCCAACTCCGCAGAAATCGGGGATTTTATGAAGGATATACTGTCCATACATCGCTATTTGAGCACAAAAATAGTAATAAAACGGTTAATACGGTATTTTTTTGTACTTTTACCATGAAAAAAAGGATAAATATATGAATTCAACCGATAAACTTTTCTTGCTTGATGCCTACGCATTGATATACCGTGCTTATTACGCGTTCATCAAAAATCCGCGAATCAACTCCAAAGGATTCAACACTTCCGCCATTCTGGGGTTTGTGAACACCCTGGAAGAGGTGCTGAAAAAGGAAAATCCCACACATATAGGAGTAGCTTTCGACCCTTCGGGACCTACATTCCGCCACGAGGCTTACGAACAATACAAAGCGCAACGGGAAGAGACTCCCGAGGCTATCCGTCTTTCCGTACCTATTATAAAGGATATTATCCGCGCCTACCGCATTCCTATCCTGGAAGTGCCCGGTTATGAAGCCGACGACGTAATAGGCACGCTTGCCACCGAAGCCGGCAGGCAAGGTATTGTCACCTACATGATGACGCCCGACAAAGACTACGGCCAACTGGTGTCGGAGAATGTATTCATGTACCGCCCCAAACACAGCGGCGGATTCGAAGTCATGGGCATCGAGGAGATAAAAGCGAAGTTCGATATCCAGTCCACAGAGCAAGTCATCGACATGCTGGGACTGATGGGTGACTCTTCCGATAACATCCCCGGCTGTCCGGGCGTGGGAGAGAAAACCGCACAAAAGCTGGTGGCTGAATTCGGCAGCATCGAAAACCTGCTTGCCCATACCGACCGGCTGAAAGGTGCGCTTAAAACCAAAGTAGAGGCAAACCGGGAAATGATTGCTTTCTCCAAATTCCTTGCAACCATCAAAGTGGACGTACCTATCAAGCTCGACATGAATACCCTCGTCCGCGAAGAGCCGAACGAAGAAGAGCTCCACAAGATTTTCGAAGAGCTGGAATTTCGTACCCTCATCGACCGTGTCCTGAAAAAGACAGGCTCTCCCCTTCCCTCTTCTTCCAGTTCCGCTTCGCCCGATCCTTATGCGGGAACTTTGTTTGCCCAACCCACCGACGGCACAACTTCCGGAAACAACGCTCCGGTTCAAGGCGATTTGTTTGCAAATTTTGCGGACAACGGGACGGGTGATGCAAAAAATTCGATTCTCACGCGCTTAGAAATGCTCGATGTAGACTATCAACTGATTGATACAGAAGAGAAAAGAAAGAAAATTATTCAAAAGTTACTTACAAAAGAAATTCTCTCAATAGATACGGAAACCACCGGAACCGAACCGATGGAAGCGGAACTGGTGGGAATGAGCTTCAGTGATACCGAAAACCGGGCTTACTATGTACCCGTTCCGGCAAATCGTGACGAAGCGTTAAAAATCGTCAATGAGTTCCGCCCTCTTTACGAAAATGAAAATTCCATGAAAGTAGGACAAAATATCAAGTACGATATGATTGTCCTTCAAAACTACGGAGTACAGGTAAAAGGAAAACTTTTCGACACCATGCTTGCCCATTATGTATTGCAACCGGAGCTCCGGCACAACATGGACTACCTTGCCGAAATCTATCTGCACTACCAGACCATCCACATCGACGAACTTATAGGAGCCAAAGGCAAGAACCAAAAGAACATGCGCGACCTTCCGCCGGAAGATGTATACCGCTACGCTTGCGAAGATGCGGACGTTACACTGAAACTGAAGAACATACTCGAAAAAGAACTGAAAGAGCACGCTGCCGAACATCTCTTTTACGAAATAGAGATGCCGCTCGTACCGGTGCTCGTCAACATTGAAAGCAACGGAGTGCGTATCGATACGGAAGCGCTTAAACAATCGTCCGAGCATTTCACGCTCCGCCTGCAGGAGATTGAAAAAGAAATCTATGCACTGGCAGGTGGCGAAACCTTCAATATCGGCTCACCCAAACAGGTAGGCGAAGTGTTGTTTGACAGACTCAAAATCGTAGAGAAAGCCAAAAAAACCAAGACCGGACAGTATGTCACTTCCGAGGAAGTACTCGAGAGCCTTCGGAACAAACACGCAATCATCGGTAAGATACTTGAATACCGCGGACTGAAAAAGCTGCTAAGTACCTACATCGATGCATTGCCCCAGCTGATAAATCCGCGTACGGGACGTATCCATACCTCGTTCAACCAGGCGGTAACTGCTACCGGACGACTCAGCTCAAGCAATCCGAACCTGCAAAACATACCCATTCGTGACGAGGACGGCAAGGAAATCCGCAAAGCCTTCATTCCCGATGACGGATGCGAGTTCTTCTCTGCCGACTACTCGCAGATCGAACTGCGCATCATGGCACATCTGAGCCAGGACAAGAATATGATTGATGCCTTCCTCAGCGGTTATGACATTCATGCCGCCACTGCCGCCAAAATATATAAGGTGGATATTAATGACGTAACCGCCGATATGCGCCGTAAAGCCAAGACAGCCAACTTCGTCATCATCTACGGCATCTCCGTCTTCGGGCTGGCGGAGCGTATGAACGTTCCCCGTCAGGAAGCCAAAGAACTGATAGACGGGTATTTTGAAACCTACCCGCAAGTCAAGGAATACATGGACAGAAGCATACAGGTGGCGCGCGAAAACGGATATGTGGAAACCATCTTCCACCGCAAGCGCTTCCTGCCCGACATCAACTCACGGAATGCCGTAGTACGCGGTTATGCAGAGCGCAATGCCATTAACGCTCCCATTCAGGGAAGTGCTGCCGACATTATCAAAGTAGCCATGTCGCTCATCTACCAGCGCCTTCAAAGTAACAATCTGAAAGCAAAGATGATTTTACAGGTCCATGACGAACTGAATTTCAGCGTTCCCGAAGCAGAAAAAGAGATTATACAAAAAATTGTAATCGAAGAGATGGAACGGGCATATCGCATGCTAGTACCCTTGAAAGCCGATTTCGGGTGGGGAAAGAACTGGCTGGAAGCGCACTAATCCGCTCGATAACTTTATTTAACTTACAATCAGAAAGCAACAGAAGCAATCGCTTTAAAATACAGTTTGCTCATCAGAATATCCGGCATCTTTGCTGCCGGATATTTTTTATTCACTAACCGCTCCAAAAAGAAAGCATACTATTCTTGTTACTTTTGACAATTTGATAAAATATTAGCCATATATTTTATTTATGTCAATTATATGCGTACCTTTGCACCGCTTTTAAGAAAGATATGATAGAAAATAGTAAGTAATACTCTAAAAAACATAAATCATGAAAACTTTAAAAACTTTGATTTTATTCTCTTTTCTTTTTGTGTGTGGAATGAATGCGTCAGCAGACAACAAAAGTAACCTTATTTACAATTCGGAAGAAGTAAATGGAATGAAAGTTGCCGAAACTGTTTACAAGATGGATGGCAGTACGCTTGCCAACTATATGAAGTACAATTATAAATACGATGACCAAAAGCGTATAACAGAAAGCGAAGCGTTGAAATGGAATGCCGTAAAAAACGCATGGACTCATGACATGTGCATCCGCTATGCCTATGAAGGCAAATCCATAACTACTACTTATTATAAATGGAGCAATAAAAAGAATACCTATATTCTTATCCCTGAAATGACAATAACAATGGATAATCCCGATATGTAATCCATTCATTTTCTCTCATAAATATACTCTAATAACTAATAATAACCCAAAACCTTTTCATAAACTGAGGAGCCGGAACAAATACATTCCGGCTCTTTTTGTATTTTTGCTTTCCAATAAAAACATAGAAGCATGATACCCCAAGCACTTATCCACTACGTCGAAACGGAGATTATCCCCCGATACGAACACTTCGACAAGGCACACAACCGTTCGCATGTACAAACAGTCATTGACGAAAGCCTCGCTCTTGCCAAACTTTACCCCCAGGCAGACGAACGTCTTGTCTACACCATAGCAGCCTATCACGACACAGGGCTTTGCCGCGACCGCGCCACGCATCACCTTGTTTCGGGAGAAATCATAGCCGCCGACAGCAACCTTCTGCAATGGTTCGACAAAGAAGAGATGGCAATCATGCGGGAAGCCGTGGAAGACCACCGGGCATCCAGCGACCATGAGCCGCGCAGCATTTACGGAAAAATCGTGGCCGAAGCCGACCGTATCATCGACACAGACACCACCCTGCGCCGTACCGTACAATACGGACTGAAACAAAATCCTGCGGCGGACGAAGCATGGCACTACCAACGTTTTCACAAACATCTGATGGAAAAGTACGCACCCGGCGGCTACCTTAAACTTTGGCTTCCCGACTCAAAGAACGCCGAAAGGCTGAAAGAACTGCAAAGCATCATAGCGGATGAGGTGCGTCTGAAAAGCATTTTTCACCGCATGTTCGAAGAAGAGAAAAGATAAAAGACTATCTTTGCAGCCAATTAACTGAATAATAATTAAAAAACAAGATATATTTATGGCATTAAAAGCAGGTATAGTGGGACTGCCCAACGTAGGGAAATCCACTCTTTTCAACTGTCTGTCCAGTGCAAAGGCACAGGCGGCAAACTTTCCTTTTTGTACTATCGACGCCCAAATGGGTCAGGTATCCGTGCCTGACGAGCGACTGACCAAACTCGCCGAAATCGTTCATCCGGGACGCATCGTGCCCGCCGTATGCGACATTGTCGATATTGCCGGACTGGTGAAAGGCGCCAGCAAAGGTGAAGGACTGGGCAACCAGTTTCTGGGCAACATCCGCGAGTGCGACGCCATTATCCATGTGCTGCGTTGCTTCGACAACGGCAACATCGTACACGTGGACGGAAGCGTAGATCCGGTGCGCGACAAGGAAATCATCGATACCGAACTCCAGCTCAAGGACCTCGATACGGTAGAAAACCGCATCAAGCGTGTAGAGAAGATAGCCAAAGTTGGCGGAGATAAAATGGCGAAAGTAGAGTACGAACTCCTGCTCCGCTACAAAGACGCATTGGAACAGGGACAGAGCGCCCGCACCGTAATACCTCAGAACGATGACGAGGAGCAATGCGCCAAACAGATGTTCCTGCTCACCACGAAACCGGTACTCTACGTCTGCAACGTAGACGACACCAGCGCCGCCACCGGCAACCAATACGTAGAGCAGGTGCGCGAGGCCATCAAAGACGAAGATGCCCAGCTCATCATTATCTCCGCACAGACCGAAGCCGACATCGCCGAACTGGAAACTTACGAAGAAAAGCAGATGTTCCTCGAAGACCTCGGCCTGAAAGAAAGCGGTTGCAACCGGTTGATTAAAGCTATCTACAGCCTGCTGAACCTCGAAACCTTCATCACCGCCGGCGAAATGGAAGTAAAGGCATGGACCTACCGCAAAGGCTGGAAAGCCCCGCAATGCGCCGGTGTTATCCACACCGACTTCGAGAAAGGGTTTATCCGTGCAGAAGTCATCAAGTACGAAGACTACATTAAGTATGGCAGTGAAGCCGCCGTGCGCGAAGCCGGAAAACTGGGCGTGGAAGGCAAGGAATACGTGGTGCAGGACGGAGACATCATGCACTTCCGCTTCAACGTATAAAAATAACAGGAAGAGGGTATGTCGAAATGAATGACAAACTATATGTTTTGGGCAGGGCCAATGATGTAGCAATCAAAAATTTCGACATCCTCAATCATAAAGCTGAATTCGGCATTTCGAGACAATTCAATAATCATCCTTTTTACTCCTAAAATTTATGGAACAGCAAGGAGAAATAGTACTTTATCAGCCAGAAACAACCTTCAAGCTCGAAGTGCGATTAGAAAACGAAACAGTTTGGCTCACGCAAGCACAAATTGCAGAATTATTCGGTACCGGCAGACAAGCCATTACCAAACATCTGAAAAATATCTTCAACAGCAATGAATTGGAAGAAAATTCAGTATGTTCCATTTTGGAACTAACTGCTGCGGACGGCAAAACCTATAAAACCAAGATATATAATCTTGATGCGATTTTATCCGTAGGATATCGTGTCAATAGTAAAAATGCAACCTCTTTCAGATGTTGGGCAAACAAAATATTAAAAGAATACCTGCTGAGAGGATATTCGATTAATAAACGGCTAAACAACATCGAGCAAAGAATAAACAATGATTTACCGAAACACGAACAACGTATCGGGCAAATAGAAGAAAAAATAGATTTCTTTGTCCGTACCGCCCTTCCACCCGTAGAAGGTATCTTTTTTGAAGGACAAATCTTCGATGCCTATGTTTTCGCCTCTAATCTGATAAAATCAGCCCAAAAGACAATTGTTCTCATTGACAATTATATTGATGAAAATACCCTTATGATACTTAGTAAGAGAAATGAAAAAGTGGAAGCTACTGTATATACAGCCAAACTCACCAAACAGTTGCAATTGGACCTGCAACGACACAATGCTGAATATCCGGCAATAGCCATCCATGAATACAAGCAGTCTCATGACCGTTTCCTCATCATAGACTCCGAAGTTTTCCACATAGGGGCTTCCTTGAAAGATCTTGGAAAAAAATGGTTTGCTTTTTCAAAACTGCATTTCTCCCCGCAAGAACTGATTGAGAGGATGCTGACAGAAATACAGAAATAATTAATCTTCTAAAGATACGCTACAAATGAAAAATAACAACCTGAAGTATCTCATTGCAGGAACCGGCGGCGTAGGCGGTTCAATAGCCGCATTTCTCGCTCTCGCCGGAAAGGACGTCACCTGTATTGCCCGTGGCGGACATCTTGCCGCCTTACGTGAAAACGGATTGAAGTTACATTCCGATTTAAAAGGCGAGCATACATTGGACGTTCCGGCTTATACGGCAGAGGAATATGCCGCCCTCGCCTCTTCGGCGGACGCTTACAAGGCAGACGTTATTTTCGTATGCGTCAAAGGGTATTCCGTAGACTCCATTACGGAATTAATCAGGCACGCCGCACACAAGGACACGGTAGTAATCCCCATCCTGAACGTCTATGGCACAGGTCCGCGCATCCAGCGGCTGGTTCCCGGCGTCACGGTACTGGACGGCTGCATCTACATCGTAGGATTCGTATCCGGCAAAGGCGAAATCACGCAAATGGGCAAGATATTCCGGTTGGTTTACGGGGCACACAAAGACACCATTGTTTCCCGTGAAACATTGGCAGCCATACAGCGGGATTTGCAGGAAAGCGGCATCAAGGCCGACATATCTCCCGACATCAACCGCGACACCTTCGTCAAATGGTCTTTCATCTCGGCCATGGCCGTTACCGGAGCTTACTACGACGTGCCTATGGGCGAAGTGCAGAAGCCCGGCAAAGTACGCGACACCTTCATCGGGCTTTCGCAAGAAAGCGCGGCCTTGGGACGGAAACTGGGCATCGGGGTTGAGGAAGACATCGTAGCGTACAACCTCAAGGTAATCGACAAACTTGCCCCCGAAAGCACCGCTTCCATGCAAAAAGACATGGCGCGCGGCCACCAAAGCGAAGTGCAGGGATTGCTTTTCGACATGATTGCGGCAGCCGAAGAACAGAATATCGACATCCCTACATACAGAATGGTAGCGGAGAAATTCAAATAATTTTATACCTTTGCCTCACCATCTTATACAGTTTCCGTCTTCCGGAGCGTAGCGCAGAACCTCTTCCGTGCAATACATACATAAAAAGAGCAGATTCTGCGCTACGCTCCAAAGGACGAAAACAAAGATATAAACTATCTTAAATTGCTTATGAATATGCTGACTCTCCTCTCTATCAACTGGAATCCCAACCCGGAACTGTTCAACCTTTTCGGCAGCCTTCCAATCCGGTATTACGGCCTGTTATGGGTGGTAGGTATTGCTCTTGCCTACGTAATAGTACACCGCCAGTACCACGCCCGGAAAATCGACGAAAAGCCAATCGAACCGCTGTTCTTCTGCTGCTTCTTCGGCTTCCTGATTGGAGCAAGACTGGGGCACTGTCTGTTCTACCAGCCGGATTATTACCTGAATCACTTCTGGGAAATGATACTTCCCGTGAAGTTCCTGCCGGACGGCGGCTGGAAGTTTACCGGCTACGAAGGGCTTGCCAGTCACGGCGGTACGCTGGGACTGATTATCGCCCTCTGGATGTACTGCCGCAAAACCAAGATGCACTATATGGATGTGCTGGACATGATAGCCGTAGCCACACCTGTCACCGCCTGTTGCATCCGCCTTGCCAACCTGATGAACTCCGAGATTATCGGCAAGCCGGCCGATGTGCCCTGGGCTTTCGTCTTTGAACGGGTGGATATGCTGCCCCGCCATCCGGCACAGCTCTACGAAGCAATCGCCTACTTCATCTTCTTCCTGGGCATGGTCTACCTGTACAGGCGCGGACAAAAGCAGCAGGAAAACAAGCTCAAAACGGACTTCAGCACCACCAAAGCCAAGTCCACCGCAGTGCAAACCGGCGCTACCCTACCCTACCACCGCGGTTTCTTCTTCGGCCTCTGCCTGACTGAAATATTCGTATTCCGCTTCTTCATCGAGTTCCTGAAAGAGGATCAGGTGGATTTTGAAAGCGCAATGACGCTGAATATGGGGCAATGGCTCAGCATTCCGTTCATACTTATCGGAGTGTACTTCATGTGTTTCCACGGCAAGAAAACGGCAGGAAAATAAGAACTCCGCAACAATAAAAAAATATCAAGGCATGAAACCGACAGTTCCACCTAAGGAAACTGAAAGTTCCATGCCTTGATACTTCTTGTTCCACTACGTGAAACAAAGAGTTTCTCACGGGGACACAATCCGTTCCCTCAGGAGAAATTTTTGTTTCATTCTTTGAAACCCGACTTACATCGCAGGTTACTTTCCTTTGACTATCCGCTTGATGTCATTCAGCTTGTTCAGCGCTTCGAGCGGTGTCAGGTTGTTCACATCCAGGTTCAGTATCTCGTCGCGTATCTGGCACAACACCGGGTCGTCGAGCTGGAAGAAACTGAGCTGCATGCCGCTGCGCGTCTCTCCCACTTCAACCATCGGCTTGGCCGCGATGCCTTGCTGGCGGTTGTCCTTTTCAAGCTGTTTCAATATATCACCGGCGCGTTTCACGATACTTTTGGGCATACCCGCCATTTTGGCTACATGGATACCGAAGGAATGCTCGCTGCCGCCACGCTCCAGTTTGCGCAGGAAAATGACCTTATTGTCGATTTCCTTCACCGATACATTATAGTTCTTGATGCGCTTGAAGGATTTCTCCATTTCGTTCAGTTCATGGTAGTGCGTGGCAAAGAGCGTACGCGCCTTGGCATGCGGATGTTCGTGGATATACTCCACGATGGCCCAGGCAATGGAGATGCCGTCGTAGGTGGAAGTACCGCGCCCCAACTCGTCAAAAAGCACCAGGCTGCGGGGAGAAAGGTTATTCAGGATGTCGGCCGCCTCGTTCATCTCCACCATAAACGTAGACTCGCCCACGGAGATGTTGTCGCTGGCTCCCACACGGGTGAATATCTTGTCCACCAGACCGATATGCGCGCTTTCCGCCGGAACGAAACAGCCGATTTGCGCCATAAGCGTAATCAGGGCGGTCTGACGGAGCAATGCCGACTTACCCGCCATGTTGGGACCGGTAATGATGATTATCTGCTGCGTACTGCTGTCCAGCATCACATCGTTGGCTACATACTTCTCGCCTATCGGAAGCTGCTTCTCGATGACCGGATGACGTCCCTGGTGTATCTCCAGCACCTCGTCGTCGGAGATTACGGGACGGATATAATTGTTTTCGCGGGCTGCGGTGGCAAAAGACAGCAGGCAGTCCAGCCGGGCTATCTGGTTCGCATCGGTCTGAATGGCAGGAATAAACTCGCTCAAGGACTGCACCAGCTCTGCATAAAGCTGTGTTTCCAGCACCAGTATCTTGTCCTCGGCGCCGAGTATCTTTTCTTCATATTCTTTCAATTCCTGCGTAATGTAACGCTCGGCATTGACCAATGTCTGCTTGCGAATCCACTCCTGCGGCACTTTATCCTTGTGCACGTTGCGCACTTCGATATAGTAACCGAACACATTGTTATAGCCGATTTTCAGGCTGGGAATGCCCGTAAGCTCACTCTCCCGCTGCTGTATCTGCAAAAGATAGTCCTTGCCGGAATAGGCTATCCGGCGCAGCTCGTCCAATTCGGCATTTACGCCGGATTTTATCACACCGCCTTTATTGACAAGCAACGGCGGGTCGTTGTTGATTTCCCTTTCGATGCGGTCGCGGATGGAACGGCAGATGTCCAGTTGTCCGCCGATATGGTTCAGACTGGCGTTATCGGCATCCATACAGGCTTCCTTAATCGGTTCGATAGCCTGCAGGGCCACTTTCAGAGCGACTACCTCGCGGGGAGAAACACGTCCTACGGCTACCTTGGAGATAATGCGTTCCAGGTCGCCTATCAAGTGCAACTGCTCTTCAATCACTCCCTTGAACTCAGGCTTCCGGAAGAAATACTCCACCACGTCCAGCCGTCCGTTAATGGGCTTCACATCCTTCAGGGGGAATACCATCCAACGCTTCAGCAGGCGGGCCCCCATCGGGCTGATTGTTTTATCTATCACATCCAACAAGCTGCTGCCGCCGTCGTTCATGCTGCCCATCAGCTCCAGGCTGCGCACCGTAAACTTATCCAGACGGACGTACTTATCTTCCTCTATACGTGCCAGCGAAGTGATATGCCCTATCTGCGTATGCTGCGTCATAATGAGGTACTGCAAGATAGCCCCCGAAGCGATGATACCGTTTTTGAGATGCTCCACGCCGAATCCCTTCAGGTTTTTCACTTCAAAGTGTTTCAGCAGTTTTTCGCGGGCAGTGGTTTCCGTAAACACCCAGTCGTCCAGCTCGAACGTAAAGAACTTGCTGCCGAAATTGCCTTCGAACATTCCCCGGCGGCCACGTTCAAACAGCACCTCTTTCGGGGCGAAGTTGTTCAGCAGCTTGTCTATATGGTCAAAGGAGCCTTCGGCGGTCAGGAACTCACCGGTGGAGATATCCAGAAACGCCACCCCGCAGGCGCCTTTACCGAAATGAACGGCAGCGAGGAAGTTGTTTTCACGGTAATTCAGTATGTTGTCGTTAATGGATACGCCCGGCGTTACCAATTCGGTGATACCGCGTTTCACCAGTTTCTTGGTGAGCTTCGGGTCTTCCAACTGGTCGCAAATGGCTACGCGCTTGCCCACACGTATCAGTTTGGGCAGATACGTATCGAGCGCATGGTGGGGAAAGCCTGCCATTTCAATCGTTTTTCCCTTGCCGTTGGCGCGCTTAGTCAAGGTAATGCCTAATATTTCAGAAGCCAGGACGGCATCGGTGGAATAAGTTTCATAGAAGTCGCCGCAACGAAACAGCATGACCGCATCGGGGTGCTTTGCCTTCAACTCAAGAAACTGCTTCATCATCGGGGTAAGGACAATATCTTCGTGCATACAGGTATATCTTTGCGGAACACAGAAGCACGGTGGCGCAGAGTTTTTAACGGTATGAACTCCCGGTTTCATGAAGCAGACGCTCTGCACAAGCAACTCTGTGCCACCGTATCTCTGTGTTCATTGATTAATGTTACAAAGATAATCCTTTTTTAGAAAATACGTATGTAAAGGGTTTTAATCCTTAGCAAGCCTTAACAAAGCCGGTGTTTTTGCTAAAACATGTTATAAAACACACTTTTTTATTTGCTTTATTTGGAAATTTCCCGAAAGTCCGTACCTTTGCACTGTGTTTTTCATAGTATTAGATTTAAGGTTAACAAAGGTTGGAGTACAGCGGTACTCCTTTTTTTATGCCCGTACGTCCGGTTCATACATCCGCAGCGCCCGCGCATGTCCGGCTTCAACCGCTAAAACCGGCGCAAAAGTTCCTCGAGCGTCACACCGCTATCCGCTTTCATCTTCTCCATACGAATACGCTTCAGGCGCTTCTTTACCGAATCTTTCTCCAGATGCATGATTTGTGACATTTCCAGTTGGGACAGTTGCATCTTCACCATACAGCAGTAGCGCAAATCCTCTTTATTCAAAGCAGGATAGTGTTGTTGCAGCCGCCTGGTGAAGTTATCGAAAATAATGTCCGCGTTCTGCACAATGTCTTCCCAGTCATCGTCCGAAAGAAGGATATTGCTCCCCTTCTCTATCTCCTGAACGATACGCTGGTTCAGCCTTCTGAAGAAAGTCTCCTTCAGCCGGGCTTCCTTCTGCTCCATTTCGGCCATACGCTGCAAGTTCTCGGTAGTTACTTGCCGCTGATGATGCAATTCTTCCTGCTGACTGGCAAGCTGGTGCTGCTGCTCCACCAGCCGGCGGCGGTTGCGCCAATAAAAGAAATAAATGGTACTTGCTATCCACAGCGACAACAGGGACAAGGTAGCCATCAGATATACATTGCTCTGCCTTTCGGCGGCCTGAGTGCGCCAATAAAGGTTCTCCACGGACAGTTGCTCGTGCTTGTAAAGCTCCTGCAACGCAATGACTTCCGCCGTATGGCGTTGCTTCCTCACGCTGTCCGCCAGTTCCGTAAAACGCAGCAGAAGAGAGTATGCCTCATTGCACCGTCCCATTTTATAATACGCTCCGGACATATGGTTATAGGCATCCGCCTGTGTTGCCAAATTCGGGCTGGCAACGGCTTTCCGGAAATAATGGTAAGCGGAGTCATACTGCCCCAGCTTCCCGAACAAATCCACCTTATCGGCATACAGGCCGAGAATGGCAAGGGTATCTTTACGGGAACGCAACCCGATAGCTTTGTCTATATACTCCAGTGCCTTTCCGTTCTCTCCCATTTTGGCATAGATACTGCCCAAATCGGTATATACATGAGGTAATTGCGACGGCAGGGAATCCGCTATTGCCGCATCATAGGCGGCCTGTGCATAATAAAGGGCGCTGTCCAGCCTGTTCAGAAAGTAATAGCCGGTGGCGATATCGCACAACGCCAGGTTCTTGTAAAACAGATTGTCCATCCTCAACGCCGCCTTCAACGCCTCTTTGGAATAGCGCATCTTGCCCTCATACTCTTCCTGGTTCAGGCAGACGACTACCAGCTATGGATTGACACAGTAGCGCAGCT
>ENA-ORLL01000024-ORLL01000024.1-human-gut-metagenome-genome-assembly--contig:-NODE-24-length-33218-cov-5.50198_pt1 | contig 33218 bp, 38 predicted proteins | sample MGYA00243070_ERZ508830 | MGnify/ENA primary metagenome ERZ508830 (study PRJEB26277, sample SAMN04329787) | human gut metagenome | biome: human-associated habitat | host: Homo sapiens | place: USA...
ACGGGCAATGGCAATGGCCATTTTCGCTTCTGTTACCGTATCCATAGCGGCAGTCACAAAAGGGACTTTCAACTCGATGTTGCGTGAGAACTAAGTCGTGAGTTCGACTGTTTTTGGTAAAACTTCAGAATAGGCGGGGATCAACAATACATCGTCGTAGGTTAATCCGTCCATTACGATTTTATCTGCAATAAATGACATAGGGCTTTATGCGTTTAGATTTTATTGCGTGCAAATATACGCATTTTATTCAATATGGGAAAACGATAGAATATTTTTTTGCTAAGAGAATACGAAATTTTGCAGAAATAAAAAGAATCAGTCCCCCAAATGGCTCACATAAAACAATTACAAAAAAACAGGGAGTTCATGAAACAAATGAAGCGCTTTTATTCTTCAGGTCCAGTGTTTTTCATTAAATTTGTACTTTGAACTAAAGAAACTAAAGAAACATGGAAAGACAACCGCAATTACCCTTAGCACAGAATCATTGATAAACATCCGCAATTTCCCTTTGCACCCAAAGACTTCGCACGCTGCCTTAACGCCACATGCCCCCGTTCCCAAAACTGCCTGAGACGAACTGCCGCCCTGCAGGATACGGATGAACATCTATTTCTCAAAGTGGTAAACCCGCTCCGTTATCCCAAGGAGGGTGAAGAATGTGAACTGTTCCGTTCCACCGACAAAGTGCGGATGGCATGGGGAGTCACCCACCTGCTGGACAATGTGCCCTACAAAGAAGGCAGCCTGCTGCGCAATATGATCATCAACCACCTGGGCAGAAGCCAGTATTACCGGTGCTTCCGCAAGGAACGCCCTTTTGCGCCACAAGACCTACAGACCATTCGCATGCTGTTCCGCCAGAGAGGCATCAGCGAAGAGCCGACATTCGACAACTACACAAATGAATTTAACTGGTAATATCCGTCACAGACCATTCGCATGCTGTTCCGCCAGAGAGGCATCAGCGAAGAGCCGTCATTCGACTACTACACAAATGAATTTAACTGGTAATATCCGTCACACTGTCACAGCCGCATGCAACACATTGTACGACAATAGTTTACCACTATGACAGATGGTGTAACGGATGGTGTGACGGACTTTTATCTGTCACACCGCCGCCTCCGGATCTCATCATGCCCTTACCAGCTGATACACAGTGCCTTTACGTGTATGCCGTGAAGGAATACCCTGTTTCCTCAAAATTCGTCCGAATGCCGCCACCCTCTTGGCGTTCAATGGAATATCCACTTCCTGATGCAATATCTTCAATATTTCGGCAGGCGCCATCCACTCGCCCTCTTCCCCCGCTTCCGCCATGCGGAAATAACGGAAAAGGAACTGCTCTTCAGGAGAATATTGCTGAAATTCGCGGTTCGCCTCCGTCATGACATACTCGTCCGCATCATTAAACCAGTAACGCTCACCGTGCGCCAGCTCGTGCATGGCCTGTGCATACAACTGATCGTAGTCTATGGGACGCGAGGTATCACTCCCCCCCATCACCACAATGCAGATGAAGCGGCGGCTGCCCGAAGGAACGGACAGCAAGTCCATGAGGGTACCGGTCAGCAAATCCTTGTGGTTACTGGTGGCAATGAACGAAGCATAGCGGCGCATCTCCACCACCGATGTGCCGTAAGGCCGGCGCGCATTCACCACCGGCTTTTGCAGGATGTGCTTCAAGAATCCCTGTTGTGTGGCGCTCACCTGGTCGAACTCGTCAATGTTGATCAGCGCGAAGCGATTCAGGCTTAGTTCGACATCTTTCTTGCGTGAGAAATCGAGGCTGTCCGTATAGTAGGAACATTCGGAAGGCGGCATGATGCTGCGGCAAAAGGTGGACTTGCGCGTTCCCTGCGCTCCCACCAGCAGGGGCGAAACACTGTTGGCATAGCGCTTGTCCATCCCCCGCCAATGAGCCACCATGTTCAGAAACCAGCGATGGTCCAATTCGGGCCTATGCGGATTGTCACAAGGAACGGTCTGCGCCCGCGGACGGATGCGGTACGGTCTGCGCCAGCGGACGGATGCGGTCGCGTCCGTCCCACTCCGGAAGGTTGAACAGAAAATCCTCCAGCGGATTATACACCGGCACACGATTGGAATACACATAGCGGCTGATATCCCTGTCCCACAATGGGATACCTTCGGCCTGTGCATCCAGGGCGATGCTGTTCAGCGCACGCTTGTCCACCGGCTGAAAGCGGAAGCAGAAGGAATGCCGCTCGCGGAACTCCGCCTCGCCGGTCTGCACGTTAAAGCGAAATTCATAACGTCTTTTCATAAACTCGGCAATGAGGACCGACAATTGCTGCTCACGGCTCAAAGCGCATTTGCTTCCGACCTCCTGACGCCGGCTGTACGCATTCCGCACCCCCTGCCGCAACAGTTGCGACGGTTTGCGGGCGAACTGACGGAGCCGCATCCTGACGCCGGCTGTACACATTCCGCACCACCTGACGCACCAGTTCCAACGGTTTGCGTGCAAAATGACGGAAACGCGCCCTGCTGACCACCGCTTCCTCCGGAATGCCCGACCGGAAACAGTTCAACGCCAGTTGCGAAAGAAGGGTATCCCAGCTATAGGAGGACTTTTCATCGGCCGGATCGGGCTTATCCAAATCAATGTAAGCCTGCCTCAAGGCCGCCTCGAACAGCATGGAGAGCGCATCTGCCGTTTCATAACTCCCCAAGGCACGTTCCAAAGGACGCTGGCCGGAGACAGCAGGTTCGGTATGCAAGGCCATTTCATCGGGCATCCCCATAGGCTGTGACAGGTAGAACTGCACGGAGTCCGGCCGGTAAAGCACATCGGGGTCATAGGAAAGGCGTGAATATTGTTCCAGGAAAGGTTCCTTGGGACGGATATCGAATGACAACTGGGGCTGGTAGCGCTTCACCGCCATGATGTAGGCATGAGCATGATACGCTTCCGCCTCCGCACGGGTAAGGGGCAGCGGATTGTCGGGTCTATATCGATTTACAACTTGGGCTTGTAGAACTTCACCGCCATGATGTAGGCATGAGCATGAAACGCTTCCGCCTCCGCACGGGTAAGGGGCAGCGTATTGTCGGGTCGGGTGAAAGCCACCAGGATTTTCACCGAATGTCCGCTGGCGCCCATAAAGGCGCACCGCGTCTGCGGCAACTTCCATGCCTCCCGTTTCACCTGCTCCACTTCCGCCCTGCCCGCCAAGGGGCCTACGGTCAATTCCACCAATCCGTTATAAGCCTTCATGCACTGTCCGCCCTCCGTCTTGCGGAACTCGGCGGCAGGCATCATCTTGGGCAGTTTGTCCGCCGCCTCGCAATGGTCGCCGGGGAGGAAATGGCGCAACTGGCTTCTGAACATGGTGACGGGACAGGTTTTCACCTCCTCTTTCATTCTTTCTACCCATGCATCCAGTGTAAGAGTGCTCTGGGTTACATGGTTTCCGCCGTCGCGTACCTGGGTAATCTTTATCATTTATCGTGTATTTATTCGTTTTTTCCAATCTATAAAGATACGGATAAAATCGGGAAACAAAGCAATATACAGGAAGGTTTCTTTCAAAAAAAAGGACGCGAAGGGCACAGGAATTTCCGATAGGGAGGTGAAGCGGAAAGATATTGAAGGAATGCATTCGCGACAGGTATAATCCAGACCATTATATGCTATGATACAATGTATTGCACCATTTGGAACAATGAGTTTTTCTAATAGAAACCATTAATTCTAGCGCATGGTACAACCTGTCTTTACATATAGGAATAAGTTGTTCCACTGATAGGAATAATTTGTTCCATTAGCATGAAACTATTTGTTCCACTGGACGGAACAAACTGTTCCAACAAGTGGAACAACCCACATCATGCATGTAAAAAGAGGCTGTAGCATATGTGCAAGATTAACAAAAGTCTGTCACCGTATCCGTCACGCTATCCGTCACCATCGCAACACGTTGTGATTCAAGTGTATAAGTTACCATGTGACAGATGTGACGGATGTGACAGTTTATTTTCTTTTTTATATGAGGATTGCATACTATCCACGGGATTGTACTAACTCAATAACCATGTTGTTAAAGGAGCTACAGGGGTGCAAAGTAAATTCAGCTATTATTTTGCTTGTAGGGGCGAGGTTTGCTCGCCCGAAAATAGTCTACGTTGCATATTACTCCCAAGATCGTGACCGTTGGTTCGGGCAGGCAAGCCCCACAACCGTCAAGCTAAGGAAAAACATCTACCGTAAAGCATATCCTAATGCCTCACCAAGTTCTTCCAACGATATCTGCCCGACTGCAATTCTAGTTCCTTGGCGTATCTGGAAGGGTCACCGCTTTCATTCCTGTACAAAATAATCAATCGTCTATCCTTTACCTTCATGCTTATTATATCTTCCTTCCAGAGTACCATATCCTTGTATATCTCATGACAACTCGTACTAAAAATTATAACAACAGGACATACAAATACCAAAAGAGGATAGATGCTAAAACGATGTTCTATAAAACTAGGAGAGAGAACTAAAAAAAGAACTACCACTACTATCTTAACACTAAAGAATCTGCGAAGTTTTATTCCTAAAGGTCGCTTCTTGACCTTTTTGAACTCATATCTGTCACCGGTTATGTATAATGTATCATACCGGAAGTATAATTCTTGGTCTTTCATAATTATATTTTTTTTAAGATTCATACAATCAACTCAACCTTATAACTTTTCATGATTATCCGCATATATATCACCGGATGATAAATGGGAATTTATGTGCCGGTATATTTCTCGGTACGGATGACGCTTCCACCGTAGGGGCAGACCCATGTGTCTGCTCGAAAGCATAAAGTGAATGTTATCAGGCGGACACACGGGTCCGCCCCTACGGTGAAAGCATCTATAAATTAGCATTTGGTGGTATGATTGCGGATAATCATTAACTTTCTTGGCTCTTCAAGCCTGCTTTTAATTATCTGACATTCTCCTCTTTTATACATCGAACATATCTTATGCGTCATTAAGCAACGAATAACGTCGCAATATTTGCGGCAAAAATACTTAATGATTATCGTATCACCAAGCGAAGTCTTATAATGTCTCAAAGAATGCGATGATTTTGGACAAAAAACGTCTGATTAGCTTGATTTGCATCTGCATTTTCGAATCAAATTAGGGATTGTGCATTTGCAATGTCTGCAATTAGTCCCTAATTATCAAATGTTTTATTGAGTTTTTATTTATCATACAATACAATAGGCTGATTAAAGAAGTCATAAACGACATAATATCCTATTAATCAGCCTATAAAAGCGAGTTTCCAATTACATTTTTTTATTCTTTCCGATAACGAATCTCAGTAAAATAAAAAAAAACAGTAAAATAGCAGCAACTAATATTGCAGCAACTTCTCCCCCCTTATTTTGCGGTATCACATACCACAACAGACAATAAGCTATGACTGCACCAATCAACAGAGGAAACAATTTAATCCATTTTTTCCGCATTTGCTCTTTTCATTTTATAACACACAATCGGATATTCTATGATCCATTTCATTCATACAATACCAATTTGGTTTTCATGACTACATTATTCATTAGTTTGACATCGGTAAAATTAGGAATAATACAATGAACCACCTAAAAAGTAAGATAGACAAATAGCAGGCTAAAAAAACATTTTATAAACAATTAGATACCAATAAATTACAAATAGAAGTTCATACAAACGGAGCGTCATCTATAGACAAGAACATCAACGGACACGCATCACAAATAGAGCGTGCCGTATCATTTGCCATAAATTCCTGCATTTTTTTCTTCATCCGGACTATCCACCCCATATTACCACCAAATCTGCTTTCCGTTTTCATACGTAAAAATCCGCTCTTCCTTTCCCTGCGTATGATTATGCAGCCAAAGCAATGCATTCTTGGGTACTTCCACATATACCAATGTGTCGTGTCCGGCTGTTTTTCTACCGAGACTGCACCATTCGTCATTCCAATAGAAAAGTTCATAGTCATCACCAGGTATCACCTCATTACTGTCGTGAACATCAGAAGCTATTTTATTATACTTGGGGTATTTGCGATGTAAGGTGACAGATTCCGTATCGGATAAAATAGGGCGGAGGTCTCAATATTCCCCGTTCGTGAACGACCGGAAGATATGCAATGCCTTTCCCTTCTTCCCTGTAACCGTCTATCTTGTTATCTCCCCAAAGAAGTCCCCTCCCCAGGTTCCGGAAAGTCACGTTCCCATTCCCCGAACTTGCCAAGGCCACCGGTATCCACTGGCTATTATTAAATGTACACAAGTACGCCTGTTTGTTCTTACCGTCCAATGGGAAACTGACATCGGACAAAGGCATATCATATCCTTGTGTCACATCTTCCTCACCGGGAGACCGGTACTGCATTCTATACACTTTAGAAACTTTATAGACCACAAAGTTCTTCCCGTCCGGTCCGTAACCGATATCAACAAAATGTCCGGCAGTGTCTTTCACTACATTCCAACAATGTGCAGAACTCCTGTTGGCCCACGCCTTGACGACATCCGTTGCCGCAGGTATGCCGATAGCACGCAAGGACAAAGTGAGGAAAGCGGTCATGTCATCACAAGTCCCCCATTGCAAACTGTCCATTTCTTCATAACTCATGATATACGGATATTTGGTCATGCCTGCATTATAACGCACCGGATAACGCATGGCAATACTACGGGCTACCTCCTGCGGAGCATTCAACGAATCCAGCCAGTGACCATAACGCTGCAAGGCAGTCCTCCGCCAGTGAGACAGAGGTTCATGAGCCACCCGATAAGGCAATACATAACTACAGAAATCATCAAATGAATAATGCTTTGCCACCCCCCTCCGATTCCATACCTTAAACGCCGATTCTATGTTCTCTATTAAATAGTCACTTGTCATTACTTCTATATCCCTGACTATTTTAATCCGGGATTCGGGTTGGATTTTTGAAATAGAATCGAATACAGCGGCCACAAGCGAACGGGATATTTCCCAACTGACGGGATCCTCCTTATCCAAAGACAACAAAGCCCGTGCGTATGTGTCCGTGGAATCCAATGGTAACACAGCATATTGATCCGGCATATTTTCAATAAGGAAACAAGCTGCCTGATATTTCAACGTATCATCCCGATAGTATGCCAGCACTTTTTCCAGCTCCATCCGATTATCGCCTGCCTCACGCAAAGCACGTTCCAAGGCGGTCTTTTCCGGTAAGCAAGAAAAGAATGCGCTGACGAGAAACAGAAAAGATAAAAGCCTCAACATTTCATATCCGATTAAGGAAACGTAACTCCTTCGGGTACCAAAAACTTCATGGCCGGGACTTCTGCATTCTCCTGAATTTCCGTTGCCTGCTCGGTAACGATAACCATTCCATTGGATGAAGTCTCGTTCTTCAGCGGAATACCTTTCCATATCCATACCGTGGAATAGGTGGTTTGTCCTCCATACACTACCTCCAAAGTGTACTTGGTACACTTCCTGCCCAGTATTTCTTCTGTTCCCACTTCCTTTATCTTGTGCAGTTCACGTACTTCGTCTGTCAGATTCAAATAGTTGACCGGCTTGACGGGCAAAGTTGCTTTATTGGCCACCTTCATATCGAGGTCAATAGAGATAATCTTATCTCCATCGGCTATCGTCCGGATATGTTTCTCCACATTTGCCACGCCTCCCACTTTCATTGTAAGTTCGGACGCCTCCTTTCTGCCGTAATCGTCAAAATACTGCACGCCTTGCACTTTCTGCCCCATAGTGCCCGCCTCTTTCTTGAGGATGGCAGACTTGATTCCATACTTCGCCTCTTGGGCGAATGCTGTTGCTGTAGCCGATAGCAACAGACCAGCCAATAAACATTTTACTTTCATTATCGTTTCTTTTTTAAAATAACACTATTTTATAACTTCATTTTTGCTTTTGCCATAAATCCTCCGCTCAGACCAGCATAGTTTCTTCATTTCACATAAATGCCCTCCAATAATCAGCATACATATTCTCTCCTTCCATCATTTCCTCATGCGTACCATAATGACTGACCCTTCCATTCTCAATCAAATAAATATAATCCGCATATTTTTTTAATATGTGTAGCCTATGGGATATGAACAATATGATTTTATCTCTTTTCAGCCGTGATAACAGATCCATAACAAACATTTCCAAATCTCTATCCATAGCAGAAGTCGACTCGTCAAGTATAAGCACAGAGGGATTCTTAACCAAGATGCGCGCAAAAGCTATCAATTGTTTCTGACCACCCGATAAATTTATCCCCTCTTCTCCCACAACCGTATGATAACCTTGAGGCAATCGGGCAATATATTTGTCCACTCCATAGCGGGAACAAACATCTATAATATATTGTGGAGACGTATCAACGCCACTGAGTAACAGCTTATCACTCACTGGGAACAACACCTATATTCTCCCTCCATTTTTCTATGGCAGTCCCCCTCAAATCATCCTTCCCATTTAATAAAATTTCCCCTGTCTCCAACTCATATGCTCTCTCCATGATCTTGCAAAATGTCGATTTACCACAACCGCTTTCGCCAATAATAAAAATCATTTTATCCTTAAAAGCCGCAAGAGAAATATTGTCTAAAATTCTTTTCCGTCCTGGAAAACGGAAAGAAATATTCTTAACTTGAATGCTATCCACCCTTCCCGGGGAAAAATCTCCTTCTTTCTTTTCAGAAGGAATACCCACAAACTCAAACATCCGATTAAAAGCAACTTTTGCCTCATTCAATGATACGGACACTAAAGCCAAATTAACAATTGCCGGTGCAATGGATGCCACCAGACTTATCGCAGCCATCAATTCCCCTAATTTCAACCGCCCGGACAAGACAAAGAAACTCCCTATCCCTATCGCCCCTACAATCAGTACAATACTAATAATACCATAAACAACCGATAATTTTATATTCAGCCTTCCTAAATCAAACACCTTGTTTTGAAAGAAACCATATATTGCCTGATTCAGTGCTCCAAACTCATGTTGTCTATTGAAATTCTTTATGGTATCTATTCCCTGCATCGTATTTATAAAATTACTTTCACTGTGCGCATAACTCATCATCACATTACGCTGAGCCTCAACCAACGGAGCATTATATATGCTCACTATCCAAATAAATAGCGGAATACTTATAACCAGCAATAAAGCTATGGGCCAAGAATAATAAAACAACATACTTAAAGTTACAATAGTAACTAAAAAGTCAATAACAATGCTTCCTGCAATGATACTGACTACAGATTGAATGCGGCGTGTATCATTAAGACGTGCTACTAATTCGCCTATTCTGCGCGTATCAAAAAAGAATTTAGGCAAACGTAACAGATGATTATAAAAGAAAGCGATCAGTCTATTATTAAAATCACGGCTCTGGAGAAACAACATATACTGACGGATCGTTCCTAAACCTAATCGTGCCAGCAGCAAGAATGAAACCAGAACTAATCCCAGCCATAAACGTTTATAATCTTTATCAGGGATGATGACATCAATCAATTTTTGAGAAAAAACAGCTGTAGTCATCCCCAAAACAGACATGAGTAATCCTACAAGGATACTTACTCCCAATATGGCATAATCATCTCTCAATAGATGGATGAGCCAAGCTCTTTTCTGTGCTTTAATGTCTTTCTGTAGTATAAAATTGTTTGTACACACAAGAGTAAGACAAGCGTGAGATTTCCATACTTGTTCCAGTTCTTCTGCGGTATAAGTGATTATTCCTTTGGCAGGATCCCCCATAATAAAATATCCATCCTTAAAACCATAACAAACCATATAATGCTCAAATTTTCCATCTAGTACAAGATGAAGGATTACAGGACTTCCATGTTCTTTTAATGAAAGTATATCAGTCTCACAACCTTTTGCATCAAAGCCGACTTGCCCGGCAGCCTGATAAAGCCCAAGCAAAGTAGTGCCTTGTTTTGTCGTACCGCTCAGCTCCCTCAAATATTGCAATGTTGTGCTGCCACCATAATATCGTATTATAGATAGTAAACACGCTACGCCACAATCGGATGCATCATGTTGTAAAACAAATGTTTTATTCAGTTCTTTCATTCTCATAACCATGTATCTATCAGATCTCAATATAAATATTTTACTATCTTTTTTATAGTCACTGCTCCACGAAATATTTTTTTAAGCTTCCCTTTCTTGTCGTATATAATAATAGTAGGAGGTGCCTTTATTTTGAATCTTTCGGCAAATTCACCATGAATGTCTATTGCTATAGTGGCGTTTTTCAATTTATCTATAGGATATTGTAACAAGAAATCTTGCACTTCACTTTCTAATGCATTAGTTATAAAAAGTGCATTAAAATTTTCAATCCTTTTTATTTCTAACATTTCAGACATTTCCATGCTACAAAAATAGCATTCTGGATGGAAATAAATTATTAATAATGGCTTTGAATCTGTATAATACTTCTCCATTGTAAATTTTTCATTATCAATCGTAGATAACTTAATGTCTTTTTCTTGCTTCAAAGAATGTGCTGTAGAATATTTAATTACACCAACAACCACACATATAAACAATATCACAATAAAACATAGAAGAATCTTTCGCAAGCATTATATATAATTAATCATTCTACATTACAAAATACAATAAATACAACTATAGCATCGTTCGCAAGCATTTTATATAATTATTCATTCTACTATACATAATACTATAAATACAACAATGATAATGTATAAAATCAATCCTGTACAATACGTTGAAGTAACAAAATTCATGCTATCACGATAGGTTCGATTTGTAGCTACAGACAACAGCATTGATACAAACAAGAAATATAAAAATTCAAATATATTAAAAAGACTTATCGGAATGACCATCCATGCATCTAAACTATCTACATCAAAAAAATATAATAAAGAAGTTTTTTGCATTATGTTCGCAGCAAAATCCGTTCCTGCATACAGAATCAGGCAACAATTTAGAAGTGGAGCCAAAATCAATGCAAAGTCCGCCTTTAAAGAGACATGAAAATAAGTCTTCCAAGTAGTGGTTTTATGGACTCTTTCTAATAGTATATTCCCAATATAAAAACATATACTAACTAAATAGATACGCAAAAGTATCACTAATGGTGTCAAGACAAAAGAAGCAAAACGGTATTCACCAAACTTTGAAAGCAGCCATTCCTTCGTTTTAATATCAACGGCCAACATATTATGTATTTGAGGAACAATAATATATTCTTGTTGTACATACACTATCAGGCAAGAAATTCCCAATATGATTAAAACATAACATTTTACATTCCAGTTAAGGTAATATTGAAGTAGATTACTTTTCATTATCTTTTATAATTTATACACAGCAAAAAAGGAAGAATAAAGCAATTCTAGATTTCAAGATTCTTCCTTCTATTCATGATTTCTTACTTCTTGTAATACTGATTAAATATAAGCAATATTGCTACAACTAAAAGTAATATTGCATTCATATACTGCATTGAAAAGAAAGTTCCATATATTACTATGTAATAGCATAAATTCATGATACACCCAATCAAATAAATCACAAGTATAAGAAATAGATATTGTTTTTTCATAAACCGTTTGTTTTACTAAAAACAACTTCCAATCGTTTGAATTCCACTAAATGATGTGCCAGCTAATGATAATCCATAAGATAATCCAGAAACCCATCCTACAGGTCCAGATCCTAATGAAGCAGCCGACAACACAACTCCTGCAACTCCCATTCCTAAACTTACCAATGCTCCTTTGCAATCACTTTCCAGACCACCATTGACAGATTCCATCTGTTTCAAATTTAGTTCTTTCATAAATAATAATATTAAAAAAAATCCTACTCTATTATGGCTTTTCGGATGCCGCCTTTTTATGTATACTAAGGGTATCCATTAAAATAATTCTTTTATCTATCAAAGATGTATTATATGTATTTTCATATATATTAATTATGTCTAAAGCTTTGCTCTTTAATGAATATTCTGTCAATTCATTCTTGTTTATTAAATTTCTTCTATCAGATAGAGTAATTGGACTATCTAAAGACATTCCTCGTTTATAAAATATATAAGCTTTTATACTATCTCCCTTATTCTCAGCCAACTGTCCTAAAGCATACCAAGGACGGCTTAAACCACACATAACTTCCAATGATTCAATAAATAATTTTTCAGCTTCAATTTTATCTCCCTTGTATAATAATACACTTCCTAATTTAGCCATATTTATAGGATCACCCTTCCTAACAGACAAGATCTTCACCACATTTTCCACTATCTCTATCCAATAACAATAATTATGTTTCTCTAATTTAGCATATATATCCGTCTCTAATAAATAAGGTGCTATTATTAGTGCTTTCACAAACGCCCTTTTTGCTTCAACAAATTGTTTATGGCTCTCACAAAATAAGGCCCATAATAAAACATTTTCTTCCTCATCGGAATTTTCCACTGCTTTTTCAAAGAAACTTTTAGCTTTTAAATATTTCCCATTTAGGGCATATAATAGACCAAGATTAAGACTGAACAAACGATTTTTAGGAGCCATGTTGTTTGCCAAGTGAAAATAAGCTAAAGATTTATCCAATGCTTCTGAAGATACTTTACTCAAAGCCATATAATTACGTAAATTAATAGCCGTATCCGTAGCAGCATAAAGCAATCCCATATTGGCATAATAAACAGGATTCATAGGATTTAACTTTATAGCTTTTTCTATAGTCCGCATAGCCTTCTCAGAATCCGCCATTGTACAAGCCTTATTGTTAAGCTTATTAGCATACGAATAACGAATATGCCAAAAGCCCAACAGCAAAATCATGCAACCAAGCACGCCCTGTACAGCAATTTTATGTTTACTTGAACAACTCATAATTATCTTCTAACGGTTGAACCAAACTAACCATTATCAGGAAACAAAGTATCATCATATTCTCTTTCTGAAAAAAAGAAGAGAATGTAACTTCCCTTACGCCTAATGCCAGCAAAATAGAGAAAAATACAATTGATCTCAATTCTCCTTTTTTCATTTGGTGTATTCCAATGTATATAAGCGACAAAACCAATGCGCCATATACTATAACTCCGACAATGCCTTTTTCAGCCGCGACCTGCAAATAGGTATTGGTAGCATAGGATGTAAATAGTCCTTGCCTTTCCTGTCTATAAGTATCCGAAGCAAGGGCATAGTTACCACCTCCAACTCCTGTTGCCGGAAAAAGTCCGAATATATTAATGGCTTCTTTCCATTTAACATAACGCGCTGCCGTACTGCGTTGCTGGGAAACGGTATGATTCTTATTACAAGTAATAAGAACAGACTGCTGTGAAACGGTATGATTCATAAAACAAGTAATAAGAACAGACTTCCTTTCTGGTAACATACACAACAAAGTGGGCAACCAAACACACAAACAAATAGCCAAGGCCTTTTTCAGCATATCACGTTTATAAATGCAAAAGAAAGTTATCAGCATAGCAAAAAATACGAATAAAGCAATATATGCCCCACGTGAGAAACTGACCAATATAGCAACCAACATTAAAATTTCCATACAGATATAGCATATCTGCTCTTTTCTATAACCCGACTCCAAGATAGATATAATAGGAAAAGGTACTAGGCACAACAACATAGTAGCCCAATTATTGGACAATTGCCCAAAAGGCCGATAATGGCTCCTAAAGTCAGTAAGATTCTCAAAACCTACACTATAAAACCGATCACGATGAAGCAAGAAAAAGAATAACGTAATCAATGATAAAATGCCTGCTACTATGGAAAGTACTTTATACAAAAAAGCGAACTGACTACGAAAACGAATAAAAAGTTCGAATAAAGAAGTAAAATGCTATTGATAAAAGAATCTTCAGAGTCGCAGTAATACTATTAGGAATATAAACAGAAGTCAGGCAACAGAGTAACTCTACGGCACATACTGTATACAGAATGTAATCAAAGCAAGATATTTCCCCACTTGTCAAATACACAGCCCCATGTCTAATATCATAAACATAAAAACACACAACAACAGGAAGCATAATAAATATCCATGAAAAGATATCGATAAACCCTATCAGCAAGAATAACCCCATTGACAAAAATGCCAATAAATTAAACTTTTTGTTATGTATCAAACCTCCATTCATAAACTATTCTACATTTATATTTTTTATTAAGGACGTACTATCCACTCCCTCAATTATCTCAGTATATATTCCATCCGAGATACCTGTTTTCAGAAACCGTTTTTCATATTTACTTTTATCAGCTACTATTTCTACAAAAACAGAATCATAGTTAAACTGAAAATATTTCTCTTCCAAAGCCAGCACGTGCTTTTTCCGCTCCACCACTATTTCTGCATTAGCCGTACAACCGGCTTTTATCATTTGCTTATATTCTTCAGGTATAAACAAACCGGCAGTTATTTCAAAACGCGCGACTCCATCCTGCACAATTCCCTTGGGGGCGACAAGACTTAATGCTCCGTCAATAGTTATATTCTTATCCATAAGAACCGATAATGACAGTTCCATCCCTACAGCAAGTTTCAATATATCAGATTCCAATACGTTTCCTTTAAATACTAACGATTGCAGATCTGCCACTCTAGCCACGGTTGTTCCTTCATTCAATGTACCTCTTGCCATCACAGACCCACCCTCTTTTATCGGAAGCTCCAATATAGTACCTGCGTCAGTCGCCGTTATAATATTGGATATTCCCTTTTGATTATATTGCCCTTTCAACATATCCAACTCCGATTCTACGGATTCATATTCGGACAGAAGAACAGCCAAATTACTTTTCTCGCCCTCATACACCTCTTGCGCTATCAACTTTTTTACATATAACTTTTCCGTCCTCTCAAAACTAGCTTCAGCAGTCAAATACCTGGTTTCCGCTATTTCCAATTCCTTTAATAGCCGCCTGTATTCCAACGGATCTTTTACATATCGTATTTGTGCCAATGGCTGTCCTCCCACCACTTCATCTCCAACCTGCACCAACAACTTTTCCAACACACCGGAGATAGTCGATTTTATATCTATTTCTTTAGAGGGCTGTATCACCCCCGGAATAGTAAGTTTGCTCTCAATATCCCGATACTCGGCACGGATAGTAGAAGCGGGTATCTTTCTACCTCCCTTTGCCGCCCGGTAAATGACAAATGCCAGGAATACCAGGATCAAGGATAATATAACAGTTCTTACTACTTTCATTTCAATTTTCCGGTAAATGACAAATGCCAAGATTACCAGGATCAAGGATAATATAACAGTTCTTACTACTTTCATTTCAATTTTCTTCTTTTAGAGCTTCTATAGGGTTCAGTTCCGCCGCATATATCGCCGGCCTCAGCCCGGCCAATGTTCCCGCTATCACTAAGATAAATATGGCGGCAACAGCTGTCGGAAAATCCAGTCCCGGTTTTTCCATCATCGGAGTGTCTTCTGAGATGAAAAGTGCTACAACCTTCAGTATCCCCCATCCCAAAACCAACCCTACATATCCGGCTAAAGAAGTAAGAGCTATGGATTCCCATAAAAACATAGCCTTTATCTGCTGTGCCTTGGCACCTACAGACTTGCGGATACCTATTTCACGGGTACGTTCCTTTGCCGACGAATACATGATATTGCCTACTCATAATACGCCACAGCCCAAAGTGCTGATTCCCTTAAACCACAGGAACTTGCGAATCATGACAAACAAGTCAGTAAATGCCTTATACATGATATTGCCTACTCCTATTACGCCACTGACCAATGTGCTGATTCCCATAAACCACAGGAACTTGCGAATCATGACAAACAAGTCAGTAAATGCCTTTACCTGTTCCTCCATGCTATTAAAGTAAAAGACTTTATCATCACTTGGGGCAAATTGATATTTTCTGGCCATCACATTCCGCACATGGGTATTCACCTCCTTTATTTTGGCTCCTTTCACTGTAGAGAATACAACTGTGCCAAACCGCCCGGCAGTGGCATCAACTTGTTCATAGACCGAGTAAGGCATATAAATGACTCTTGCCTCATACGAATTAAGCATCGTATTCTTTATTGTTCCAATCACCCGGAACATCTCCTGCCCCATACGGATATACTTGCCAATGGGATTTTCTTTTCTGAAAAGCATATCCACCACATTTTCACCTATCAATACCACTTTTCGAGCTTCATTCATATCCAAGGCATTCAACATTCTACCATGCTCCACCTCCAACAATTTTATCAAGAAGTAATCAGGATATACCCCTCGCACCTCAAACCAGCCATTCTTCGTGCCGGCATAGACAGCGTTCCAACGCCCCGTTTCGGGCGACAGATGGGTTATCTCGGGTATTCTTGATTTCAACATATTCAAATCTTCTTTTTGAAATTGTATTTTTCTTCCACTAGCCGCTCCTTTATATCCCATTGATGTTTCTGACGCATATACATAAGTCGTGCTTTTAGAGAATCCATTGAAGAGTTTGAACACTCCCCGTTCAAAACCTGAACCTATTCCAACCAAGACTATCAGGATAAAAATCCCCCATGATATGCCTATACCGGTCAGAATAGTACGTGAAGGCTTTCTTTTTACAGACTCGTATATTTCGCACCAAAAATCCATGAACATACAAGATAGCATTTATTATAAAGAGAGCGTATCGGATGCTACGTACTCAAAATAACCATACCAATGTTCGCCGGATGCTGTAACAATTTCCAATGTATAGCTCCCCATTTCCAAATAATCAATAGGTATATTCATCTCACTACCTCGCTGATATCGAGATATGGGGATACGCAACATTTCACTATTTGCACTATTATAGAGGATGATTTCCGCATCCTCTGATAGGGAATGAAAGGAAAAAATTAAAGAAGATTCCAGCAACGCAACTGAACAAGGAGGGATAAGAATACTTCTTGTTTTTCTACTAACTTTTTTTGTTAATGGTATTTGCTCTGATACAGATTCATTTTTCAAAGAGAATCTCTCATTAACCTTAGCCCATACAGTTACAGGATAGATACAACTTGCAACAAGGCTTACCAATAAATACAATACTAATTTGTTTTTCATAGCTACATTATTCGTTTGGTTTACATCAACAAAATTAGGAATAATGCAATTAACCACAAAAAAAGCAAAATAGACAAATAGTGACTTGATACATATTTTACAAACAGCTGCATATCAATATATTACAAGCCATAATTCATCTAGTTCCGACCACTGATATAGACAAGAACATCAACAAGTATACATCACAAATAAAGTTTATCCGCATCATTCGCCATAAATTCCTGTATCTTTTTCTTCATTCTGAGTTTGGCTCTTGAAACAGATTGAGGAGTTATGCACAGAAAAGTGGCAATTGAAGCATGAGGAAAGCCCAACTGTAACAAGCACCACAACTTCCGTTCGGTGGCACTCAGACCCACAGCCTCGACACGGCTTTGAAACATGGGACCGAACAAACGGATGACAAAATACTCTATAGCATCCAATTCCTTTGGAGTTAATGCATGAGCTGTATCGGGATTATCTAAAAGTTGAATAATGAAAGTAACGGTTTCATAATGCCTTCCACTCTCGGTCTTTATATCCTTGTATTTCTTCAGTTCGTCCAGCAAACTCTTATTTTTATCCGCCAACTTGAGTCCAGCAAACTCTTATTTTTATCCGCCAACTTGAGATTCTCTTCCTTATTCTTCTGTTGCAATTCCAGCAGATGCCGCCTCATTACCTCATTTTCCGCAGACAGACTTTCATTGTTTTGCGCATAGCGGAAAGACAAGTCCTCTATCTCTTTATTCCGCTTGATATAATCGTGCTGCAAGGTGGTCAAAACGTTTTCATTCTCCTGTATCTGCTGTTGCAGCAACAGAATACGCCGCTCTTTCTTCACTCTCTCACGCTTGTAGACCGACAGGAGGTAGAGCAAGAGCAGAACGACAAGCAATATAGCACCCACCAGCCGCCATTCATTGCGCTGCTTGTTTATGGCAAGCAGTTCCTTTTCGTGGGCAAGTTCTTGATTGTTGTATTTCACCTGGATTTCTTCCAGTTTCACCGTTTGCGTATGCTCATGTATACTGTCAGCATATAGGTCATATTTCTCTCTATAAGCCAAAGCTTTCTTCCAATCCTCACGTTTTTTTGCCACTTCATACAAAGAAAGATAAGCACTGGCCTGCCCATACAAATCGCTATCATTCTTGATTATATATTCTGCATAATATATAGCGGAATCATATTGTTCTTGTTGTACATATACGTTAGACAAAGAATAAAAATAAGAATAATCATCCTTCTCTATATTATCTTTTACCGATAATAATAGTCCCAAGGCTTTTTGATATTCTTTCCGCTCCGAATAGATAATGCCCAAATTACGGACAGCAGTCTGCTTCTCCTCCTTTGAATCAATCAACTCAGCCATTCGTAATCCTTGCAGGGTATAGTGTTCCGCACTATCAAGTTTTGCCAGCAATAAAAAACTATATCCGGCATCCAATAAAGATATGGCATAATTGGTACTGTCCTTTATTTCCTCAAAAGTGCGGACGGCATCTTTATAATACCTCAAACCCTTGGCATACAAGCCTTGTCTGAAATTGGCATTTCCTAGATGCGAATAGCACAAGGCCTTGTATTTAGGCTCATCCAGTTGCTTCATAGCCGTCAGCGCACACAGATAGCAACGAACAGCCGCGTCATATTCTTTCGCCTCACTATATTGCCTTCCCTGATAGAAGAAGGCTTTTGCTTTTTTCAATGAGTCTTCACTATGCCGATAGAATGCCAAAGCCGATGTGATAGGAGCATCGGTTATAGAACGATACGTTTTATCCAAAGCCTGCGTCAGCAAAAGGTTGTAGTATGCTTTCTGCTCCCTGTCTCTGCAATCATCGACAGAAAATTGCTGTAAAAAAAGTAAAGCACTATCAGGATGTCTCTCCATATACGCCTCAGCCTCTCTTAAATAGTCCTGATGAATGGAATGCCGGTTGACACAAGAAACCGATAAGAATAATCCAACAAATAAAATTAGATTTCTCATAATACAAAATTTAAGGTTTATGCAAATATAACGGAATATTTTTTCCCGAAACAAGAATATGCTATAAAAACATATGAAAAGCCGGACAAACATCTCTGTCGCCCGGCTTTCTTAATTATCAAAACAATCAAAGAAGCATCAATTTGCCATTTCAGAAATAAACTTGATGCGGACCAACCGGATTTCATCCTCCGTATAGTCATCACCCAATTCATCCATCGCGTCATCTATTTTGTCTGTTGTAGACTCCTTGAAGTAATCATAAATATCGTTCAAATGGTCTTCATCCATAATTTCCTCCAGGAAGTAATCAATATTCAGCTTGGTTCCTGAATAAACAATAGCCTCCACTTCATCCAATAATTCACCGAACTCCAACCCCTTTGACACTGCAATGTCGTCCAAGGCTACCTTCCGGTCAATAGCCTGAATGATGGATACCTTCAGTTTGGATTTATTGGCCACCGTACGGACACGCAAATCCTCCGGACGCTCTATTTCATTTTCCTCACAATGCTTCTTTATCAATACACAGAACTCCTGGCCATAACGTTTTGCCTTTCCGGCACCTACGCCCGGAATATTCTGCAATTCTTCCAAAGTCACCGGATAAATGGTAGCCATCGCCTCCAAAGAAGGATCCTGGAAAATAACATACGGCGGCACATCCAGTTTCTTGGACAGCTTCTTACGCAAATCCTTCAACATAGAGTAAAGCACGGGGTCTACTGCACAAGAGGCACCTCCCCGAACCGGAGTATCTTCTACGTCCTCCTCAAAATCATTGACTAGATCAAACTTGAAGGAGTAAGCGTTTCTTCTTCCTCCTCCTCAAAATCATTGTCTTCAACAATCTTGAAGGATTTCGGTTTTTTCAAGAATTTATGTCCTTCAGGGGTAACCTTCAACAGACCGTAATTCTCTACGTCTTTACTTAAATAACCCGCTATCAAAGCCTGACGAATGACAGCATTCCACATTTTTTCTTCTTCTCCCATGCCTGAACCGAATACTTCCAGTTCTTCATGTTTATGAGCAAGTACTTCTGACGTTTCCTTACCCAAAAGAATATCAATTATATAATCTGCTTTAAAGTTTTCTTTCACTGCTATGATTGCTTCAATCACAGCGCATAATGAATCCTGAGCCTCCACTTGCTTTTTAGGATTTAAACAGTTATCACAATTTCCACAATTCTCCTCTGTATATTCTTCCCCAAAATAATGTAACAATGATTTACGACGGCATATAGAAGACTCTGCGTATGCAGCTGTTTCCAACAGCAACTGTTTACCGATTTCCTGCTCTGCCACGGGCTTTCCCTGCATAAACTTCTCCAGCTTCTGCAAGTCCTTGTTGGAATAGAACGTAATACACTGACCTTCCCCTCCGTCACGACCGGCTCTCCCCGTTTCCTGATAATAACCTTCCAGACTTTTCGGAATATCATAATGTATCACAAAGCGCACATCGGGCTTATCAATTCCCATTCCAAAAGCGATGGTAGCTACAATCACATCTATATCCTCTTTCAGGAACCCGTCTTGATTGGCTGTGCGTGTAGCAGAATCCATTCCGGCATGATAAGCACGCGCATTGATTCCGTTAGCTTGAAGCACTTCGGCCAATTCTTCCACCTTCTTACGGCTCAAACAGTAGATAATACCTGATTTACCAGGATTAGCCTTGATAAACTTGATAATATCCCTGTCAATATTATTTGTCTTCGAGCGCACTTCATAATACAGGTTCGGGCGATTGAAAGAGGACTTGAACTCCTGCGCATCCTGCATACCCAGATTTTTTTGAATATCCATACGCACTTTCGGAGTTGCAGTAGCAGTAAGGGCAATCACCGGCGCCTTTCCTATTTCATTAATAATAGGACGGATGCGACGGTACTCCGGACGGAAGTCATGCCCCCATTCCGAAATACAGTGTGCTTCATCCACCGCATAAAATGAGATCTTCACTCCTTTCAGGAAATCTACATTCTCCTCCTTTGTCAAGGATTCGGGAGCTACGTAGAGCAATTTGGTTTTGCCGCTCAGGATATCCGATTTAACCTGGTCTATAGCCGATTTGTTCAATGACGAATTTATAAAGTGTGCTACTCCGTCTTCCTCACTGAAATTACGCATGGCATCCACCTGATTCTTCATCAATGCAATTAAAGGAGATATAACGATTGCTGTTCCATCCATGATAAGGGATGGCAACTGATAGCATAACGATTTACCACCGCCCGTAGGCATCAAAACAAATGTATCATTTCCGGCAAGCAGATTACGGATAATCGCTTCCTGATTACCTTTGAAAGTATCAAATCCAAAATACTTTTTTAATGCGTCCGTTAAATTTATATTCTCCGTCATTGTATCAATAGTTTTTCACGGTTTTCCCGATTTCTTGTTTTACATCTTTTGTTGCCTAACAAAGTTATAAACAAGTTCTCAAATTACACGAATATTTCGGGTAATATTTTTCAGAAGAATTGCATTTTTTCTTTCTCTCTCCCTTTATATCTTGATACTAAGCTGTTTGCATTCGCGAAATATTTGCCTTTCCCATCTGCTGTTTTGCAAAATCAAGTGTCACTTCGTACTTTTTCGCTTTCTGAGAGGGAATTTCAAACATAACGTCCATCATGATCGTTTCCACAATGGAACGTAATCCGCGTGCTCCTAACTTATACTCAATAGCTTTGTCTACAATATACTCGAATACTTCGGGTTGAAACTCCAGCTTGACCCCATCCATTTCAAATAATTTAACATACTGTTTGATAATGGAATTCTTCGGTTCCGTCAAGATATTGCGCAAAGCGGTTCTATCCAACGGATTCAGATAAGTCAAGATGGGCAGACGGCCTATGATTTCAGGAATCAGCCCGAATGATTTCAAATCCTGAGGGGCAATATATTGCATCAAGTTGCCGCGATCTATCTTCACCACGTCCTTTGCCGCGCTATAACCTACCACATGCGTATTCAAACGTTGCGCAATTTTGCGTTCAATACCATCAAATGCCCCACCACAAATAAACAGAATGTTTTTCGTATTGACCGGAATCATTTTCTGGTCGGGGTGTTTACGTCCTCCCTGAGGTGGTACATTCACGATAGATCCTTCCAGCAGTTTCAACAGACCTTGTTGTACACCTTCACCACTTACAGCACGCGGAGTAGAGAGGTTATCTCCTGTACGGGCAATCTTGTCACTCTCCACTTACATCACGAGTAATAGAGGGGTTATCTCCTTTACGGGCAATCTTGTCAATCTCATCAATAAATACGATGCCTCTTTCAGCTTCCGCCACATTATAATCCGCTACTTGAAGCAGACGGGTTAAAAGACTCTCAATATCTTCACCCACATATCCGGCCTCTGTCAGCACGGTGGCGTCAACAATGGTAAACGGCACATGCAATAATTTGGCAATAGTGCGTGCCAGCAAGGTTTTTCCCGTTCCCGTACTACCTACCATAATGATATTGGACTTTTCAATCTCTATATCATCCTTATCCACTTTTTGGAGCAGACGCTTGTAATGATTGTAAACGGCAACGGAAAGATAGCGTTTGGCGTCATCCTGACCAATAATGTATTGGTCAAGAAATTCCTTGATTTCCTTTGGCTTCGGAAGTTCCTTCAAGTTCAACTCACCCGGTGCACCTTTTTTTTGATGCATGGCTTCCTGCATAATTTCATATGCCTGCTCCGAGCAACTGTCACAAATGCAGCCGTTCATTCCGGTTATCAGAAATCCGACTTCATTTTCCGAACGTCCGCAGAAACTACATTTCCTTCTACTGTTTCTAGGTGTTTTATTATCTTCCAATGTTTATTCCTTTAAATATCCAAGTTTCCTAATGCGTCTTTAAGAAAGAAGCCTGCATGAAATGATAGCGGGAACCTGGGTTGTTTTTAGTACTGTTATTCTTATCGAATGGAAATAAATACATTATAGAGCAGCCGGTTTGCGTGACAGCACCTCATCAATCATACCATATTCCTTAGCTTCCTGAGCTGTCATCCAGTAGTCACGGTCAGAGTCTGCCCATACTTTATCAAAATCCGTATGAGAGTGGTCTGCAATAATGGTATACAGTTCTTTCTTCAACTTTTGGATTTCACGGGCCGTGATCTCAATATCCGAAGCTTGTCCTTGCGCGCCTCCCATCGGCTGATGAATCATCACACGTGAATGAGTCAACGCAGAACGTTTACCTTCTGTTCCCGCAACCAACAGCACGGCTGCCATAGAAGCGGCCATACCTGTACAGATCGTGGCAACATCACTATTAATGAACTGCATGGTATCATAAATACCTAATCCGGCGTAAACAGATCCTCCGGGAGAATTGATATAAATAGATATATCTTTACCAGACTCTACTGCGTCCAAATATAAAAGCTGCGGATATATCTTTACCAGCCTCTACTGAGTCCAAATATAAAAGCTGCGCCTGGAGTGTATTGGCTGTATAATCATCAATCTGTGTACCCAGAAAAATAATTCTGTCCATCATCAGTCGGGAAAACACATCCAACTGAGTCACATTCAACTGACGCTCCTCCAAAATGTAAGGATTCAGATATCCTTGCGACTTGATGACATCATCCAGCACCATACTGTTCATCCCCAAATGCTTGGTAGCAAATTTTCTAAAATCATCCATAATCTAATGGTTTAGTTATTAGTAACAAAAAAGGGTTTTCAACCTCTATTTTTCAAACAAACAAAAGTACAAAAAAATACGGTTAACGTATCCAATACTCTTATCTATAACGAAAATTTATGGTCAAAAACCCCTTTTTTAGAAAGTTTTAGCAATCACTTACTTCGACTTACTAAGTTATTATTCAAACATTTTGTTGAATTCTTCCATAGAAACCGTTTTGTGGTTTAAAGTAGCCTTAGCTTTCAATGCGGCAGAAAGTTTGCTTTCAGCAGCACGGTTTACCAAACCTTCTACAGATTCCTGCTTCTTCAACATTTCTTTTGCATAGTTCTCTAGAACTTCTTCAGGGATATTCAACATTCCGTATTGAGCAAACTGAATGCGAGTTGCTTCCTTGGCCATATTCATCACATCGGCTTGTTCCACTTTAATCTCATTATTCTTGAGCAATTGCTCTTTAATCAGATGCCAAGTCAGTTCTTCGATACTCTTGTCATAGTTTTCAGCGACAAAAGCTTCACCCTTCTCTTCATTATTCAGCAACATGATACGCTTCAGTAACGCATCGGGGAATTCCAACTTACCAATCTTATTAACCAAATATTCACGAACATCGATCAAGAATTTATAATCGCTATCTGATTCGAACTGCTTTGCAATTCCTTCTTTGATCTTAGCGCGGAATTCTTCCTCACTGCTTACAGTGCCTTCGCCAAATACATTGTCGAACAATTCCTGGTTCAACTCAGCGGGAACCATACGGGTGATCTCTTCCACCTGGAAGCTGAAGTTACCTTTCACACCGGCAACTTCCTCTTTCTTTATCTTCAATAAAGAAGAAAGTTCAGCTTCATTATTATCAAATGCTACAGCAGGATTAAATACCAGCACATCATTTACTTTAGCACCGTTAAATATAGCCTTTTGCTCATCATTCTTCATATAAGCCGGCATCATTACCGCACCTTCTACCTGAATACCGCCTTCTTTAGTATTTCCATTTTCATCCAATTCAGCCAACAGACCTTTAATCATGTCTTTGTCTTCATACTGCTCTACCTTATCATATTTTGCAGCACGCTGAGTATACATTTTAACCTGCTGTTCTATCAGTTCGTCTGAAACTTCGATAGTATAGTAATCCACTGTATCCGCAGCTGAGATTTCAGCTGTAAATTCAGGAGCCAAAGCGATGTCGAACACAAATTCAAAATCTTCTTGCGTATCGAAATCGATAGGTTTCATCTTTTCTTCATTAGGCAACGGCATACCCAACATATTCACTTTGTTGTCGCGGATATATTCGTTTACCTTTTCCTGCATCATTTTATCAACCTCTTCTACAAGGACAGACTTGCCAAATTGTTTTTTAATCAAACTCATAGGCACCATACCCGGACGGAATCCCGGAATATTAGCTTTCTGACGGTAAGTCTTCAGTGTCTTTTCTACTCTTGCCTGATAATCAGCTTTTTCCAGTTTTAAAGTAAGCAATGCACTCACTTTGTCAACGTTTTGCAATGAAATATTCATTCTGAACTTTATTTATTTAATTATTACTTCTTTCTGTTTTTCACCAAAGAGGTTGCAAAATTAGTGTTTAATCTTTCAATAACCAAATACACAGACTAAAAAATACTAATTGACAGCAGAAAGTATCCATTTAAAATGACTGACTAAGAAACCGATTCAAAAAAAAGAAAAAAAAGTTGTTTTTCTTCTTGCAAATTCAAAATTTATGCGTTCCTTTGTGCTCGACTGGTGATACTAATTATAGATAGTGATTTTTATTACAAGGTTTTACTTTTGTACGAATAGCACTTACGTAAACTCTCTGTCGTTCGAATCCCCTACTTCATTAATAATCACCACTCAGAGAGTATTTTTTATTTTAATTATTTTTATTTTTTCACTATGAACATGTATGTTGGAAACCTTAACTACCGTGTTAAGGAAGGAGATTTGGAACAAGCAATGGCGGCTTATGGAGTTGTTACTTCTGTAAAAGTTATCAAAGACCGCGAAACAGGTAAATCTAAAGGATTTGCATTTGTTGAAATGGAAAATGACGCAGAAGCAGCCCAGGCCATGAATGAACTGAACGGTTCGGAATTCATGGGACGCCAATTGGTAATCAAGGAAGCAAGACCTAGAGACTAATTACTTATCTGATACAATCAAAAAAAAGCTCTGAGCAAATTCAGAGCTTTTTTTTATATCCCACATCTCCGGTTTTATACATTTTTTCCCTGCCTGTCCTTTTCCGCCAATTGAAAATCCTTACGGCGAAGCACAAAATTAGTGCCTAGATATTTCTCACGGACAACAGGATTTTCCGCTAGTTCTTCAGGGGTTCCCTGAAACAGAATTTTTCCTTCAAACAACAGATACGCACGGTCGGTCAAGCGCAACGTTTCCAATGCATTATGGTCGGTAATTAAAATACCGATATTTTTATCTTTCAATTTCCATACAATATGCTGGATATCCTCTACGGCAATAGGATCTACTCCTGCAAACGGTTCATCCAACATAATGAACTTAGGGTCGATAGCCAGACAACGCGCAATCTCCGTACGACGACGCTCGCCTCCTGAAAGCTGGTCTCCCAAATTCTTACGTACTTTCTGCAAACGGAACTCGGCAATCAAGCTTTCCAGTTTGTCCTTTTGATATTCCGGAGTAGTATTAGTCAACTCCAGCACAGAGGCAATATTATCCTCCACGCTCATCTTACGAAAAACTGAAGCCTCCTGTGCTAAATATCCAATGCCATTCTGAGCACGCTTATATACAGGATAACTGGTAATATCCAAGTCATTTAGGAATATATGCCCCTCCTTCGGCGCGATAAGTCACGTGCCGTATTTCTTCACCAGATTTTCTGTACGAAGTATCATACGGTTGTCATCGGTCACTGTATTTTGTTGTTCTATTTCCTGCTCTGACATATCCATGTATTTTGCGACAAAAATACTAAAAAAGTTTAGGAAACGCATAACAGAACAGAAAATCAGAACTTCTTTTGCATTTATATAGACAAAAAAGGCTACTTTTGCAGGAAATTGTGAAAACTATGATGATAAGACCCATAACAACCGTAGGGAAATATATCATGCTGATGGGGCGTACTTTTGCTCGTCCGGAACGTATGCATATGTTTTTCAAGCAATATCTCAATGAGATGGTACAGTTGGGAGTAAATTCCATCGGTATTGTACTGCTTATTTCTTTTTTCATTGGTGCCGTAATTACCATTCAAATCAAATTAAACATCGAAAGCCCGTGGATGCCCCGTTTTGTGGTAGGCTACACCACCCGCGAAATCAAGATGCTGGAATTCTCCACCTCCATCATGTGCTTGATACTGTCAGGAAAGGTAGTGACTAATATTGCCTCCGAAAATTTGTGGTAGGCTACACCACCCGCGAAATCATGTTGCTGGAATTCTCCTCCTCCATCATGTGCTTGATCCTGTCAGGAAAGGTAGGTTCTAATATTGCCTCCGAAATAGGAACCATGCGTGTAACCCAACAAATTGATGCATTGGAAATCATGGGGGTCAATTCCGCCGGATACCTTATTCTTCCTAAAATTATAGCTTTGATGACAATGATTCCTTTTTTGGTTATTTTCAGCATATCCTCGGGGATTATTGGTGCCTTTTGCACCTGTTGGTTCGGAGGAGTCATGAATGCCGAGGATCTGGCCTATGGTCTGCAATATAGTTTTCAGGAATGGTTTGTATGGTGCAGTTTTATTAAATCTATCTTTTTCGCTTTCATCATTTCCAGTGTATCTGCTTATTTCGGTTACACGGTAGAAGGAGGTTCTATTGCAGTAGGTAAAGCCAGTACAGATTCTGTAGTAATGAGCAGTGTACTCATTCTATTTTCCGATTTAGTATTAACACAACTTTTAATGGGATGATACAAGTTAAATCATTATATAAATCATTCGAGGGAAAAGACGTATTGGTGGATATCAATGCTACTTTTAACAATGGTAAGACCAATCTGATTATCGGTCAGAGCGGTTCCGGGAAGACGGTATTAATGAAGTGTATCGTCGGTTTGCTGACTCCCGAAAAGGGCGAGATTCTGTATGACGGACGCAACTTCCTCAACATGAATAAAAAAGAAAAAAAGACATTGCGCCGCGAAATGGGAATGATTTTCCAAAGTGCCGCCTTGTTCGACTCTCTTACCGTACTAGAGAATGTAATGTTTCCATTGGATATGTTCTCAAACGATACGTATCGTGACCGCGTAAAACGCGCCCAATTCTGCCTGGACCGTGTGAACCTGATTGAGGCACAAAGCAAATATCCGGGAGAAATCAGTGGTGGTATGCAAAAGCGTGTAGCAATTGCACGTGCCATAGCTTTAAATCCCCAGTATTTGTTTTGTGATGAACCTAATTCCGGCCTGGACCCTAAAACCTCCCTGGTAATTGATGAACTGATTCATGACATAACTACAGAGTATAATATGACCACTATTATCAATACTCACGATATGAATTCCGTTATGGGAATCGGCGACAGTATTCTCTATATTTATCAAGGACATAAGGAATGGGAAGGAACAAAAGATGATGTGTTCACTGCTACCAATGAACGGCTGAATAATTTTATCTTTGCATCTGATCTGCTCCGCAAGGTGAGAGAAGTGGAAGAACATAGAAAATAATGATAAAATGATTAGTGGTTAATAACCAGCGGATATCACGGTGAAACCCATTAACCCACTAATCATTAACCACTATTCTTATTTCTGTCTGATAAAGATATTTATCGGCGTTCCTGACAAATTCCATTTCTCACGTATCTTGTTTTCAAGGAAACGCTTATAAGGCTCTTTCACGTATTGCGGCAAATTAGCAAAGAACACAAAAGAAGGAACCTGTGTGTTTGGCAACTGCGTACAATATTTAATCTTGATATACTTACCTTTATTTGAAGGAGGCGGATAAGCCTCGATCAACGGAAGCATTTCTTCATTCAGACGAGCTGTCGGAATACGGGTAGTACGTGCCTGATATACTTCTTTTGCAGTTTCCAGCACCTTGAAAATACGTTGTTTTGTCAAAGCGGAAGCAAAGATGATAGGAAAATCAACAAACGGTGCCAGACGGGAACGAATGGCTTCCTCATAAGTTTTCATCACTTTGGCATTCTTGTTCTCTACCAAGTCCCATTTGTTCACCACTACCACCAAACCTTTCTGATTACGTTGAATGAGAGAGAAGATATTCAAATCCTGTCCTTCAATGCAGCGGGTTGCATCCAGCATAAGAATACACACATCCGAATTCTCAATAGAACGGATAGAGCGAATGACAGAATAATATTCCAAATCCTCGCTTACCTTATTCTTCTTACGGATACCGGCAGTATCTACCAGATAAAAGTCAAAACCAAACTTTTCATAACGGGTATAAATAGAATCGCGGGTAGTACCTGCAATCTCTGTTACAATATTACGGTCCTCCCCGATAAAGGCATTGATGATAGAAGATTTTCCGGCATTCGGACGTCCTACTACTGCAAAACGAGGGATATCCTCATCCAGCAGTTCTTCACCCTCCTTACTGAATTTACCTACCACCAGATCCAACAATTCCCCTGTACCGCTTCCGATTAATGCAGAAATACAATAGGGATCACCCAGCCCCAATTTATAAAATTCGGCAGCATTATATTGCAGTTCATTATTATCAGTCTTGTTAGCTACCATAATAACAGGTTTCTTTGTACGCCGCAAAATAGAGGCTACAGCCATATCCAAATCGGTAACCCCGTTCACTACATCCACAACAACCAAGATTACTTCCGCTTCATCTATGGCAAGACTTACCTGTTTACGGATCTCTTCCTCAAAAACATCATCCGAGTTTACTACCCATCCACCGGTATCAACGACAGAAAACTCATGTCCCACCCATTCCGACTTGCCATACTGACGGTCGCGGGTAGTTCCTGCCTGCTCGTTTACAATTGCCTGACGCGTTTTGGTCAGACGATTAAAAAGTGTAGACTTTCCCACATTGGGGCGTCCTACGATTGCTACTAAATTTCCCATTTTCTTTCTTGTTTACGGCTATCACAGTCGATTTTAATCCATTTGATACCCAAAGTTCTTTAATTCTTTGTCCGAGCTTCTCCAATCCTTATCAACTTTCACAAAGGTTTCCAGATAAATAGACTTTTGGAAAAAATGTTCCAACGTTTTACGAGCCTCTGTAGCCACCTTCTTCAATGCCCTGCCCTGCTTACCTATAATAATACCTTTTTGCGATTCACGTTCCACATAAATCACAGCATTGATATGGATACTCTTAGCATCTTCCTTAAATTGCTCCACTACCACTTCTACAGAATAAGGAATCTCCTTATCATAATAAAGCAAAATCTTCTCGCGGATAATCTCGGTGACAAAGAAACGCGCCGGTTTGTCTGTCCACTGATCCTTACCGAAATAGGGGGGTGAATCGGGCAGCAATTCCTTGATACGCTTCATTACCGTATCCACATTGAATTTAGAAGTAGCGGAAATCGGAATAATTTCAGCTTGAGGAAGCTGTTCGTGCCACGCTTCCACCTACTAGACCAAGTCTTCCTGATTGGGCAAATCTATTTTATTAATTATCAATAAGACAGGAACAAGTCTTCCTGATTGGTCAAATCTATTTTATTAATTAACAATAAGACAGGAACCTTGACATTACGGACTTTTTCTATAAAGTCCGCATTTTTATCCGTTTTCTCCACCACATCTGTCACATACAGCAATATATCCGCGTCCACCAATGCCGACTCTGAGAAGTTCAACATAGATTCCTGTAACTTGTAGTTTGGCTTCACTACTCCCGGAGTGTCCGAGAATACAATCTGCATATCGTCCGTATTCAAGATTCCCATGATACGATGACGAGTTGTCTGCGACTTGAACGTTGCAATAGAAATACGTTCCCCCACCAGCAAATTCATCAGTGTCGACTTGCCTACGTTGGGGTTTCCTACTATGTTTACAAATCCTGCCTTATGCATAATTCTTTCATTTTATTGGTTACAGACAAAAAAACGCATCGGAATACGGATGCTAAAACCTGCGCCGAAAGCTGTAAATATCAGGTTATCTCCTTTCTTCAGCTGCTTTTCGTAATCCCAAAGACACAACGGAAGTGTAGCACCACTGGTATTACCATATCGCTGAATATTAATCATTACCTTTTCCAAGGGAACTTCCAAGCGAGAGGCTACCGCATCAATAATACGCAGATTAGCCTGATGAGGAATTACCCAGTCGATATTATCTTTATTCAAACCATTCTTTTCGGCAATAGTCGCTGTAATATCCGACATATTGGAAACAGCATATTTAAATACTGTTCTTCCTTCCTGATAAAGATAATGCATCTTATGATCAACAGTGAAATAAGAAGGAGGACATACAGAACCACCGGCTTTCATGTGAAGAAAAGGAAGTCCCTTACCATCTGTACGAAGAATAGAATCCATAATACCATAATCTTCTGTAGTAGCTTCCACCATACATGCTGCTGCACCATCACCAAAGATAGGGCAAGTTGCACGATCCTGGTAGTTTACCATAGATGACATCTTATCTGCACCGACAATAATAATCTTTTTATGTCTTCCCGATGCGATAAGTGAAGCAGCAGTTTCCATTAAATACAAAAAGCCGCAGCAGGCAGCCTGCAAATCAAATGCAAATGCATTTTTCAATCCCAGCTTATCACACAGGATAGAAGCAGTGGAAGGGAAATGATAGTCAGGAGTAGTAGTTGCTACGATTACTGCATCAATGTCATCCGGATTAGAAGCTGTTTTCTGCATCAGTTGTTTGGCAGCCTTACGCGCCATATACGATGTACCTAATCCTTCTTCATTCAGAATACGTCTTTCTTTAACTCCGATTCGAGTCATAATCCATTCATCATTGGTATCTACCATTCTTGAAATCTCTTCGTTAGTCAAGACATAATCTGGTACATATCCACCGACTCCTGTTATTACTGCATTTATTTTTTCCATCATTCCAATTTAATTAGTTTATACCCTTACAAAAAAGTAGCCGACAGAGCCGAAGCTCGCCGGCTTTATTTTATAAAACGTACAAACGTGTTTAAAGCTACTGATTAGACAGCAGCTTCTTTTTCGATTGCTAACTTACCTCTATAATAACCGCAAGCTCCACATACAGTGTGGTAAACATGCCATTCGCCGCAGTTAGGACAGATAGCTAAAGTAGGAGCAACTGCTTTATCATGAGTTCTTCTCTTTGCAGTTCTCGTTTTTGATTGTCTTCTTTTAGGATGTGCCATTTTTCTAAACTTTAATTATTATCTAATATTTTCTTTAATTCATTCCATCTCGGATCTATTTCCTGGGGCCCTTCGCTGATATCTCCTTCGGGTAACTCCACCGCTATGTCATCATCATCTTCATCATCCGCCGAAATGCGCAAATGCTTACTCAGTTTACCAACCATGCCTTTGTTGCATTTCCCAGGCGCTAATGCTTACTCAGTTTACCAACCATGCCTTTGTTGCATTTCCCAGGCGCATGTACATGCTTCATGGGAATATTCAAGGCTATAAACTCATACAAAAACCATGCGATGTTAATATACCCATCTTCTTCAGGTACTACAACTATATCGCCCTCTTCCGCAAATGAAGAACCTAACTTTACTTTCAGTTTATCTGAAGTTGAAACAGGTAATTCCATTTCATCCAAGCAACGGTCACACGGTACAATGACAAAGCCTTCTGTTTGAAAATCCAACAGAAAAACACCGGATGTCTTTTTCACATTCAGTTCTACTGCCAGTTTCCCTTTCTGTACTTCCGGTCCATCCAGAACTACAAAGAATTGATTATCCAGCGTAAACTCATACTTAGCAGAGTCCGCTTTCATATTCTTCAATTCAATCTTATATTTATGTACACTCATACTTAGCAGAGTCCGCTTTCATATTCTTCAATTCAATCTTATATTTATCAAACTTTCCCAAAGCAATACTATATAAATCGGGCGACAAAGATACGAATAATATTCCAATATGTATAATATAAGTGCGTATTTTTCAAATATAAATTAGACATATATTATTTTTAGCGCATAATTTAGCGTTTTTTTGAAGTGTGTTTGCCTTTCATATCTCATATCAGTGATTTTCATTGTACACTTCTTCCCTTTATACTCCACTATCCTTTTTCGGCTCATGCAGCTTGCATAAAGGCTCTATTATCATCTCCCGGTTCTCTATCAGGGCAAGCCTTCAGACCTGCCTGTTCTATTTCCAGTCCCTATTCCAAGGCATAAGTACCCGGTGAGGGTTTCCGGACCTGCCCCTGCCGGAGAAAAGACATGGCGGAGCCTTCCGGACAGTTCC
>ENA-ORLL01000046-ORLL01000046.1-human-gut-metagenome-genome-assembly--contig:-NODE-46-length-27242-cov-6.31887_pt1 | contig 27242 bp, 26 predicted proteins | sample MGYA00243070_ERZ508830 | MGnify/ENA primary metagenome ERZ508830 (study PRJEB26277, sample SAMN04329787) | human gut metagenome | biome: human-associated habitat | host: Homo sapiens | place: USA...
AAATCAGCTCAGAAGTGAAAATGCAAATACCACGATGCCAAGTATTACAAGCACAATACCTGTGGCACGATTTAAGGTTTTTGCGGATGCCTTGTTTGCAAAGACCGCTGCAATTCTCGCCCAAAGGAGTGTAAATGCAATACATAAAAGCAGCACAAACCAGTCCGGTTTTCCACCGATGGCAAAGTGCGAGGCAGCTCCTGTAAAGGCTGTAAATGCCATGATAAATACGCTCGTTCCGACTGCAGTCTTAAGCTCATAGCCAAGCACCGATGTGAGGATGAGGAGCATCATCATACCGCCTCCCGCACCTATGAAGCCACAGATAAATCCGATAAGCACGCCGCAGATGATTGACTGGACAGCTCTCTTTTTAGCTGAAACTCCCTGCATGGCCTCCTTTGTTGTCATGACAGGACGGACTATAAACTTGATTCCGAGTAAAAATGTCATAAATACCGAAAAGTTGCCCATTGTTGCTGACGGCACAAGGCTTGATACATAGCTTCCGACAACCGTGAAGCATAAAACCGTGACCATCATTATGAGCCCGTTTTTTACATCAAGGTTCTTGTTCTTTCCATATGTATAGGCTGACACTGCGCTGGCAAGTACATCAGACGACAGGGCTATTCCCACTGCCATATAAGGATCCATTCCCAAAAATGTAATGAGCATAGGGCTTATTACTGCTGCTGCGCTTAGTCCCGCAAAGCCAGTTCCAAGGCCTGCGCCCATACCGGCAAAAAATGTTACTATTATAGTTATTAATGTGCTCATTTGTGTGATTTCCTCCTGATTATTTCATCCATATTATTCTCAAGCTGTTCCATAACAATCGTCAGCTGCTTTTTCTGCTCCTCATCTATCCCTGCAAACAGATTTGCTGTAAACTGCTGCTGTATACGCCTTCCTCTTTCAATGACAGTCCCGGCCTTTTTTGTACAGACAAGCTCCGTCTTCCTCCTATCATTTTCCACAGGTTTTCTCTCCAGATAGCCTTCATTCACAAGCTTATCAACATTTACAGACACAAGATTTGCCTTGATTTTTCTTATTTCAACTATATCCCTTGCCGTCTTATATTCCGGATTGTTCGCCAGAAACATGAGTATATCAAAGGCTGTCTGCGGAAGCTTTAGCTCATGGCACAGTGGTCTGCACTCATCGCTGTAGGTTCGCGAAATCTTCTCTGCAAACTCAAAGTTAAATTTCATATGTGATATTCCTTCTTTTCTTTTCCTATTTTGCTGCTTCGTTATACATTTTTGAATTATTCATTTTTGAACTAATTATATATTCATTTTTGAACTAATTATATATCTCTCTGTCATTTTGTCAAGCGGTTATCGTAATTTATACCCTGCAATGCTATACTTTTTGAGGCATTTTTTCATTAACTATTATGATATGATTTAACAGTTATATAATACCTTGAAAGTATCCTGCAGTCATGGTATTATATGTAATTGGCGCTTTGTTGCACATTTTAAACACCGGCTAATCTACCGGTGATTTTAATTTTAATAACTAAAGCTTCGTACATATATAATGTAGGAGTTTTAAATTAACAATCATTTACAATAGGAGGAATTATGAGTCAGGAAACAAATTCAGCCCCTGTAACAGAGAACAAGATGGGAACCATGCCTATAGGCAGACTTGTATTTAACATGTCTTTGCCTATGATGATTTCCATGCTCGTACAGGCTCTATACAACATCGTGGACAGTATTTTCGTTGCAAAGCTGTCCGAAAACGCACTCACAGCAGTTTCACTTGCCTTCCCTTTGCAGACACTCATCATCGCTGTCGCAACCGGTACCGGTGTAGGTGTAAACGCGCTGCTGTCAAAGTCACTCGGTGCCCATAAATATGATGAAGCCAACAAAATCGGCATCAACGGTGCCGTACTATATGCATTCAGCTACATAATATTTCTGATTCTCGGACTTACAATCGTAAAGCCTTTTTACATGAGTCAGATTGGAAATGCTGATATCGAAATCATGGATATGGGTGTGAGCTACCTGAGTACTGTTATGATTTTTTCATTTGGTATTTTTGCGGAAATCTATTTTGAGAGGGTGCTTACCTCGACAGGAAGAACTATTTTCAGCATGACCTCACAGCTTTGCGGTGCCATCACAAATATCATTCTGGATCCTATCATGATCTTTGGACTGCTTGGCTTCCCTAAGCTCGGTGCTACCGGTGCAGCCGTGGCAACCGTTGTGGGACAGTGCGTAGCCGCCGTTGTTGCTTTTGTCTGCAACCACAAATTCAATCATGAAATCAGCCTGAGCTTCAAGGGCTACAGCCCGGATTTCAAAATCATGGGAACCATTTATGCTATCGGTATTCCGTCGATCATTATGCAGTCTATAGGCTCAGTAATGACATATTCCATGAACAGAATACTTATCGGCTTTTCATCGACTGCCGCTGCTGTTTTCGGTGTTTATTTCAAGCTGCAGAGCTTCTTCTTTATGCCTGTATTCGGACTGAACAACGGAATCACACCTATCATCGCCTTCAACTACGGTGCACAGAACAGAAAGCGTATGGTTAAGACAATAAAGGTCAGCCTGATAACAGCATTCTGTCTGCTCTTTGTTGGCTTTGCCTGCTTTGAGTTCATACCACAAGTGCTTCTTGGAATGTTCAGCGCCTCTGACGATATGCTCAAAATCGGTGTTCCGGCGCTCAGAATAATCGGAGTGCATTTCCTCATCGCATGGTTTTGTATTATCGTCGGCACAGTATTCCAGGCTTTAGGAAAAGCTGTCTTTTCCATGATCGTATCAATCATGCGTCAGCTTGTGGTTTTAATTCCGGCAGCATACATCCTTTCAAGGCTTGATGGACTTCACGCTGTATGGTGGGCTTTCCCGATAGCAGAGGTGATATCCTTTACTGTTTCGACATTATTCTTAATCAGGATTAACAGAACTATCATCTCAAAGATTCCTGATGGAAGCGATGTGCTGTAAGAAATTTTACTTGAGCTTTAAAATAATCAACAATAAAATCCGCTGCATTATATCATGTGCGTAATCATATGATATAGTGTAGCGGATTTATTATATTTATGTCATATTTTCACATATTTCTGATTTCTGTACCAGCTTGGTGCAGCTTATGAACCGACTCCATCTTGCGTATTATCTTGCGTATTTTCTTCCTCTATTATACGTATTTTATGTTGCTGGTCACACTGTTCGGTGTGAACAGTAACGATTTTATATAAAAAGTGTAATCTGCAGATTCAAACCTCTTTTAAAAAATGCGATTTTGTGGTAAAATAACAAAAAAGAAAATGCGATTTTGTGGTAAATCGTTGAAATAAAAAATGCGATTTTGTAGTAAAACATCAAAATAAAAAATGCGATTTTGTAATTTTATTAGGAGAATGTCATGTTTAAGCGAAAAATATATGATAAATTATTGCAATGGAAAAAGGATTCCGATGGTAAAACAGCACTCTTAATCGAAGGAGCCCGTCGTATAGGCAAGTCAACCATCGTAGAGTCATTTGGACGAAATGAATACAAAAGTTATATAATCATTGATTTCTCAATCGTCTCAAAAAATATACGTGAACTGTTTGAGGATATTTCAGATCTGAATTATCTGTTTTTGCAGTTGCAGCTCCAATACAAAGTCGATCTCTATGAGAGAGAGTCTTTGATTATTTTTGACGAAGTACAATTATGCCCCCGCGCAAGACAGGCTATCAAATCACTTGTAAAAGATCACCGATATGATTATATAGAAACCGGTTCTCTGATTTCTATCAAAAAAAACGTACAGGATATACTTATTCCAAGCGAAGAGAGAAAGCTAAACATGTATCCTATGGATTATGAAGAATTTTTATGGGCTTTGAATGATGAAACAACTATCCCCCTAATCCATAAGCTATTCGATTCTCAAAAACCCTTCGGAGAAGAGATTAATCGTAAATTGATGCGTGATTTCCGTCTTTATATGCTTGTCGGGGGAATGCCGCAGGCAGTTGATGAATATATCAAAACCAATAACTTCCGTAAGGTTGATGACGTGAAGCGTGATATTCTGAATCTTTATGAAGATGATTTCAAAAAAATAGATGCCACTGGAAAAATATCTATGCTTTTTGATGCAATTCCTGCGCAGCTAAACAAAAATGCTTCGCGATATCAGGTATCAAGCGTACTGACAAACAATCGCGCCGATAATACACTGGAACTGATTGCAGAGTTAAAAGACTCAAAAACTGTTTAGGTATCATACCATGCAACTGACCCAAGTGCCGGTATGTCAACCAACAAAGACTTAACCCGGTTTAAACTATTTTTATGCGATACCGGGCTGTTTACTACATTGATGTTTAAAGACAAAGATTTCACAGAAAACATAATTTATGAAAAATTGTTAAATGACAAGCTAGGAACTAATCTAGGCTATCTTTACGAAAATGTAGTTGCACAGCTTTTAACGTGTAATGGCAACGAATTATTTTACTATACTTTTTTTAATGAAAGTTCGCGCCATAATTACGAAATAGATTTTCTTATTGCCAAAAAAAATAAGGTTTGCCCTATTGAAGTAAAATCCAGTGGCTATAAAACCCATAAGTCCCTGGATGAATTTTCAATAAAATTTTCAAACCGTATTCTTCAAAAATATCTCGTATATACAAAGGATTTCTCAAAAGACAAAGACATACTCTGTCTGCCTGCTTATATGATGTCGTATTTGAAAGAAGATTAACATAATCAATATTTGTAATCTGCAGATTCAAACCTCTTTTAAAAAATGCGATTTTGTGGTAAAATTGCCAAAATGAAAATGCGATTTTATTATTTTATTAGGATATTGCAATGATATGGAGGACTAAGACATGAAATTTATATCGTGGAATGTAAACGGACTGCGCGCATGCGTCCAGAAAGGTTTCCTTGATTTTTTTAACAGTATAGATGCGGATTTCTTTTGTATACAGGAGTCCAAGCTACAGGCGGGACAGATTGACCTTGACCTGCCGGGCTATCACCAGTACTGGAATTACGCCGAGAAAAAAGGCTATTCCGGCACAGCCATTTTCGCAAAAAATGAGCCATTATCTGTGTCTTACGGCATAGGCATTGAGGAGCATGATAGGGAAGGACGTGTCATCACACTCGAATATGACAATTTCTATCTCGTAACCTGCTATACTCCAAACTCACAGAATGAACTGAAAAGGCTACCGTACCGTATGCAGTGGGAGGATGATTTCCGTGAATACCTTAAGGCTCTTGATGCCCAAAAGCCTGTCGTACTGTGCGGTGATCTGAATGTCGCACACAATGAAATCGACCTGAAAAATCCAAAAACAAACCGCAAGAATGCAGGTTTTTCAGATGAGGAACGTGCTAAAATGACGGAGCTTTTAGGTTCCGGCTTTACCGATACCTTCAGATATTTTTATCCGGATGCCGAGGGTATATATTCCTGGTGGTCATACCGTTTTAAGGCTCGCGAGAAGAACGCAGGCTGGCGTATCGACTACTTTATCACGTCCAAGCGCATCAATGATAAACTGCAAAAGGCAGCAATCCATACCGATGTGCTCGGTTCAGACCACTGCCCTGTTGAGGTTGATATTGAATTATAAATTTAAGGTTATGTATTTTTACAAGCCCTTATGCAACACTTTCTTCTCGAGCTTATCCCCATCCATGGTATACTCAACAGCATTGTACGCACCGTTTCTGTATGCAAACGTCTCATTGTCATCCTGATAATGCACGAAGCTGCCCTTGCCCGGATATGTCAGTGTACTGATCTTATCCTCTGTAATGTCCTCTGTAGAGCGGATTTCTCCGTCTGCAACAGGGATAATGGCTCCTGCTTTTATGAAGACAGGTACTTTATCAAGTGGTGCATCTGCTAAAATATATCTGCCGCCACTGTATTTTTCGCCTGTGTAGTAATCATACCAGTCGCCGTCAGGCAGATAAACCTCTCTTGCCTCCTTGCCCGGTGCGATTACAGGTGCAACCAGTACAAAGCTTCCGAGCATATATTCATCGGAAATATTTCTCACATGCTTATCTGCAGGATACTCGTATACGAGCGGGCGCACGATAGGTGCTCCTGTCTTTTCACACTCATGTGCCAGATCATAGATATATGGGATAAATCTGTATCTGAGCTTTACTGTCTTTCTGACTGCATCTATCGTAGTCTCGTCAAACTGCCAAGGCTCCTGTCTGCGTGTTCCCATTGCTGAATGATTTCTGAAAAACGGCACAAATACTGCTGCCTCATAAAATCTGACAAGAAGCTCCGGTGTAGTATCACTTCCGAAACCGCCTATATCGCTGCCGCGCATGGCAAGTCCGCTGACTGACAGGTTGCTCAGCTGCTCGAGTGAAGTATCCGCCTATATCGCTGCCGCACATGGCAAGTCCGCTGACTGACAGATTGCACACCTGCTCGAGTGAAAGTGCTATATGCGCCCAGATGCTGTGATTATCTCCGGTCCAGCCACCGCAATATTTCTGGCTTCCGGCATATGCAGCCCTGGTAAGTACAAACGGACGTTTTCCACCATCATTTTTCGCAAGTCCCTCATATGTGGCTTTTGCCATAAAATGTCCGTAAATATTGTGAACCTTTTCATGTGCTCCATACTCAAACTGCACATCATCCGGCAGTGGTCCGTTGAAGCTTGCAGGCTCATTCATATCATTCCATATGCCACTGATACCGTGCTCAAGAAGTATCTTTGTCTTGTCTCCCCACCAGCTTCTGACGCTTTGCTTTGTGAAGTCCGGAAATACCGATGTTCCCGGCCATACAGCATTTTCATATACACTGCCATCTGTATCATGTGCAAATGCATCCATCTCCATGCCCTCTTTGTACATGAAGTAGTCCTCATCCTTCTTCACACCCGGGTCAATGATGGATATGAGTTTTACGCCCCTGTCAGCAAGCTTCTCTGAAAGACCCTTTACATCCGGGAATTTCTTGTCATCAAAGGTGTATACCCTGTAGCCGTTCATGTAATCGATATCCATATGTATCACATCGCATGGGCCGTGAATTTCTTGTCATCAAAGGTGAATACCCTGTAGCCGTTCATGTAATCGATATCCATATGTATCACATCGCATGGGATATCAAGCTCGCGGAATTTGTCAGCTATATCAAGCACCTCATCCTGCGTGTAATAGCCCCAGCGGCTCTGATGGCTGCCGTATATCCATCTCTGATAAAGCGGTGTGGTGCCTGTCAGTGATGTATAAAGTCCTACCACCTCTGCCATATCATTTCCCTGCATAAAATAGTAGTCCAGCTCGCCCTTCTCATGCTCGACGAAATAGTAATCTGTGTTTTCATAACCGAAATCAAAGGTTGTCTTGTAGGTATTATCCGCAAAAATTCCATAACAATATTCATCGCCCAACACGATAAAAAATGGTATGGATTTGTACAGTGATTTAAAGCTGTCCACATGTGGTGCAGGATCATCCGTGTTCCAGTTTACATATGAATATCCACGCTTGTTGAGGCATCCCGGCTTATCTCCCAGACCGTAAATAGCATCATCCTTTCCAAGCTTTTTGATGATGGTAACAGAGTCAGTTTTTTCTTCATCTTTTCCGACAGTATGTCCCTCAAGCTCTGCTATGGCAAGATCCTCGTACGGATTCTTCTCACTCTTTTTGCGTGCTTTTTCATAATCTGAAAGCACAAGCTTCCCTTTGTAATAAATATCAAGCTTCTCGTTATCCTTCACATATACAGTAATATCCCTTGCACTTATGACTGCTTTAACTGCTGCATCGCTTAGACCGGCTTCTGCTGCGTTCCCCTTGGCATCAGACGTATCCTTGCAGGTCACGTTCGGTGTGGCGGCCTTCGGAATAAAGCCCTCCTCTATTGCAACACTTTCGATGCCGGGTTTTTGTGCAACATGCACTATGTTGTTTTCAAATATGGTAACAAACAGACTGCCGTTCTCATAGATCAGCTCTGCTGTGTTGTCCTGTATTTTACAATTCTTATATGAATTTCCCATTGCATAATCCTCCCTTGAATTATATAGTTTCTCCTGATGTTTCTTATAAAAAACTTCTGTTTACTATAATAGTATCATCTATTTTTAATTTTTACAACAAAGAAAGTCACCGGTCACACCTAGTATGACCGGTGACTGCCTCAGGCTGTAAGTATCTCTGTCAATACACCATACAGCTCTGTATCAAGCTCCTTTGCCTTGAGCTCTGATAAAATCACTGTTGTTTTCTTTCCCGATGTAATAAGACCGTAGATTTCATCCTTTAGCACAAAGCCTATCTCTGCCTGATTCAGGAAATCAAAGCATCTTTTTTCGATTTGATTATCAAGCGCTACTGTGTCTTTCGATATTGCAACGCTTATTTTGCTCGCTGTCGATGCATTTACAGTAACGATGAGCTTTCTGTTTTCTTTATCATATTTATTCTTTGCCCATACCTCTTTACCATCCACAGATACCTTTACCTTATCGGCTGCTGCCTCGGTTCTTCTTTCAAAGACAAGCTTATAGGTTCTGTTGTCAGGTATTAATGATGTATCTCCATCTGCCGGAGAAATGACAAACATATCTTTATCCGCAGAATATTTCATAGCTGTGGTCACACATCTGCCATCTACATATCCGCAGGATTCATTGTCATCCTCGTATAGCTCAAACTCACCATCAGCCTCCGGGAATACTCTGACACATAATACATCAGGATTTTTGATAACAGATCTTGCATCAAGCTCATCAGCATCTGCACACACAAGTATGCCTCCCGCCTTCGCAAACACAGGTATGCTGCTCAAATCCCTGTAAACCTCCAGCATTCTTCCACCATCATAGCGCATGCCTGTATAGATATCATACCAGATGCCCTCCGGGAACCATACTTTGGTTTTTGCCACATTAAGTCCCTTAATACGTGGAGTTGTAACAGGTGCTACCATAAGCTGGCTGCCAAAGAAATACTGATTCTTTACCTCAAATACTGATTCTTTACCTCATAAGCCTCTGCATTTTCAGGATACTCATAATACATAGGCTCAATCAGCGGCATATTCTCGGCATAGCTGCGATAGTTCATGGTATACAGATACGGAATCATACAATGCCTCTGTCTGAGCGCCGCCTCCATCGCTTCCTCAGTCTCTTTTTTAAATCGCCACGGCTCCTTGCCGTTAAATTCGCTGCATGAGCTGTGCAGACGCATTATCGGAGAGAATATACCGTATTGTGTCCATCTGGCTGTCAGCTCATCATCCTTGTAGCCAAGCATATGTCCGCCAATATCATGGCTCCACCATCCATATCCGATGTTTGTCGCTGTAGTTGTAAAATACGGTTGAAAATCAAGCGACTCCCATGTAATATGTGTATCTCCCGAAAATCCAATCGGATATCTATGGCTTCCCGGACCTGCATAGCGCGAAAATGTCATTGGACGCTTGCCGTCTCTTTTATTATCGAGATAATGAAAATGATTAAAAATCCATAGCGGATCCAATCCTTCAACCTTGCAGTTGCTGCCCTGCTGCCAGTCAATCCACCAGAAATCCACACCTTCAGCCTCTCTCGGATGGTGAAGATACTTAAAATATGCATCCATAAACTTTGGGCTTGCCGGATCACATACAACCGGATCCTCATTTTCATAGTCCACGCCCATTTCCTTTGCCATATCAACATACATTTCTTCACAGCCCTGCACACCATCCGCAGGGTGTACGTTTAAGGTAGTATGCATTCCTCTGTCATGGAGCTTTCCAAGAAAGCGCTTCGGATCCGGGAAAAGCTTTTTGTTCCAAGTATATCCTGTCCAGCCGCTTCCGTATTTAGGGTCCACATCAACCTGATGCCAGTCCATATCTATTACAGCTACTGTGAACGGGATATTCTTTTCATCGAATTTGTCCATCAGCTCCATATAGCTTTCTTCTGAGTATTTATAATATCTGCTCCACCAGTTTCCCAGTGCATATCGTGGAAGCATCGGAGTCTTGCCACAAAGCCTGTAAAAATCATTGAGCGCCTGTTTATAATCATGTCCGTATCCAAAGAAATACAAATCAGACACACCTTTTTTTCTTGGCTCAATCCATCCATCATCAAGTAAAATCTGTGATTTACTGTTATTAAGAATTGAATATCTTAAGCGCGAAAAGATATTGTGTCTAAGCTTGGTTTCTCCGTTTACGTCATCGAGTGTACGCGGTGTCCTGCAAATCATGCACCTTCTCGCCATAATGCCAGATGCTGTGATATGCGCTCAGGTTTCCCTTAATCTGTATACTCAGTCCGTGTGATGAGAACTCCTTCTCATTATATATCAGGTGCAGCATTGATGTATGAACCTCAATTCCATCAGCGTTACGCACCACATGATAGTCGGTCTTTGGAAAATCCCTGAACAATACTGTCTGTGTTGCCCTATCCTCGAATACGCCATCTTCACTGTATTCCAGACGGACAAGCGCCTCTGTCAGTAATGTAATCCTGTATTTTTCACCTATTATCATATTGTCCGATAATGCCACCGGACTTGTCTTTACTCTGTATATTTCCTGCATGAAATACCCCCTCTCATATAAATTACGTTATCCCTTGACAGCTGATGCCGCAATTCGATATCCTCTTTTTGTTCAAATTAGTTTAGCGCTAAATCCGATCTACTCCCTGTGCACACGCTTGTTTTCATACATTTTCCATTATCTTGTCAAATCCTTTACCCACTTGTATTTTTTAAAATGTACGAGTGTCCACGGTATCTTTCCAACCTCATCCACGCAGGTGCACGCATATACCACAACCACCGGCCAGTTCAAAAAATATGTGCCTGCAACTGCAAGCGGTATTGCTATGCCCCACATCGTCACAGCAAGAGAGTACATATCAAACATCGTATCTCCTCCCGAACCAAAGACACCATTTATGATGATTTCATTTACCGATCGTCCAATCATGTAGAAAGCAAGTACACCGAATAACTGCTTCAGATACTCTGCAGCCTGCGGTGTGAGCTTTACAAAATGTAAAATCACCGGTGCTGAAACCGCCATAAGCACTGTCATAACAGCTCCGCACAAAAATGACAGCTTTGCCATTCTGATGCCATATGCTTTTCCACGCTTTAAATTCCCTGCGCCAAGCTCATTTCCTATCATAATGCCTGCTGCACTTGATATACCTGCACTGAGACAGCAAATGATATCACGCACAACCGCTGCGACGGAGTTGGCCGCTGCCGCATCTGTTCCCATGTGTCCCATAAATGTAGAGTACGATGTAAAGCCTATTCCCCATACAAGGCTTGCTCCGAGAATCGGTCCGGAGCACTTCATAAAATCTGCTGACAGCTCCTTGTTCCTTGCAAAAAGTTCCCGAATTTTAAGCCTGATATATCCCGGTCTGTACGAAAATGTGATTGAAAGCATAAGCTCCACTACTCTTGATATGAGTGTGGCAAGTGCCGCTCCCCTCACATTCATGCTCTCGATGCCAAATGCACCATAGATAAATATGGCATTGAGCATTATGTTTATAAGCACTGTAATTGAGCTGACTGCCGCCGCAGTACCCGCGTGCTCTGATATCTTCATCATGACTATATAACACTGCGAAAAACCTGTCAATAAATATGAAAAAGAAGCTATTTTCAGATAGCTTACACCATAATCTATAAGCACCGGCTCGTTTGTGAAAATAAGCATCAGATATCGTGGAAAAAATGCACATGCCACGAAAAACAGCACCGATACTATGCCACATATCCTGATTGCAAGAGCGAATATGTCATCGAGCGCCTTTATGTCCTGCTTGCCCCAATACTGTGCTCCGAGTATTGCAAGCCCTGCTGTAGCTGCTGATAGAAACATGTTCTGGATGAACTGTATCTGTGTGGCAAGCGAAACCGCTGACATATAGTTCTGGTCCAGTCCTCCGAGCATGAAAGCATCTGCCACCGCCACCAGCGCCAGCATCAGATTCTGCACCATTATCGGAACCATGAGTGTCCACAGCTTTTTGTAAAAATGTGTATCAAATTCTATTGTTTTCATAAGTAAATTTTACCTCTATATATAAATCTCTAAAGGTTTACAAGTATCCGTGTCCATGCTTCGCATAGCCTTTCAAATGACCATGCCGCATTTGCAGGGCTTGTGGACGGCAATGTAACTGCCTCCATTCCTGTCAGAGGAAGCTGATATTTCTTATAAAGCGCCCCTGCTTTATTTCCGTTTGCATATATCTGTTTTATATCGGATGTTTCAAGGATTTTTCTTATATCCGTTGGTGTTACATTTCTGATACTGCTGTCGCTCGAACCCCTGATGTCACAGCTTTGTATCACATCCCATATAGCTATATGATTTTTAAACAGCATATATTTTTTCTCATCTATCGTCTCCGGCACCGATTCATCCAATAGATACGCAAGCAGCTTCCAGAAACGGTTCTGCTTGTGTCCGTAATAGAAATTGTTTTCCCTGGATTTTACGGATGGAAGCGTTCCGAGGATGAGGATTCGGCTGTTTTCGTCATAGACAGGCTTAAAGGAGTGGGTTATGTGCTCGTATTCCATTAGCCTTTATCACCTCTTATCATCTTTTAAATGCTCTCCTGATTTTGTATAGTAATCATTATACCTTATAGCTGATACTTTTACGAGTCAATTAAATGATTTTTCTCATAAAAAAACTCACAATCGTTTTTTCGATTGTGAGTTTGCACATCTGCTAGACACATTATGTATGAGTAATCTGATTTCATCAGCTCAGCTCTATCTCATACGCTCCGGCTTCAAAATCCACCGTTAGAAGCGCATATGCTTCACCGTTATCATAGCGGATTGAAAGCTTTGGTCCTTCTCCTGCTACTGTGATGACAGCTCCCTTCTCAAATGCCTTATGGGTGTTTCTCATGCGAAGCAGCTCAAGCTGCTTTGCAACAACATCCTTTTTTAGCGCCTCCTCAATATCGGAAGCACTGAGGTTTGTTCTGTTTATTTCCTTATGTCCTGATTCTCCTGCACGTCTTACCGCCTCATGGTCATTTTTGCCTGCAAAGAGGTCCAGATACCATACCTGCGGCTTGCCCGGCATGAACATCTGAATGGCACGGGCCAGAAGCATTTTGCTGTCAGACTCACCAAGCGCACTGTAATATGTGGCATTGACCTGATAATATATATTCTTCTGTCCATGAAGATTTTTGACCATGCCGCCACGAGATACAATCAAATCTATAAGCGAGCGAATATCGTCCTCCGGAAGCAGACCCTTTAAATCCAGAAGCGGTATGCCGTCATGGCAGCCAAGCATATTGACAGTGGAGATTTTATCATCCACAACCTCACGCGCCCATTTTGCAAGGTAATCTGCTCTCCTGTTCTCAATCGCATCAATTACCAGTCCCGGTAAAAAGAAATCATATGAGGCATACCCCTTATCTGCAAGGGTTTTGTATATTTTCTCCTCATATGCCGAATGTATTACAGGCAGCAGAGTCAGAACCAGCAGATTCAGCCCAAGCGGAGCTGCAAGCTCATGGATCTGCTGTAGAAATTCCCAGGTCTCAGGATCATTCAGGAAATTCTTTTTCCCCGGTGCCTTAGGCGCATAGGCAAATGCATCAAGCCGCACAATAGCCGCACCGTAGGATGCTATTTTTTTAAGTGTTTCACGATAAAAGTCCCATACCTTTTCGGACTTTATATTTAAATCCATCTGTCCCAGATATTCTCTGCCATGCACCTCCTGGTAAAACGTGTTCCAGTATGGCACCCTTCGTCCATCCGGAAACTCAACCATGAGAATCGGAAGCCCCGGCTTTCTGAAAAACATCTGCTTTAAGCATGACTCATCAGGCTGTATGTAGCCCTCGTCCGTCATTACTCCATGACCTTCCCAGAATTTGTTCCAGTCTATGAAAAAATCCCGGTACTCCGACTCATCGCCCTTTTCCACAAGATCCTTGAACTGTGGTGACTGTGCCGAAGCATGATTTAAAATAAACTCAAGCTTTAAGTCAATCCCCAGCTACTTCAAATGCGATAAATCCTCTATAGTCGCAAGCTCCTCATTCAGATTGTAAATAAAGTCAAGCTTTAAGTCAATCCCCAGCTCCTTCAATTGCGATAAATCCTCTATTGTCGCAAGCTCCTCATTCAGATTGTAGTCCACGACCGAAAATCCGCGGTCCAAATCCGAATGATACAGGCTTGGCAGAATATAAAATGATGAAAATGTGTCCTGCATTTCCTTCTTTTTGAGCAGCGCTGCGATATCGGAAAGCTTACCGCCCAGACTGTCAGGATATGCATTAAGCATAGGTTTATTGTTCATAGACTTTGCCATCCTTTCCAACTACGATACGCGCATTTTTTCCCTGTAAATCAAGCTTTTCCTGCTCCAATTCTACCACGCGGCATATGAAAGGGCTTGCGGCGTTTTCGTCACGTCCTCTCTTAATGCGGCGCGCCTTTGTCTCCTCAGGCGAACTCTCCAGAAATACAGGTATATCAACACCCTTAAGGTATTCGCTTCCTCCGTGGGTCCACTCCAGGATGAGCACTTTAATTCCTGTGAAATCAGTCTCGTCATATGAGATATCACCGTCCTCGCGGCCCATATGCTTTATCTCAATTATATCTTTTCCTGCCTTAAACTCTGAAAGCTCCTTGTTAATCCTGTCAAAGTCAATCTCCTTAGGTGTTCCAAGATATCCACGTAAGCCATCCTCGCCGGACTCGTTATACACATTAAGGCGCTCCTCGTCATTTCTCATCGGGATACGGTGTGGATAATTGTCCCCGGTCAGCACATAGCAGGCTGTATTATCGTTAAGAAAATACTGCTGCAGGGCTGCTGCAATCGTTGTCTTTCCTGAGCCTGAGCCGCCGTAGATGCTTATTACAATACGTTTATCAGAAGAACTATCTGCAGTGTCAGCCTCACTTGATTTTATATTACCGCACACCTTCTTTATCTCATCATACAGCTTCTTTGCCTCATCAAGCCTGATAAATGAAAACTGATATGCCTCATACTCCTTTACGGCAAACGGAAGCGGTATTCCTGCATTCATCAGTGCTGCACCTGTGTACTGCCTGCCGGTATTTTCCTCAATATACACTGCATCCGACTCCAAGCCCTTAAGCTTCACATAGCAAGCAGCCGCGTTTGCCTCCGCATACAGACGAACCACGCTCACAAGTGCCCTGTCCTTTGCCCTTGAAACAGACATCCACGCAGCCACCTCATCCTCAAATGGGCTTGTAAGGCGCCAGTAGGTGCCCTCATTTATAAGCATCTCATACTTCTTAAAGGTCTTGATCTGCTCTCTGATTTCTTCCTTTTCCTCATCTGAAAGAAGGGCCGGATTCAGCTCATAGCCAAAGGTTCCTGCCATGGCTGTGATGCCTCTTGTTTTAAGGCTTGTCACTCTGCCTGTCTGATGATTTGGCACTGCCGATACATGCGCTCCCATTGATGATACCGGATAGAAGAACGATGTGCCATACTGTATTCTTGTACGGTTTATGGCATCTGTATTGTCACTGCACCATATCTGTGGACTGTAGTAGAGCATGCCTGCATCAAATCGTCCACCGCCACCGCTGCAGCCCTCAAGAAGTATATCCGGATATCTTGTCACCAGACGCTCCATAAAATCATACACTCCAAGCACATAGTCGTATGCAAGATTTCCTGCATACACATCAGCCATGCTTCTGTTCATATCCCACTTCACGTAGTCGATTTTTCCCTGGTCAAACACTGCGCAGATCTGATCGAAAATATTGTCCCTGACTTCTTTTCTCGAAAAGTCTAAAATAAGCTGGTTTCTTGAGCGTACAGGAAGCTTTCCCGGAATCTGGATAGCCCAGTCAGGATGCTCTCTGTACAGATTACTGTCCTCATTCACCATCTCAGGCTCAATCCATATTCCAAATTTCACTCCCTGTGCATGCACTCTGTCGATGAGCTCTGAAAGCGTTCCGCCAAGCTTTTTCTCATTCACAAACCAGTCTCCGAGTGATGAATTATCATCATCTCTCTTTCCAAACCAGCCGTCATCCATGACCACCATATCTATGCCCAGTGATGCTGCCTCCTTTGCAAGGTCTACTATCGTATCACCGGTAAAGTCAAAGTAAGCAGCCTCCCAGCTATTGATGAGCACCGGTCTTACCTCATGTGCAAATCTGCTCCTGCACACATGCTCACTGATGCAGGTGTGGTACTGATGTGAAAGCTGTGAGAAACCGTCTGCCGAGTATGACATAATCACCTCAGGCACTGTAAAGGTCTCTCCTGCCGCAAGCGGATATGAAAACAGCTCATCGGAAAGCCCCATTAAAAGGCGTGTCTGGTTAATCTGATCCTTCTCTGCCTCACATGAGAAGTTGCCACTATATACAAAAAGCATACCATAGCAGTCTCCTGCATTTTCTGTAGTATCGCGCTGTGCGAGAATAACTGCCGGATTGTACTGGTGGCTTGAGGTTCCTCTGCGGCTTCCGAATGAAAGTGTGCCGTGTCCTAAGTGTGTGCGCTCAAGATTGCGCTCCATGGCATGCTTACCTAAGACTCAAAGAGTGCCGTGTCCTAAGTGTGAGCGCTCAAGATTGCGCTCCATGGCATGCTTACCGTAGAATCTGATCACATCATAATCTCCGTAAACCATATCCAGGCAGGCAGCATGAGCCTTTTCAATTGTAATATTTCCACTGCCTGTATTTTTAATGAGCACACTTCTTGTGATGACATCACAAGCCTCAAGCACGCCATAAAGCAGATGCACCTCAACGCCTGCGATATCATCGCCAAGAACTATTTCAAGAGTCTGCGCTTCATCATCAGATGCCCACACTGCCGGAAGTCCCTTTAGAGCGTATTTTCCGCCTCTGATTTCATGACTCTTATAAAGAAGCTCAACACTCTCAGTGCCCTGTTCGTTTTTGATATCAAGCGCAATATTTCTGAAATCGCCTGTGCCAAGTGTCGGATACTCCTGTGGCAGTGTATCAAGCGAATATGTACGGTTCATGCCTGCTGCGTAAGGATTGCCTGAAAAGCCTCTGTCAGCATATGTCAGCACATAGTCCATATCACATGTGTTTTTTGCTCCGTAGTACAGATGCAGCAGATAGCCAAGTCTGTCCACCTGCATCTGATATGTGGTGTGAGCTGTCTGTAAAGTAAAAATTTTCTTGTTTGGATTAAATATAATTGCCATAAAATCACTCCATATCATTGTTAAAATAGTGTTTAAAAATTATCCCTTGATTGCACCGTTTGCAACACCGTTTAATATCTGCTTCTGGCAGATTATATAGAATATAAGTATCGGTATCAAAGCCAGAATATATGATGCAAATGCCAGATTGTAGTTGGTTCCAAACTGTGTCTGGAAATTCAGCTGTGCCAGCGGCAGTGTATTCTGTCCTGTTCCTGACATGATGACAAGCGGTGTCATGACATCATTCCAGGTACCGAGTGCTGTCAGGATGGCTACTGTCGCATGCATAGGCTTCATCATAGGAAATACAACTCTCCAGTATGTTGTCCATGTGCTTGCGCCATCGATGTCTGCAGCCTCCTCAAGTGCCATAGGGATATTTTTCAAGTATCCACTATATAATAATACATTCATTGGCATATAAAATACAAGATATAAAATAATAACTCCTGCCCTGTTTCCAAGTCCCATCTGCGCAGTCTGCTTTACAAGAGGCATCATGAGAATTGAGAATGGCACAAACATACCGCTTACAATGTAAAGATATATGAAACGGAAGCTCTTTTTCCTTGCCATGCCTCGTCCGATAACATATCCTGCAATCGAATGGATAAGGATTGCGAGAACAATGGTCACAATAGTGATAAGTAAGCTGTTTCCGAGAGAATGCCAGAAATCAGTCACCTTCATAGCCTCTGTGAAGTTTGAAAAGCTCCACTTTGAAGGGAATGAAAGAGCTCCTGCGACATCATTTGTCATCTCACTCGGTTTCTTGAAGGCAATGATAACAGCCATATACAGTGGGAAAAATACGGTTAAGGTTCCCAATATTAAAACGATGGTAAGTACCCAGTTTGATTTTTGTTTTTTCATTATAACTGCTCCTCCTTCTTATTCATAACGCCCATCTGGAATAGTGAAATAGCCACAATTACAACAAAGAAAATTACTGCGTTTGCACTCTGGAATCCAAACTGTCCTCCATCCATACCATTTCTGTAAATCAGGTATGAGATTGACTCAGTGCTCTGTGCCGGGCCGCCCTTTGTCAATGACATAATCTGGTCAAATACCATGAGGAAGTTCTTTGTGCTGAGCACCAGATTGATTGTAACAAATGGCATAACAAGTGGAAATGTAACCTTCCAGAACTGTTTCCATTTGCCTGCGCCGTCGAGCATGCTGGCTTCGTAAACATCCTCAGGCACTGTCTGCAGTCCGGATATATAAATGATGGTATTCATGGCAACCGCCTGCCATACTCCGACAATCAGCACACCAATCCATGCATATTTTTCACTCGCCAGAATACTGTTTTGTAAAAAACCGATGTTGAAGGTATTTCCTACTACCGGCAGAATATATGTAAAAATAAAACTGAAAATGTAACCAATAACCAGTCCGCCAAGGATATTCGGTACGAAATAAACACCTCTTAATGCACTCTTGCCGCGGATATTGCTGTTTAACGCAACTGCCATTACAAGGCTTAATACATTTACAAGTACGGTTCCTGCAATCGCATATTTAAAGGTAAACAGATAGCTCTTTCCGACTCTGGCGTCGGTAAACAGGTCTGTATAGTTTCTAAGTCCGACATAATCATATGAGCCGTAGCCCTTGTAGTTTGTAAAGCTGTAAATCACACCCTTTATCATCGGCAGTGTGTTGAATGCGAAAAATAAAACCACAACAGGTATCACAACTGCCCAGAATGTCTTGTCTCTATTTGACATTTTCTTTTTCATTTTGCATCCTCCTGTTCCTTCTGGTAATCCTGTACTTCACGAATCAGATCTCTGTTGTAACGCTCCCAGTCTGAATCAAATTTCTTTAAGAACTTCTCCTTTGCATTGTCACCTGTGTCAAGCAGATATGTCTGAATCATGGCATCCACGCTCATCTCACTTGGATAATGATGATCCTGATAATCCGACATACGGTTGTCCTTTATATACTCCTGCATATCCTCCAGTGTATCAGGTATTGCGAAATCTCCATCCTTGCAGGCAATTCCGCCCTGGTCATCCAGATATGTCTGAATTGTCTCATCGCTGTACAGATATTCAAGCACCTCGTATGCTGCTTCCTTATTTTTGCAGGCCTTCATAACTGAAAACTGTAAATCTATTCCTGAATTTAACACATTGTCAGCCTCATTATCATTTGCCGGGAAAGTAAATGAACCGATATTCATATCAGGATTAACCGACTTAATCTGAGGAATAGCATAGCTTCCTATCGTGTACATGGCAGATTCACCTCTGGCAAAGGCTGTACATGCGTCATTGTAGCTGTAAGCATATGGATTGTCCTCTGCATAATCAAGTAATGTGCGTATCTTGTCGGCAACCGGAGAATATGCCTCCTCAAATGTCGTATTTCCCATATTTACCTGATTACAGGTGTCTGAATCACAAAGACCTACTGCAAGAGCATTCCACGGTGCCAGACATGTCCATGTATCCTTAAAGCCCAGATACAAAGGAAGTGTTCCGCTTTCCTTTATCTCATCGCATAGTGCTGTAAACTCACTCCAGGTTGTAGGCACCTTCCAGCCATTCTCCGCAAACATATCCTTGTTGTAAAGCACTCCTGCTGCATTTGCGGCGTAAGGAAGTGCATAGGTGCCATCCTTTGGAATGAACTCAAGCTCCTTGTCCATATCCAGATATGCCTCTTTTACAGTGTCCACTACATCAAGATCTGAGATATCCTCAAACAAATCTGCATCCAGGAAATATGAATAATTGATATCTCCACCTATTGCAATGATATCCGGATAATCCTCTCGGATGACCTATTGCAATGATATCCGGATAATCCTCACGGATGAAGCGTGTCTTTAAAATAGTCATAGCCTCATTCGGAGATGAGATAGTCAGGTGAATATCATCATGAGTCTCATTAAATTGCTTCTCAATCTTCTCAAAAGCCTTAACAGCCTCCGGCTTATAAGAAACCACCTCAATCTCAGTTTTTCCGTCCGCCCGCTTTTCATTTCCACATCCGGTCAGTCCTGTCGTGCACATTCCGAGTGCCAGCACAACCGCCATAGCCTGACAAATCTTTCTTTTTGCCATATTTTTCCACTCCTTTTCTGTTTTATTTGCTCTTTTTCCTGATAAACCGATTATAACATACCATTATGCATACAATAAATACCTTTATTTTTGCTTTTTTATACCAATATGCTATAAAACATGCTATAATTGCATATAATGTCGCATAAGGGTATATTTATAGTATTAATCAATAAGGAGTGACTCACATGGACAAGCTTTCCTTCAATATTTTTCCAAATGTAAATTTCATAGATTTGTGTATGTACCAGTTCGGCCACGAGCAGTGCGAACCGGGACACTCATTTGGTCCTGCCACAAGAAACCACTATCTATTCCACTATGTACTGTCCGGCACCGGCACTCTGATGGCCGATAATGCAAAGGGCATTACACAAACCTACAACATAAAAAGCAGGCAGGGCTTTCTGATTTTTCCCGGCCAGATAAATACCTATATCGCAGATGACAAGCTTCCTTGGGAATACATATGGATTGAGTTTGACGGTCTGCGCGTCAAGGAGGCTCTCACCACAACAGAGCTTACCAAAAATAATCCTGTATATCACACACATTCAAAGGATATCCGCGAAAAGCTTGTTGAGGAAATGCTCTACATCACAAGGCATCCCTCAGAATCACCGTATCACCTGATTGGGCATATGTACCTTTTTCTGGATTATCTGATGCAGTCAGCCAAATCATCAAAACTCGTTCCAGGTGGGAAAATGAGTGATTTTTATATAAAAGAAGCAATGAATTATATCGAGCAGAATTTTCAGAATGATATATCAATCGAAGATATTGCCAGAGTCTGCGGCATAAACCGAAGCTATCTGGGCAAAATTTTCAAAAATTCCGTTGGACATTCACCTCAGGAATTTCTCATGAATTATCGTATGATAAAGGCCACAGAGCTTTTAAAGCTGACCTCCTTATCCATCGCAGATGTTGGTTCTGCCGTTGGATACGAAAATCAGCTTCATTTCTCACGCGCCTTTAAAAATATCTACGGAGTCGCTCCGAGGGAGTGGAGGAACGAGCATAAATAAGCTCACTGTTCATCCTTCACAAATTCATTTACATTGTCAGGTGTCACCTTCTCATACGGCAGATAAACATACTTTTTATCCTCAAACTTTATGTTTTTCATGCTGCCCCCGGTGGCTGCCAGATAAGCAAGCTGAGCCATAGCCCTTGCCTGTCCCTCCTTGTCATTGTAGACTGTTGCCGCAAGCTTCGACTGCTGCACTGCTTCAAGCCCATCGTCTGTGCCGTCCACTCCAAAAAATGCAGGTACATTCGACTCCGTCACACCAAGCTTTTCGTATGCGTCTATCGCTCCGAGTGCCATTGCATCGTTGTTTGCAATAACCAGCTCTATGCTGTTTTTATACTGACCTATAAGCTGTGTCATACGGTTCTGCGCCTGAGCACGATTCCAGTTTGCTATCTGACAGCTCAGCTTTTCTATCTGAAGGCCGTTATTCTTCATGCTCTCTGTGACACTCTCTGTCCTGACGATGGCATCCTGATGTCCCATCTCTCCCTCTAGGATGACGTACTGTATCCTGCCATCACCGTTTTTATCCACACCCGGATTATTCTTTATATAATCGGCAATGAGTTCCCCCTGCATCTGACCTGACTGCTTTGCCTTGGCCCCGACATAGTACAGCTTATCCCAGCGATTTAAATCCTCATCAACCGGCTCCCTGTTAAAGAAAATAATCGGGATGTCATTCTCCATTGCAGCATTTATAATATGCGACAAATCTGTTCTGTCTGCCAGATTAATACACAGCACATTGCAGCCGTCTTCTATCATCTCCTGCACCTGGTCATCCTGTGCACGCTGTGAGCCTGCAGCATCCATGATTGTCATGCTGATATCGTATTTGTCTGTATCAAGACTTGCGCACTCCTTTTTGAAAGTTTCTATCAGCTCCCCGATAAATGTATCCTTCTGGTCATAGCAGGTCACGCCTATATATATCTGTTTTTTCTCGTCAACTCTTGTGTTGCTGCACGAGACAAATGACAATATCAGTGCAAAACACAGTATCATCATGGTATTTCTTATTCTGCTTCTCATTTATTGTTCCCCCACTACTGGCTGATTGCATACAAAAGCTTCTTGTTTTCTTCATCAAACAAATTTTTTCTGGTAAGAAGCTGGTAAGATACCGGCTTTTCCTCTACTGAATATTTTCTACTGCCACGCAGCATATCCACCAGTCCTACAACACTTTTGTATCCGGCAGCAAATTCATCAGGTGTGATAAGAGCCTCTGTCCAGCCCGAATCGAGATAATATATGGCTTCTGTTGAGTTTCCTATCCCATATACCAGTGCACCCTGCAGATTATTATCAGAGGCTTCCTTTGCCGCCTCAACAACACTTGCATCATCTATTGCAAGAACTATGTCAACCTTTCTCTGTGACTGCAGATTTATTTTCTCCCCGGTATCCGAAACACCTGATACAATCCACATCACAACACAGCCGCTCTCCGCGAGAGTATCCTTTATGCCATCAATGCGTTTTTTACAGGCATCGGATTCAGTGTTTTCAATGCCATCAATGCGTTTTTTACAGGCATCGGATTCAGTGTTTTCACAATAGATTCCTATTTTTTTACCTGAAAGTGTTCCGTTGTTGTCAGCAAGAAGCTTTTGTGCCAGTTCCGCACCCATGCTGTACTGGTCAAACTCCACTGTATTTAACGACTTAAAGCTCTCGCTTCCCGCCTGGTCTCCGACAACCATTATCGGTGTCTTTTTATTTATCCGGATAAGTGTATTAAGGCTTTTTTCTTCTGTCATTTTTTCTGCTGTCGGCTTGAAAACGACCGCATCAGCTTTTTTGTTTATCTCCTGCTTTATTACATCAATTTCATCTGACATATTGTTCAGATTTTCCTTACTTATCATAACTACATCCACACCATACTCAGAGGCCGCCATTTTCATGCCATATTTAAACGCAGCACTGTGGCTTTCATCCACATCAGCCATCACAACTGCAATACGCTCCGGTTTCTCATTGAGCTTATTGTATGCGATAAAACCTATTCCTATCACAAGTAGTACTCCAAGCAGCAGCTCTGTTATGATGAAGTTTCTCTTATTCTTGCTCATATTTGTCCATTTATTTTTCACTGTCACTCTCACACCTCCCATGCAGCAAGGGAATTGTACTTACTTCATACTATATGATGCTCCTCAAATCGAAGTCTGTTTTCCTCTGAATAGACAATTGCACCCCTCCCATGCAGCAAGGCAATTGTACTTGCTTCATACTATATGATGCTCCTCAAATTGAAGTCTGTTTTCCTCTGAATAGACAATTGCCGGGATTTTGATTGTCACAACTGTTCCCTCATCAAGCTCACTTTCTATATGCAGGCCATAGCGCTCTCCAAACAGTATCTTTATCCTGTTATTTACATTGACAAGCCCCACTCCCGAGCCCTTCTTGTGAACCCTGTCCGTATTTGTCAGCAAAAGCGGAATTTCATTCTCCGGAATGCCCATTCCGTTGTCTGATACCGTTATGATTATATCCTCTCCCACTTTTTGGCCTCCGACTACTATCTCTCCGAAATCGTCCAGCTCTCTGATTCCGTAATTTAGTGCGTTTTCCAAAATCGGCTGAAGCACCAGCTTCACCGCACAGTAGTCCATTATTTCCTCGTCTACCTCAAAGCTCACCTCAAATTTGTTCTTATAGCGCACCTTCTGAATATTCATGTAGCTTTTTGCGTGCAAAAGCTCATCGCGTACAGTTATTATGGTATGCCCCTTTGACAGACTGATACGGAAAAGCTTTGCAAGCTGCGTAATCATAAACGAGGCCTCCTCGTTTTTGCCCCCTTCAATCATCCATGTGATGGAGTCTAGAGTATTATACAAAAAGTGCGGATTTATCTGGCTTTGAAGCACATCAGGCTCGCTCTTTCGTCTCTCGTTCTGCTCACATGCGATCTTTTTTTTGCCCCCTTCAATCATCCATGTGATGGAGTCAAGAGTATTATACAAAAAGTGCGGATTAATCTGGCTTTGAAGCACATCAAGCTCGCTCTTTCGTCTCTCGTTCTGCTCCCATACGATCTTTTTCATGAGCTCATTGTTCTGCTTATATGAATTACGTATAGAGTATCCCAGATGCCGTATCTCTGAGGAACCACCTACATAAATATCTGCTTCATTGCCATTCTCATACCTTTTCACAGAATCATCCAGCTTCATTATCGGCTTTGAAATACGTATAGCTATCACTCTGTTTATCCACACAAACATCATAGCCATAATAATCATTATAACAAAAACAAACTGCTTCACATCCGCCATCTTATTGGTAAAGATGGAGTATGGCATCACACATACAAGCTTCCAGCCTGTGTAGCTGATTGTATCTACCATAATCTTACGATGCACTCCATTCAGATAATCATCATATATACTGTTTTGCGACTTTGCCGCAACCTCACTGTTTTCCGGAACATCTCCATCAAACTGTATCTGATGCGGATGGTAAATAATATTGCCATTTGCATCACACAGATAATAATACTGTCCTTTTCCCGATGTATTTATCCTCTCAAGCATCCTTGATACACTCGAATAATCCATGTCCACAAGCAGCACACCCATCTGTGATTCTGAACCGGAAGTCAGCTCCACGGCACGGCTTGATGATATGACCAGATGATATCTCATGGAACCATCGTCAAACAGATTCTGTACATGAGGTGTTGAAAAATGTATATTTTCCATGCGCTCCATAGCTTCTATGAACCAGTCCTGTTTTGTCACATCCGGGTCCTCCTTCTGGGACACGACAGGCTCTGCAGCTATAAGGCTTCCATACTGATTATACATGGCAATACTGCGCAGATATTCCTTGTTTGATTCATAGAGCAGGCTCATGCCATCGTGTATTGTGTCAGACTGCTTTAAAATATCATTCTCCTTTATTACATAATAATACGCCGCATCCGAAACCTGCCTCATATTGACCAGATAGCTTTCCACACTGTCTATTGTCTGGTTCATCACCTTATGATTGCTCTCTATGATACTGTCCTGCGATGCATCGGCAAATTTTATATACATCACCACAACTGTGACAAGCATTATTGCAAGCGACAGCAGTGAGAATGAGAGCATTATTATGGATTGTATATTGCCTGGTTTATACCTTATTCTTCTCATACTCTGTCCTGTACCTGGATGGGGAAACCCCATACTTTCTCTTAAAAACATAACTGAAATAGTTCGGATCCGCATAGCCTACATTCTGGGCTATGACATAGCTCTTGTCGTCTGTCTCCACAAGCATTCTGGCAGCCTTGTCCATTCTGTAATCAGTCAGATACTCCACAAACGAGCTGCCGGTTTCCTTCTTGAACAGACTTGAAAAATACGAGTTAGATACTCCTAACTCCTTACATGTATCGTCAAGTCCAAGGTCCATACTTCTGTAATTCCTGTGCACATAATCCTTTGCACTGTCTATGAGTGATTTCTTGGAGTTGTATCTGGCATCAGCCATATCATCATGCAGCCTGCTTGAAAAATCCAAAAGCCACTGCTTGAGCACTACCGGCTCAAAATTGGAGAGCTCATTATAAAGCCTGCCTACACTTCCAGATATTTCCTGCGCATTTAGCTCATTATTGCTCATGAAGTGATATAGCTCACTGATCAGCTCCATTACTGCCACATGGTAGTTCTCAAGTGACTGCTGCGACATAAAATTGTGCTGCATATACGCTTCAACAGCATGTCCCACATCCTCTATCTTGCCGATACAAATCATTTTAAATAAATATGACAGCTCATTGCCCTCATCGCCATCCTTTGATATACGTCGCTGTGGCTCAACCTCTGTCATGTTTATTGCCCTGTTGCTGCCATAAAGCACCCTGTAGGATACTGCCTCCCTCGCACTCTGATAAGAGCTCACCAGCTCTTGTATACCTTCACACACCTGCCCGATTCCGACAGTTACCTTTGCTCCCATTACATGATTTACATATTTGCAAAATCTGTCACACTCATCTGTCAGCTCAGAGATATCCTCCTACTGCACAAGCTGGGCTATCATGACCGTATCACCGAGATAGTTAAAAATCCTGCCATTCCAGCGCTCCTTTAAATCAGCCTGTGCCTGTCTCTCTACCGACACTGCAAGCAGTCTTATATCCATGCCCTGCGGCATCTGACTTGCGGAGGTATGTATGATAATACAGCAGTAATATGGTCCCTCAAGGCTAATCTTATAGTCACTCATGTACCTGCCCAGCTCATTTTCCGGTATGCGTCCCTCGATAAGTGTCGTGTAAAAATTTGACTGCAAAACAGGCAGCGATGCTGCATAATACTGCTTCAATATGTCTGTGTTTTTCTTCTCATTCAGCTCATCATCCAGCTTTGTCTTAAGCTTTTTGAATACCTCCGTGATTTCAGCCAGATTGAGTGGCTTTAGAATGTACTCCTCTATCTCGAGATGCACAGCCTCCTTTGCATACTCAAAATCGTCGAAGCCTGTGAAAAGCAAGAGCTTCGTCGCAGGAAACCTCTGCCTGATGTTACTGCACAGCTCAAGTCCGTCCATGTAAGGCATACGTATGTCAGTCATCACAACATCCGGCTGCATGTCCTCCATCATCTCAAGCGCCTTGAAGCCATTTCCCGCATGTCCTACCACATGAAAACCAATCTGCTCCCATGATACCTTTCTCTCTATTACCTCTATTACATCCTCTTCGTCATCAACCAGTAATAATGTATACATTTTATGTCTTCTCCCTGCTATACCGGGTAACTATTCTGAATAGTTACTCTGTTTATACTATATTATACCACATCTGATAAATTCTTTTGTAGCTTTA
>ENA-ORLL01000047-ORLL01000047.1-human-gut-metagenome-genome-assembly--contig:-NODE-47-length-27091-cov-5.36126_pt1 | contig 27091 bp, 32 predicted proteins | sample MGYA00243070_ERZ508830 | MGnify/ENA primary metagenome ERZ508830 (study PRJEB26277, sample SAMN04329787) | human gut metagenome | biome: human-associated habitat | host: Homo sapiens | place: USA...
ACTTCGTTGGTATATATGCTTTTTTGGTAGCGGTGTCTCAAGCTTTTCTGGATGCTGCTGTTGCCAACAGTAGCAAGACTTTGGAAGAAGTAAAGGCTTTGCCTATGGGTAACGGTACTGTACAGGATGCAGTAACAGACCGTAGCGGTATCACTGGTGAAAAAATGGAATTGGATGGCTACAATGTGGTTGAAGGTGCTTATACTTCTATTTATAACCACCAGGGAAATAACCAGCTTTGTACTATTGTTGCCATGAATAAGGAAGCTGAAGCTGCCGCTCACGGAGTTGCTATGCAGATTGCCGCTATGAATCCTATTGCAATTGATGGAGCCGGTGTTCCTGAATCTGTATTAGAAGCTGAAATACAGGTAGCTATTGATAAATCTAAGAAAGAACAAGTAGACTGAATCTGTAAAAGAAGCAGAAATACAGGTAGCTATTGATAAAACTAAGAAAGAACAAGTAGACAAGGCTGTTGAAGTTGCTTTGAAGAAGGCTGGTATCAACCCTGCACATGTAGACAGCGAAGAGCACATGGAAAGTAACAAGGCTAAGGGCTGGATTACTGACGAAGATATTGCCAAAGCTAAGGAAATCATTGCTACTGTTTCTGCTGAAAAAGCTGCCAACTTGCCGCAACAGATGATTGAAAACATTGCTAAAGGTCGTCTGGGTAAGTTCTTGAAGGAAGTTTGCTTGCTGAACCAGGAGGATATCATGGATGGTAAGAAGACTGTAAGAGAAGTGTTGAAGGAAGCTGATCCTGAATTGCAGATCGTTGCTTTCAAACGTTTCACTTTACGTGCTGAATAAGATTTCCGCAATTATAGAATGGGGGACTGTGTGACAACAGTCCCGGTCTTTTTTCCGGTTATGTGGGCTGGGTATATCCTTCAGCTTTCATTAACTCGATGACCCGTTGCTTGAACTCTCCTTGTATATCCTTCAGCTTTCAATAACTCGATGACCCGTTGCTTGAACTCTCCTTGGATAAGGATCTCCCCGTCTTTTACTGAACCGCCTACTCCACATTTGCTTTTCAATAATTTACCCAACTCTTTCAGGTCATTTTCTGTTCCGATGAACCCGTTGATTAATGTCACGGTTTTGCCACCCCGTCCTTTTTTTTCTATATTGACACGGAGTTTCTGTTGTTTTTTATCTAATGTCTCAACCGCTTCCTCTTCAACACTTTCATACTTGAAATCAGGATTTGTGGAATAAACCACATTCAGACGTTCTTTCCAATCGTTATTTTTCATGTGAATTTTGCTTAAATGAATACTCAAAGATAAGACTTTTTTTATACTCTATCCGTCAATGTAACAAATAAAAGTGTACTTTTGCAAATTACCTAATGATAATACCTAAAGAAAAAGATGGATATACGTATGCATAAATTCTCGGATAAAGTGCCTGAGCCGACTTTGCGCAGACTTCCGTGGTATCTTTCGAATGTGAAACTGATGAAAGAACAGGGAGAAACGTACGTGTCTTCTACCCAAATATCCAAGCAAATCAATGTAGATGCTTCCCAAATAGCGAAAGATCTTTCTTATGTAAATATATCCGGCCGTACACGTGTGGGGTATGAGATTGATGCGTTGATAGAGGTGCTGGAGCGTTTCTTGGGATTTACCAAAATGCATAAAGCTTTTTTGTTTGGTGTCGGTAGTTTGGGAGGTGCTTTATTGCGCGACTCGGGGCTGCATCATTTTGGATTAGAGATAGTAGGTGCGTTTGATATTAATCCCGGATTGGTCGGGAAGGAAATAAATGGAATTCCTATTTATCATTCGGATGAATTTGAGATAAAAATGAAATCCTGTGATGTGAATATCGGGGTATTGACTGTGCCTATTAATATAGCACAGGAGATAACAGATAAAATGATAGCGGGTGGCATTAAGGCTGTTTGGAACTTTACACCGTTCCGTATTCGTGTACCGGAAAATATTGTGGTGCAGAATACATCACTTTATGCTCATCTGGCTGTAATGTTTAACAGATTAAATGTAATTCAAGAATAATAATATGAAGATTATAGCCGTAGGAATGAACTACGTTGCACATTGCCACGAGTTACATGCTGATGAAAAATTACCGGAAGAACCGGTTATTTTTATGAAACCGGATTCGGCTCTGCTGAAAGACAGCAAGCCGTTTTTTATTCCTGATTTTTCTCAGCAGGTGGATTATGAGACAGAATTGGTAGTACGTATTAATCGTTTGGGAAAGAATATTGCTCCGCGTTTTGCCAGTCGGTATTATGATGCGGTGACGGTAGGAATAGATTTTACGGCACGTGACCTTCAGCGGCGGTTCCGGGAGGAAGGCAAGCCTTGGGAGCTGTGTAAAGGGTTTGATAGCTCGGCTGCCATAGGTGATTTTGTGCCGGTAGACAGATTTAAGGATATACAGAATTTAAACTTTCATTTGGATATAGATGGAAAAACAGTGCAGAGAGGCAACACTGCGGATATGTTGTTTAAGGTGGAAGAGAATATTGCTTACGATAGTCGGTTTTTTTCTTTAAAGATTGTAGATTTGCTCTATACGGGGACTCCTGCGGATATGTTGTTTAAGGTGGATGAGATAATTGCATACGTTAGTCGGTTTTTTACATTAAAGATTGGAGATTTGCTCTATACGGGGACTCCTGTGGGAGTAGGGCCAGTCGGCATAGGACAGCATTTGCAGGGGTATTTGGAAGGTGAGAAATTATTAGATTTTTATGTAAGATGAAAATAAGAGTAGGATTTGGATTCGATGTGCACCAACTGGTAACCGGTCGTGAACTATGGCTTGGAGGAATAAAATTTGAACATGAATTGGGGCTATTGGGACACTCGGATGCCGATGTGTTGATTCATGCCATTTGTGACGCTTTGCTGGGAGCTGCCAATATGCGTGATATAGGTTATCATTTTCCTGATACTGCGGGTGAATTCAAGAATATTGATAGCAAGATTTTATTGGCTGAAACGGTGGACCTGATTGCTGCAAAAGGATATAAAGTAGGTAATGTGGACGCAACGATTTGTGCTGAACGTCCTAAATTGAAAGCGCGGATTCCGGAAATGCAGTTGGTACTTGCTCATTTGATGAGGATTGATGTGGATGATGTTTCCGTAAAGGCTACCACTACAGAGAAACTGGGATTTACGGGCAGGGAGGAGGGCATTTCCGCTTATGCCACTGTATTGATAGAGAAAGCGGAATGATTTGTTGCGCTTTATTGGGAAATATCTTCTGGCAAGATCTTGCTGGAAGATTATAGGATAAGGCCGAATGCTAGTAATACGCCGAATAGCAGCATATTGCGGGAGGTTTCTCCCAATATGCTGTTTAATTCTTTTCCCCTGTTGATTTTTACCATTCTTTGCCATGCCATGAAGTGAGGTAACAGATAAATTTGGGGTAATAATGCAGCCCAAATGTGCCCGGTCGGGATAAACAATAAACAAAGCCATGCGGCAGCCAATCCCAAAAATAAGTATAATTGTTGCCCTGCATTGGCTCCCCAGCGTACTACGATTGTTTTCTTTCCGCTTTTTGCATCCTGATCGCGGTCACGGTAATTATTCACCATCAACAAGGTATCTATAATCAGTCCGCAAGCTAGAGAGGCGAGTGTCACATTCCAAGTCCAGTCACGGCACATCACATAGTAAGTGCAGCCTACCGGTACAAATCCGAAAAAGACAATGACAAGTATGTCTCCCCATCCGTGATAAGCTAGCGGATAAGGTCCTGCTGTATAAAGAAAAGCGAATAAAACACATAAAATTCCTACTGGAATCATTTCAATCCCTCCATAAGCTAATAGGCATAACCCTGCTAAACAAGCTGTTGCTGTGGTCAGGGCGATTCCCTTTCTCATGGCGTTCAGTGTGATCCATCCTTGCGCGCAGGCACGTTCAGGACCCAAACGGTCTTCACGGTCACTGCCTTTCAGGTAATCAAAGTAATCATTAATGAAGTTGGCGTCTATCTGCATCAGAAAAGCGAAGGCAAAGCAAAGCAATGCTGGTGTCATTTGGAAGCAGCTGTCTGCATAGGCCAAGGCACATCCCAGTAAAACCGGAGTGGCGGCTCCTGCCAATGTTTTAGGGCGGGCGGCTAGAAGCCATGCTTTTATTGAGTTAACTTGAACAATTTCCATTTCTATTTATAATTAAGGTTGTGCAAAGATAAAACAATTAATTCTGTATCTTTGTCTCCAAATAGAAAGGATTATGAAGAAACAGTTTCTTTTTTTGCTTTTAGCGGTTATTCTTTTGTCTTCTTGCGCCACAGCTACTTTGTCCGAGTTTCCGGGGGTAGGGCGTGTGAAGCAATATGATTTTTATAGTTATGATATTCCACCCACAGCTACTTTGTCCGAGGTTCCGGGGGTAGGGCGTGTGAAGCAATATGATTTTTATAGTTATGATATTCCACCCGCTTTTGACGGTTTTCGGATAGGGTTTGCTTCGGATTTTCATTATGAGAGTCGCTTTAAGAGGAGTGAATTGAACAGCGCGGTGCGGGCATTAAAGTCCATGCATGCCGATGTCTTGCTGTTGGGTGGAGATTATCGTGGCAAGAAAGGTGGAAATCTGGATACTTTGTTCACCGCCTTGAGCAGAGTTTATACGCCTTACGGAACATTTGCTGTGATGGGAAATCATGATTATGGCTATTGTTATTCCGAAGTGGTGGAGGCCATGCAAAAGAATCATGTGCGGTTGATGGAACATAAAAGCTATAAGCTGATGAAAGATGGTCAGTATATTATAGTGAGCGGTGTACGCAATCCGTTTGATTTAAAAAAGAATGGTGACTCTCCATCCCAGCATTTTCCGGCGGATGATTTTATTATATTGCTCACGCATACTCCCGATTATGCAGAAGATACCGATGTGTCGAATGCCAATTTGGTGTTAGCGGGGCATACTCATGGTGGGCAGGTGAGCTTGTTTAAAAAATATTCTCCGGTAAAGCACTCTATTTATGGAAACCGTTTTCTGACTGGTTGGAAAGAGAATAGCAAAGGTACTCCGATTATTATAACCAATGGATTGGGTACTTCGCGCGTTGACGTCCGTTTATTTACTCCCAGCGAAGTTGTTCTGGTAGTCTTGCATCGTGTTGAAAAGCAGAAAGAATAGAATAGACTGTTTGTCCGTTAATAATGTACAGGGTGTCCATAATCGGACACCCTTTTTTATGTTTACTTGTTGATACTTAGTGGATTAATTCCATGGCATGTACTTTGCACTTTATAAAGTGAAGCGACTCAAGAAAAAAAACGGATCATGTTGCAACGTTTTGAGAGTCATTTGCGTCTTATAAATAAAGACACAAATAAACACGAATTATAAACATTAAAAATAAGACATTATGAAAACTACAATGCTCACTAAAGCCATGATGGCAGTTCTTTTTGCAATGACAAGTGTATTAACATTGAATGCGGCCAAGCCTGTGAAGATTACAAATGAAGAGGTGGAAAATGGTCGGGTGTCGGCTAAGGTCGTTTATGAACAGGAAGGTACTTTCCTGACTCCGGAGTATCGTTTTGAGTTCAGATACAACGATAAGGGACAAATCATAGAGAAGAAAAGTATGAAATGGAATGGCACGGATTGGATAAATTATTATTGTATGGAAGTTACGTACACAGACACAGAAGCGCATATTGATTATTCTTTGTGGAATAAAAATAAAAAAGCGTTTGTCCCTACGCAGAAATATGTATATACGTTAGATGAAGCTGGGAAGTTTTTGGCGTGGCACTCATATAAAAAGGATACGACAGGCTGGGAGTTGGACGGATTGATAAATAGTAAGGTACTGCTGGCAAAGCGTTAATGGAGTGCGTCCTTTGAATTTTAGATTAAATAATTGATGTGTTTTTCCCCGGGGAATTTGGATTGTATCCTCCCGGGGATTTTTATTTTTTCAGTCGTTCATATACTGCCGGATGCAGGAAATATCGTATATCTCGTCCTTCCGCCAGTGCCTGTCTGATAAAAGTAGAACTGACTTCCAATAACGGAGTATCGGCTAATTGCACGGAAGGAGGAAGGGTTGTTGGATCAATAGTGAAATTCGGACGGGGATAGATCATTACATGATGATTCTTTAAAATCTCCTCTGCTTTGTACCAACGGGGGAATAGAAGCCAGTTGTCCGCCCCAATGATAAGGGTGAATTCCCGGTTGGGATAGGCTTTGTGTAAAGCATCCAATGTGTGTATAGTATAGGAAGGACGAGGCAGGTGGAATTCGAAGTCGGAAGCCCGGAATTTGGGATAATCCGCAATGGCCAGTTTTACCAGTTCCAATCGCAGATTATCATCCCATAAATCCGTTTGTTGCTTTAATGGATTGTGAGGAGAGACGAGAAACCATATTTCATCCAGTCCATTATATTCACATAAATAATTGGCAAGTGCCAGATGGCCCATGTGGATAGGATTGAATGAGCCGCCGAAAATACCAGTCTTTATCTTACTCTTTTCCATTTATTGTAATTCCATACTTGTCCTACAGTGACAATACCCATTGCTATGGCAATAATGTATTGCTCCATTGCCATTGCAATGATGCCTACAGCCAAAGCTATAAAACCAATGAGGATACAAAGTATCGACATTCTTTGGGCCAGTTTTTTCGGATCTTTGATCATCGTCTTATTGTTCAATAAAGTTTCTAATAACTTTCAGTGCTTCCGCCTTTGCCTTCTCCAAATCGTCATTTACTATCACGGTATCGAATTTATCGGCGAACCCCAATTCGAATTCTGCTTTTGCGATTCGGCTTTCAATCACTTCGGGGGCATCAGTACCACGGCCTTGCAGGCGTTTACGGAGTTCTTCTACACTGGGTGGTTGAATGAAAACAGACAATGCGCGGCTGCCATAATATTTTTTGATATTACATCCGCCTACCACATCTACGTCAAAAATCACATTTTGTCCGGCTTCCAATTGTTTTTCCACTTGTGCTTTCAAGGTTCCGTAGAAACGGTTTTCGTATACTTCTTCGTATTCCAGAAACTCATTATTGGCAATGCGTTGTCTGAATTCCTCAGGAGATAGGAAGAAATATTCCACACCATGCCGTTCTTTTCCGCGAGGAGGGCGGCTGGTGGCAGAAATAGAGAAAGACAGGTTCAGGTTTTGTGTCAACAGATAGTTGATAATGGTTGATTTGCCTGAACCCGAGGGGGCTGAAAAAATGATAAGTTTTCCTGTTGCCATATCTTGATTCTTTGCTTATGAGAATGGTGTCCGGTATGTGAACCGGTTACATTACATTTAACACCTGTTCTTTGATTTGTTCCAGTTCGTCCTTCATCTGCACTACGATGTTTTGCATTTCGGCATGATTGGATTTGCTGCCAGTCGTATTGATTTCGCGTCCCATTTCCTGTGCTATGAAACCAAGTTTTTTTCCTTGTCCATGACCGCCTGCCATGGTTTCACGGAAATATCTCAAGTGATTGCTCAGTCGTTGTTTCTCTTCGTTAATATCTAATTTTTCAATGTAATAAATCAATTCTTGCTCCAGGCGGTTTTTATCATAATCCACACTGATGGTCTTTTCCAAAGCATCTGTAATGCGTTCACGTATCTTGGCTACACGCTCTGTTTCGTAGGGTTCGATGGACTTTAACAAACGCTCGATGTTGTCAATCTTTTCGTTGAATTTCTTTTCCAAGGCGGTTCCTTCCTGTTTGCGGAAATCTACCAAATGGTTGATGGCCTCTTCCACTACCCGGCGGACTACCTCCCATTCGTCTTCCGAAAGTTCTTGTACATCGGCTTTGGTCAGTACGTCAGGCATTCGTAGAAGGGTTGCAAACCAATCTTCGGGCATTGGTATATGGGTCATTTCGGAAATAGATTTTATCTGATTGTAGTAGTTTTCTACAAGGGCGGCGTTAATGGGAGTGGCTGTATCCGAAACGTCTTTCTCTATCCACAGGCTGAAATCAACTTTACCGCGTTCCAATGATTTGGAAATCATATTGCGGATTTCCATTTCTTTTTCACGGTATAAAGGAGCGATCCGTGTAGACAAGTCCATTGCTTTACTATTTAAAGACTTGATCTCTACGTTAATTTTTTTTTCTCCGAATATAGCGGTTGCTTTACCGTATCCGGTCATTGACTGTATCATAACTAATATGTTTTTTTGCAAAAGTAATCTTTTTATGGAAATGAAGTATAAATAAAAGTGTATATTTGCAGATTATATTATATAAGTAGAGCATTATGTCGTGTATTTTGCATATTGAAACTTCAACAGAGGCCTGCTCTGTTGCCGTCAGTGAGGATGGATTGGCGGTGTTCTCCAAAGAGGATTTGAAAGGACCTTCACACGCCGTGCAGCTGGGCGTATTTGTAGATGAGGCTTTATCTTTTGTCGACAGTCATGGTATGCCGTTGGATGCAGTGGCTGTGAGTTGCGGGCCCGGCTCGTACACAGGGCTGCGTATTGGTGTTTCTATGGCGAAGGGTATTTGCTATGGACGTAATTTGCCACTTATCGGTCTGCCGACATTGGAGGTGTTGTGTGTGCCGGTGTTGTTACATCATGATTTGCCTGAGGATGCCTTGCTCTGTCCTATGATAGACGCACGTCGCATGGAAGTCTATGCAGCTGTTTATGATCGCGCATTGGGCGTGAAAAGGGAAATAGCCGCCGATATTGTTGATGAGCATTCCTATTTGGAGTTCCTGAATGAACATCCGGTCTATTTTTTTGGTAACGGTGCAGCCAAATGCCGTGGGCAGATTACTCATCCCAATGCTCATTTTATTGATGACATCCGTCCGTTAGGTAAATGGATGTTCCCATTGGCAGAAAAGGAAATGGTAAGGCAGAACTTTAAGGATGTGGCTTATTTTGAGCCTTTCTATTTGAAAGAGTTTGTAGCTTCCAAACCCAAAAAGCTTTTGTAACAGCCGATGAACAAATCAGTGCATAAATCATAAATTTTAAATATATATGGAGTATAATACTCAACAACGAACTTTACCCCTTCCTGAATATGGCAGAAGTGTGCAGAACATGGTAGACCACGCCTTGACCATCGAGGACAGAGCTGAGCGCCAACGTTGTGCGAATACGATTATCAACATTATGGGCGGTATGTTTCCGCATTTGCGGGATGTGCCCGATTTCAAACATAAATTATGGGATCATTTGGCTATTATGGCCGATTTCAAGCTGGATATCGATTATCCGTATGAAATTGTGAAGAAAGAAAGCCTGGAGGTGAAACCCGATATGTTGCCTTATCCGCATAATGGAATCCGTTACCGTCATTATGGACGTATTTTGGAGAACATGATTAAAAAGGCAGTGGACTATCCGGAAGGTGAGGAGAAGAAGCAGCTGATCAGCCTGATTGCAAACCACATGAAGAAATGTTTCCTGAACTGGAACAAAGACGGGGTGGAGGATCAGAAAATCTTGGATGATCTTCGCGATTACTCTAAGGGAATGATTAATCTGACCCCTGAAGACCTGCATTTGAATGAACAGCAACGTGTTTATGTTCCACGCAGGCCGCAACAGAACAACAATCAGCGCAGACCGCAACAAAACAACAACCAAAGAAAGAAATATTAATTCCTAAAAAATGATACCATGGCTTCGTTTGTAATTGAAGGAGGACATAAATTGCACGGCGAAATACACCCGCAAGGTGCTAAAAATGAAGTGTTACAGATTCTTTGTGCCACTCTGCTGACCTCGGAAGAAGTGACCGTAACTAATATTCCGGACATTCTGGATGTGAACAATCTGATTCAGTTGTTTCGTGATATGGGTGTCAAGGTATCAAAATCAGGGATTGATTCGTATACATTTAAGTCTGACACTGAGGATTGATTCAGTTGTTACGTGATATGGGTGTCAAGGTATCAAAAACAGGGATTGATTCGTATACATTTAAGGCTGACACTGTGGATTTGAACTACTTGGAGAGTGATGAATTCTTAAAGAAATGTTCCAGTCTGCGTGGATCAGTCATGTTGGTTGGTCCGTTGGTTGCCCGTTTTGGAAAGGCTTTGATTTCAAAACCGGGCGGTGACAAGATTGGCCGCCGGCGTTTGGACACTCACTTTATCGGTATTCAGAAACTGGGAGCCTGTTTTAATTATGATGAGGAACGAAGTGTTTTCAGTATTTGCGCAGAGCATTTGGAAGGTACTTATATGTTGCTGGATGAAGCTTCGGTTACCGGTACGGCTAATATTGTGATGGCTTCTGTCCTGGCGAAGGGCAAAACGACCATTTACAACGCAGCTTGTGAACCTTATCTGCAACAACTTTGTCGTATGTTGAACCGCATGGGGGCGAAGATTTCCGGTATTGCATCTAATTTGCTGACTATTGAAGGAGTGGAAAGTCTGCATGGCTGTACGCATCGGGTGTTGCCTGATATGATTGAAGTAGGTAGTTTTATCGGAATGGCAGCTATGACAGGAAGTGAGCTTACCATTAAGAATGTATCGCATGAAAATTTGGGCATTATTCCAGAAAGTTTCCGTCGTTTAGGTATCAGAGTGGAACAGCGGGGAGATGATCTGTTTATCCCCGAGCAGGAACATTATCAGATCGAATCGTTTATTGATGGCTCTATTATGACCATAGCAGATGCTCCCTGGCCGGGGCTGACTCCCGACTTGCTCAGTGTGGTACTGGTGGTGGCTACACAGGCGAAAGGCAGTGTACTGATTCATCAGAAGATGTTTGAAAGCCGCCTGTTCTTTGTGGACAAGCTCATAGATATGGGAGCACAGATTATATTATGTGACCCTCATCGTGCCGTTGTGATAGGGCATGACCGTAATTTCCAGCTTCGCGCCGGAAATATGATTTCACCCGATATCCGTGCCGGTATCGCTTTGCTGATAGCGGCAATGAGTGCCGACGGTATAAGCCGCATACACAATATAGAGCAGATAGACCGGGGATATCAGAATATAGACCAGCGTTTGAATGCGCTTGGCGCACGTATTACTAGAATTTAGAGAAATCAATCATGATTAAGAAAGATGAAGTTTTCAAGATTGGTATATTCAACAAACCGCATGGAGTAAAAGGAGAAATCTCATTCACTTTTACGGATGATATTTTTGACCGTGTGGAATGTGAGTATCTGGTCTGTTTGTTAGACGGTATATTCGTGCCTTTCTTTATTGAAGAGTATCGTTTTCGTTCAGATACCACTGCTTTAGTCAAACTGGAAGGGGTGGATACCTCGGAAAAGGCCCGTATGTTTACGAATGTAGAGGTCTATTTCCCGAAGAAATATGTCGGTGAGGAGGAAGATTCGGATGATATACCTACCTGGAACTATTTTATTGGCTTTAAGGTGGAAGATGTGAATCATGGTGAGTTGGGCGAGATTGTGGCGGTGGATGACAGTACGATGAATGTCCTTTTTGCCATTGAGAAGGATGGTGAGGAACTTTTGCTGCCTGCCCACGAGGAATTTATCATCAAATTGGATAAGAAAAAGCGTTTGCTGACGGTCGAAGTACCTGATGGCTTGATATAAATATAGAAGGTGCGCACAATGAAGAAAAAAGGAAGGAAAGCATTTTGGCATAATTTCAAGTTTAAGTATAAACTGACCATTACCAATGAAAATACGTTGGAGGAGATTGTGGGACTGCACGTTTCCAAACTCAATGGTGTGTCTGTATTGCTGTCTGCCGTAACGGTAATTTTCCTGATTTCGGCAACTATCATTGTTTTTACTCCTTTACGTAACTATTTGCCGGGATATATGAACAGTGAGGTACGTGCGCAGGTGGTGACCAATGCCTTGCGGGCCGATTCATTACAACAAGTGGTGACGAGGCAGAATATGTATATCATGAACATTCAGGATATATTTAGCGGGAAAGTAAAAGCTGATACAGTCCAATCTATCGACTCTCTGACCATTCTTCGTTCTGATTCTTTGATGGAACGTACCAGGCAGGAAGAAGAGTTTCGCAAGCAATATGAAGAATCGGAACGATATAATCTGACGGCTGTTGATGATAATAATGCCGCTTCCGGATTGATATTCTATCGTCCTACACGGGGCATGATGTCATCTAATTTTGACTTGGAGAACAGGCATTACGGTGTGGACATAGCCGCTAATCAAAATGATAGTGTGTTGGCTACTTTGGCCGCTAATCCAAATGAAAGTGTGTTGGCAACATTGGATGGGACAGTGATTTTGTCTACTTATACGGCAGAAACCGGTTATGTTATTCAGATACAGCATGGACAGGATTTTGTGTCGGTGTATAAACATTGTGGTTCGTTATTAAAGAAAGAAGGAGATCCGGTGAAAGGTGGTGAAGCTATTGCATTGGTAGGAAATACCGGTGAAAAAACTACCGGACCGCATCTGCATTTCGAATTATGGCATAAGGGACGTGCGATTGATCCCTCAAAATACATTGTATTTTAACAACATTATGAAAAAACAAATAGCGATATTAGGTTCTACCGGCTCTATCGGTACACAAGCTTTACAGGTAATAGAGGAACATCCAGATTTATATGAGGTCTATGCGTTGACAGCCAATAACAGGGTCGATTTATTGGTAGAACAAGCCCGTAAGTTCATGCCCGAGGCGGTAGTGATAGCCAATGAGGAAAAATACCTTCAATTGAAAGAGGCGCTGAGTGATCTGCCTGTCAAAGTATATGCAGGAGCGGATGCGCTTTCTCAAATTGTGGAATCACAACCTATTGACATTGTACTGGCTTCTATGGTAGGGTATGCCGGATTGCGTCCTACTATAAATGCGATAAAGGCAGGTAAAGCTATTGCTTTGGCTAATAAAGAAACACTGGTTGTAGCCGGGGAGTTGATTAATGCACTGGCAAATCAGTACCATATACCTGTACTTCCCGTGGATTCGGAGCATTCGGCTATCTTCCAGTGTCTGGAAATAAATAACCGGTTGGAGAAAGTGATCTTGACAGCTTCAGGAGGGCCGTTCCGCACTTATACCATGGAGCAGTTGCAAACAGTGACCAAAGCACAAGCTTTGAAGCATCCCAATTGGGAGATGGGAGCGAAGATAACCATTGATTCGGCTTCCATGATGAACAAAGGGTTTGAAGTGATTGAGGCTAAATGGTTATTCGGAATGCGTCCGGAGCAAATTGAAGTGGTAGTTCATCCACAATCTGTCATTCATTCTATGGTGCAGTTTGAGGATGGGGCCGTGAAAGCACAGTTGGGTATGCCCGATATGCGTTTGCCTATTCAATATGCTTTTTCGTATCCGGAGCCACTGGTGGGTATGCCCGATATGCGTTTGCCTATTCAATATGCTTTTTCGTATCCGGAGCGCGTGAAATCTTCTTTCGAGCGGTTGGATTTTGCCCGTATAACAGACCTGACTTTTGAACAGCCTGATACCAAACGTTTTCGTAATTTGGCATTGGCATACGAGGCTTTGTATCGGGCCGGAAATATGCCCTGTATAGTGAATGCAGCTAATGAAGTGGTGGTGGATGCTTTCCTGAAAGACAAAATATCTTTCCTGGGTATGAGTGATGTCATAGAACAGACTATGGGTAAAGTTGCTTATATCAAGGAACCGACTTATGAAGACTATGTGGATACTGATGCTGAGGCGCGTCGGGTAGCGTTGTCCCTTTTGTCATCTTAAATGGTAGTTGGCAGAGAATTATGTTAATTATAAATTATAAAATAGTAAATAGTTAGATGGAAACATTTTTGATTCGTGCTCTTCAATTGATAATGAGCCTTTCATTATTGGTCATTATTCATGAGGGAGGACATTTTCTTTTTTCACGTCTTTTTAAAGTAAGAGTAGAGAAGTTCTACATATTTTTTGATCCGTGGTTTTCTTTGTTCAAATTCAAACCGAAGAACAGTGATACGGAATATGGTATTGGCTGGGTGCCTTTGGGGGGATATGTGAAAATTTCGGGTATGATAGACGAGTCTATGGATACCGAGCAGATGAAACAGCCTGCTAAGCCATGGGAATTTCGTTCAAAACCGGCTTGGCAGCGTCTGCTTATCATGGTGGGTGGTGTCTTGATGAATTTCTTGCTGGCTATCTTCATCTATTCCATGATTTTATTCCATTGGGGAGATTCTTTTGTATCGCTGCAAGACATGACTCATGGTATGAAATTTAATGAGCGTGCCCGGGAAATAGGTTTCCGTGACGGTGATATTCTTCTTCGTGCAGATGAAAAACCATTGGAGCGTTTCGGGGTGGATATGCTTCGTGATATTGCTGAGGCACGTACAGTGACTGTATTGCGCGACGGAAAGGAAGCCGAAGTATATATGCCTGAGATCAGCTTGTTGGATATAGCAAAGGATGATCCGATGTTTGTTAAAGCCGAAGTAAATATGCCTGAGATCAGCTTGTTGGATATAGCAAAGGATGATCCGATGTTTGTTACGGCGTTAGTTCCTAATGTCGTTGACTCGGTGATACCGGGCGGTGGCTTGGATAAGGCCGGTATACAGAAGGGAGATAGTCTGGTCGCGGTCAATGGCGAGAGGTTGAACTCATGGAATGCATTGGTGGAAAAACTGGATAATATGCAGGCTGATGCGGAAGCTACAGGAGATAAAGATGCTTCGCTACAAATGGTATATTCGCGTAACGGACTGCGTGACACCGTGACGGTGCGTACAGACTCTTTGTTTAGAGTGGGTGCAACATTCTCTTCATTGGCTGATTATAAAGAAACAACCCGTGAATTTGGTTTCTTTGAATCTTTTCCTGCAGGGGTGCAATTGGGGGTAAATACGTTGAAGGGATATGTGAACGATATGAAATATGTGTTCACTAAGGAAGGAGCCAAGAGCGTAGGTGGTTTTGGAACGATAGGAAGTATTTTTCCGAAAGTATGGGATTGGCATCGTTTTTGGGAAATGACTGCTTTTCTGTCAATCATTCTTGCGTTTATGAATATTCTGCCTATTCCGGCATTGGATGGCGGACATGTATTATTCCTGCTTTATGAAATCATTGCCCGCCGTAAGCCGAGTGACAAGTTTATGGAATATGCACAGATGGTAGGTATGTTTTTACTGTTTGCCTTGCTCATTTGGGCGAACTTTAATGATATCATGCGATTCTTGTTCTAGGTCTGCATGACAGAAAAGGACACGGCATTTTTATAACAATGCCGATAGGCACGGATTTCCGCAAAGATTGAATCAATCGTCTTTGCGGAAATCTGCGTTTTTTATATTGTTTCTCTCCCGTGGTGAAAAAAAGACATAAAAAAAGAGCGAAAGTTTTTATCAAACCCGCTCACATCCTGAAGAACCCCCCTCCATTATGGGGTTCTTTTCATCTTTCTCGTCTCAGTTGTGTTATCCTCTCTCTCTTGTACCTAAAAAAAACAACTCTTTTAATACCTATAAAACTAATCTCCTGAAAACTTTCTTTTTCTAATTACCTTAAATCTTACTACTAATACCTTTCTAAATCAATCTTTCTTTACCTAAATCTAATACCTTAAATTAAAATCTTTACCTTAATACTTAATACCTAATTTTGTTCTTTTCTTTATTAACTTAATATTTGGTTTCACAACCACATTGCAAAGGTACGGCTTTTCTTGAAATTAGCAAGTAAATATATGCTGAAAAACATAAAAAAGGGTGAATTCATGATATATATCAAGAAAACACCCCTTTTTTATTTCTTTTAGCGTTATCGCACACGGATGATGCGTTGATTACTGCTGCCCCGAAATTCCAAGTAAGGAGAGTACAAATCCGGCTCAAATCGTCCGTCTACTATAACATCCACATAATCCAGTATCGGTTTTAACATTTCATCGTTTTGTATCTGTTCAAATGTATATCCAGTATAACACCAGATGTTTTGTCCGGTAGCTTCTTTGATCTGTTTGACCAGAGCCAGGAATTCTTGGGGATGATAAAGTGGATCTCCACCGGAAAAGGTGATTCCGTCCAATAATGGATTGGCATTTATTTCGCAGATCATTTTTTCTATTTTTTCCGGTGTGAGCGGAGTGCCTGCCGATGGATTCCAGGATTCGGGATTCTGGCAACCGCGACAATGGTGACGGCATCCGGCCAGATAGATGGAATAGCGGATGCCTTCACCGTCGACTATTGTTTCAGGATAGGTAAATAACAAGTTCATGCTGATTATCCATGCTTTACCCGGTCACGTTCTTCAGCACGCTTGGCTGAATTCCAAGTGCTGAGGTCGCCTGTCAAATACCCGGTAATGCGACGCATTCGCATTATATTCTCGCTCTGGCAAACAGGGCACTTGTCGTAAATGACTCCTTTGTAACCGCAAGCCTGACAAGTATCAACAGGATGGTTGATGGAACCGTATCCAATGCCTTCGTCATGCATTACTTTTACAATCTTGGCTATGGCTTTTACATTTTTCTGAGCTTCTCCGTCCAGTTCCACGTAAGTGATATGCCCTCCGCGGGTAATGGCGTGGAAAGGAGCTTCCCGTTTTATCTTCTCGGTGATGGTGATGGGCTCTTTTACATCTACGTGGAAAGAGTTTACATAATAGTCATTGTCCGTCACGCCGGGAATGATGCCGTATTTGCGGCGGTCCATACGGGTGAAGCGTCCGGAAAGTCCTTCGGCAGGAGTGGCAAGTACGGAGAAATTCAACTGATATTTCTGTTTGTATTCATCTGCCACTTTATTCATTTCCGTAACGGCTTCGAATAATGTATCCCATGCTTTCTGGCTATGTGCGTGACCTTCTCCATAAAGAGCCATCATGGCATTGTGTCCGCCGATAAAGCCTATCCCTAATGTGCCTTGACGCAATACATCCCCCACCTGGTCGTTGGGCGAAAGTTTTCCTCCGCCTTTCCACACATCATTCCCCATCATGAACGGGAACTGGCGTGCCAGGGCTGTACGTTGATACTGGTAGCGTGCATACAATTGTTCGGCAATCAGTTCGGACAAAGCATGTACACTTTCCATGAATATTTCTTTTGCTTTTCTTTCTATGGCCTCTTTCTTGCCTGACTCTTCCAGACTTTCTGCCTTGATGCGTGCTTCGATGGCCAGCCGGGGCATATTCATGGTGGTGAATGACAGGTTGCCACGTCCTAATGAACTTTTTTCACCTGCTATATTTTCGTATACGCGGGTACGGCATCCCATAGTTGCCAGTTCATAGCGGTAACGTTTAGGGTCCTTGATATCCCATTTCTCATTTTTGTTATAAGGAGTATCCAAAAACATAAAATTAGGGAACAAGGCTTTTGCGGTGGTACGGCAGGCTTTCAGAAACAAGTCGAAATTGGGAGCTAGGAATTCCATTTTGCCTTCCAGTGCCGCTTCGAAGTTTTCCATGGCTTTCTTATAGTCCTCTTCGGAATAAGATACTCCGTCTTTAACCTTGAATATCTGTATGGGGAAGACCGGTACTTCGCCACGGGTACCCAGGCCTTCGATGGTAGCTTTCAGCAGTTCCTCTATGACCATGCGGCCTTCGGGAGAAGTGTCTGTTCCATAATTGATGGAACTGAACACGACTTGATTTCCCCCTCGCGAATGCATGGTGTTCAGGTTGTGGATGAATCCTTCCATGGCCTGATGTGTATCTTTGCGTGTCATGGCGTATGCTTTCTCTTCAATTTTCTTGAGAGCCTCTGTTCCGGGTTCTTTTCCCTCTACTTCTATATAAAACTCGGTTAAAGTTTTCAGATGTTTGCGAAATGTCTTCCGTACCCCTTCCGCCATAAAGAAGTCGAAGGCGGGAATAGCCTGTCCGCCGTGTTGCTCGTTCTGGTTTGTCTGGAATATGATGGTGGCCAGAGTGGCATAACTTTGAATGGACTGTGGAGTACGGATACTTCCGTTTTTAGTGCGGAAGCCGCGTTCGAACAAGTCATCCAGGTCATATTGGATACAAGTGGTAGTCTTGGTGGGATAGTAATCCAAATCATGTATATGTATGTCGCCCAACTGATGTGCTTCGGCATATTTTTTAGGCAACAGGTATTTATAGGTATAATCTTTAGTAACTTCCGAGGCAAAAGTCATCATCTGTCCGGCGGGAGTATGGCTGGACATGTTGGCATTGCTCAGGTTGACATCATTTTTGTCGATGGCTACAATGCCGTCCATGATGTGCTTCATTTGCGTTTTACGGTCGCGTTCCGTATTCCGCCATTCGCGATAAATAATATATTTCTTGGCCACTTCGGGACGTACTTTCATCAGTTCCTTTTCTACCAGATCCTGAATCTCTTCCACACTGATGGTTGGAGATACGAAATTGCTGATAACCCGCATGGTAATTTCAGCAATCAGTTTGTCTTCATTGTCAATTCCGGAGGCATGGAATGCCTTGCCGATTGCATTTTTAATTTTACTGATGGAAAAGTCTTCCCGCTTTCCATCACGCTTAATAATACAAATCTCAGCGTAATTCATTGTTTGAAAAATTAATTGTTAATTTAAAAAACTTGGCTGTCCTTCCAGGCAGGTTTTCTGACTTATCTCTCCCTTAAAACGCCTTCCCGCAAATGGTTTTGTAGTGGCATATTGTTTCAGCTCTACGAGAATTACAGCAGCGGGTACTGTTGCTGATTTTCACGGCATTCCCTCTTGGAAGTGGTTAACTTCACCTTGTCGGACAGCTGCAAAGGTATAACATTTTGGGAAACTTTCTATTTAAAAAATGGATAAAAGTTTTCCAAAACGGATAACTTATTGAAGATGGGAAGGTTATAAAATGTACCACAATGCCATCATGTGGCAGACCGTTCCTCCTAATACGAACAGATGGAAAACAGAGTGCATATAGGGCAATTTGGGGAAGGAATAAAAAACAGCTCCGGTGATGTAAGACACTCCTTCACCGATTAACCAATAAATAAAAGCGGGAGGCACATGTTGGCAGAGCGGCTTGAAACCTACAAAAATGCTGCATCCCATGGCTATATAGCAAATTGTTTCCAGGTTGCTATGTTCTTTCAGGTTACAAAAACATAGAATGATCCCGGCGAGGGCGCATAGCCATACGAAACTAAGAATTCCCCATCCCCAATAATCTGCTTCCCGCAAGGCTATCAGCATGATGGGGGAATAGCTGCCTGCGATATGCATATAAATCGAAGCATGATCGATTTTGCGCAACACTTCTCGGTATAAATCGAAGCATGATCGAATTTGCGCAACACTTCGCGGTGAGGAGATGGTTTGCTGGCATGATACCAGGTGGAGCTGATATAGGAAGACAGCATACCGAATAGGTAGAGCCACATGCCGCCTGTTGCCCACGGATTGCCACTTTTCATGGCAGTAAGCAACAGATAACCGCCGCCGGCGATACCTATCAGGATACCAACGCCATGTGACAGGGTATTGGCCCACTCTTCTCCTTTGGTATAGTGTATGGTCAATTTCTTATAAGTTTTTTGGAGTTAATCCCATGCTTTTTGCTTTCTTCAACATGTGTTCTAAAGCAGCATCATGCTCATTAGGGATGATTCCATCCAGTATGGCATCCTTGATAGAACTTTTCAGACTGCCTATTTCACGGCAGGGCTGCAGGTCGAATATCCGCATAATTTCTTCTCCGTCTACCGGAGGTTGGAAATTGCGTATCCGGTCTTTTTCTTCCAGGTCTTTCAGCTTCTGGCGTACCAGTTTGAAGTTATCCAGGAATTTTTGTTTTCGTGCTTCATTTTTTGAAGTGATGTCCGCTTCGCACAGCATCATCAAGTCGTCAATATCATCTCCGGCTTCAAAAAGCAGACGTCGCACGGCGGAATCGGTTACTACATCATCTGCGATAACAATGGGGCGCATGTGCAGGCTGACCAACTTTTGGACATATTTCATCTTCTCATTCATGGGCAGTTTCATCTTGCGGAAGAGATCCGGAACCATTTTCTCACCGATAAAGTTATGATTATGGAAAGTCCATCCTATACGTGGCTCCCAGCGTTTGGTACGTGGCTTGCCTATATCATGCAACAGCGTAGCCCAACGCAGCCATAGGTTGTCGGTATGTTTGGAAATATTGTCCACAACTTCCAGGGTATGATAGAAGTTGTCTTTATGGGCACGCCCGTTCCGGGTTTCCACTCCTTGCAGCGCCACCAGTTCGGGGAAAATCAAAGGCAGCAGTCCGCAGCGGTCCAGTTCTATAAAGCCTTTGGACGGTATGGGGGCGAGCAGGATCTTGTTCAACTCGTCGGCGATGCGCTCTTTGGAGATAATATGAATGCGTTCCTTGTTGCGTGACAGTGCTTCGAAAGTGGTGTCGTCAATATAGAAGTTCAGTTGTGTGGCAAACCGGACACAACGCATCATGCGGAGCGGATCGTCACTGAAAGTGATGTCCGGGTCCAGCGGTGTACGGATAGTTCTCTCTTTCAAATCGTCCAGCCCGTTAAAAGGATCTACCAGTTCACCGAAACGTGCTTTGTTCAGGCACACTGCCATGGCATTGATCGTGAAATCGCGCCGGTTTTGGTCATCCTCCAAGGTGCCGTCCTCTACTACAGGCTTGCGGCTGTCATGGCTGTACGACTCTTTACGGGCACCGACAAATTCCACTTCCGTGTCATGGTATTTAACTTGTGCCGTACCGAAGTTTTTAAAAACAGAAACGTGTGCCCCACGTCCCAGCTTCCTGCCGAAGGCCTGTGCCATTTCAATTCCGCTCCCTACTACGACTACATCTATATCCTTCGAGGGACGCTTCAGGAATATATCTCGTACATAACCTCCTACAACGTAACATTCCAATCCCAGTTCGTCTGCCGTTTCGGAGATTAACTTGAATATCTTATTATTAAAGTGTTCTTTTAGTTCCATATTCATCTTAAAGAGGGGCAAATTTACGATTTTTTGCGCAGGATAAGGAGAAATCACGCAATTAAATTGTATTTTTGCCTGCATATAAAACGATCAAGTACATGAAAAAGATAGGATTAGTAGCATTATTTGCCTTGTTGCTGGCCGGTTGTGATGATGGCGGCGAGAAGAAAGCGCAAGAAAATTTGCGTAAGGCCGAAGCGGCTTTAGAAAAAGAGAACTTTAATGAGGCCAAATTGCAGATAGACAGTATCCGCATCCTTTATCCGAAAGCGTTTGAAGCCAGAAAACAGGGAGTCAAGCTGATGCAGCAGGTGGATTTGAAAGAACAGCGGAAAAGTCTGATTTACCTGGATAGCATGATGGTGGTGAAACAAGCTCAGCTGGATTCCGTCAAGGGTAATTTTGTTCTTGAGAAAGATACTGCATATCAGGAGGTGGGTAACTATTTTTATCCCACCCAGACAGTAGAAAAGAATATAGGCCGTTCATTCTTGCGCGGGCAAGTGAACGAGCAGGGGGAAATGTCCCTTACCTCTATTTATTGTGCTGGCGGCACGTTGCATCACACGGCGGTGAAAGTGAGTGTGGGGGATACCTTTGCCGAAACTCCCGCCTCGAAAGACAGCTATGAAACCACTGACTTGGGCCGTGCAATCGAGAAGGCCGATTACAAGATGGGGGAAGACGGCGGCGTTATCGCTTTTATTGTAGCGAACAAAGATAAGAATATCCAACTTCAGTTTATCGGAGATCGTACTTATAAAACGACTATGCAACCCAATGACCGTAAGGCGATTGCAGAATTGACGGAGTTGGCGCGCATCCTGTCCGGCATGGAACAAATCCGTAAAGATAAGAAAGAAGCGAACTTGAAAATAGAGTTTGTAACCCGCAAAATGCAGGAACAGGAGGAAGAGAAGTGATGTGGATGGGAACACAAACAATGCGGATCCTGAAGAGAACCTCCCCAAAGTCCGCATTGTCCGTGTTCCTTGTTTCATGTACGGCCCTTACAATCGCTTCAAGGCCAGCTTGATCACTTTTTCTACCGGGGCGGCAGGCTCCTCTTTCAGTATGGCAGCCACTACCTTTTGTGATGCGGCTTGTGCGAATCCCAGCATGGTGAGTGCGGCGACAGCCTCGTCATGAATTTCCGTATTGCCCGGATTGTCAAACATTTCACTGTTCACCGTCTCCACGCCCGAAGTGGCGATCTTGTCCTTTAAGTCCACTATGATGCGCGTTGGGCAGTTTTCAGGCCGATGCCTTTTACCGTTTTCAATAATTTGTCATTACCGGAACTGATTACTCCGCACAGCTCGGAAGGGGATAAGGCCGACAGAATCATACGTGCCGTGTTGCCGCCGATGCCCGATACGGAAATCAGTAACAAAAACAACTCCCGTTCCTGTTTGGTCGAGAATCCGTAGAGTACGTAGGCGTCTTCCCGGATCGCTTCATAAATATATAATTTCGTATTGCTCTGATTCTGAATGGCCGAATACGTATTCAATGAGATATTGATGCCATACCCCATCCCGTTACAATCTAAAACCACCGTTGCCGGAGTAATCTCCGCAATGTCTCCTTTAATATATTCTATCATGGTTGTTTCATTTGAAAATTTACAGTTCTTTGCAAAAATAGGACATCTATCTTTTAAATTATAAGTTCGGCAAGAATATTTTTAAATTATTAGGTCGTAGTGAACAAAAAAACGAGGCAAAATGTTTATTTTTGCAGCGAATTAACAGATAATAGTAAACTAAACCCAATAAAAGATGAAAAAAATAAGAGCGGCCGTGGTTGGATACGGTAACATTGGTCAGTATGTAGTGGAGGCTTTGGAAGCTGCTCCCGATTTTGAGATTGCAGGTATCGTCCGTCGTAGCGGTGCGGAAAACAAGCCTGCCGAGTTGGAAGCATACGCTGTGGTGAAAGATATAAGGGAATTGAAAGATGTGGATGTGGCTGTGCTGGCTACTCCGACCCGTAGCGTGGAAGAATATGCGAAAGAGATTCTGGCAATGGGTATCAATACGGTAGATAGTTTCGACATTCATACGCAAATCACTTCTCTCCGCCGTTCATTGGATGAGTCGGCAAAGGCCGGTAAGGCTGTCGCTATTATTTCTGCCGGATGGGATCCGGGAAGCGATTCTGTAGTCCGTACACTGCTGGAAGCCATCGCTCCGAAGGGTATTACTTATACCAATTTCGGTCCGGGACGCAGCATGGGGCATTCCGTAGCAGTCCGTGCCATTGATGGAGTGAAGGATGCTTTGTCCATGACTATTCCTGTGGGAACCGGTATCCATCGCCGTATGGTGTATGTGGAACTGGAGGAAGGTGCGGACTTCAAGACTGTGGAAGCCGCCATCAAGTCGGATCCTTATTTTGTAAATGACGAGACACATGTAAAACAAGTTCCATGTGTGGACGATTTGAACGACGTAGGTCATGGCGTTAACCTGGTTCGCAAAGGGGTATCGGGCAAGACTCACAATCAGTTGTTCGAGTTTGACATGAAGATTAATAATCCGGCTCTTACCGCGCAGGTGCTGGTTTGCGTGGCACGCGCCTCCATGAAACAGCAGCCCGGATGTTATACCATGATCGAAGTTCCTGTAATTGATCTGCTGTGCGGCGACCGTGAGGAACTGATTGCCCATTTGGTATAAAGAGGTTTCCTCAAAAAGAACGATATTCTGAAAATCTCTTCTCTGTTTTATTCCGGAGAAGAGATTTTTTTATTTCCTTTGTGTTCATAAACAAAGAAATAGAACAATGATAGCAAGTATTGTATGGGATGTGGATCCTATCTTATTTAAAGTAGGTAGTTGGGAAGTGCGTTGGTATGGGCTGATGTGGGGCCTTGGTTTCATATTGGCTTATGAAATGGTAAGCCGTTTATTCAAAAAAGAGAAGTATCCGGAAGAGTGGGTGGACAAGCTTTTTGTCTATTGCATAGTCAGTACGGTCATTGGCGCCCGTCTGGGGCACTGTTTGTTTTATGAATGGGACTATTATGGCGCCCATCCTGTTGAAATATTCAAGATTTGGAAAGGCGGGCTGGCAAGTCACGGAGGGGTGTTCGCCATCATTCTGGCTCTGATGTGGTACTCGAAAAAAGTAACCCGGAAAAGTGTGTGGTGGTTGTTTGACCGCATGATACCTGCTGTGGCGATTGTCTGCTTCTGTATCCGTTTTGGTAATTTAATGAATTCCGAGATATTCGGATATCCCACCACGTTGCCTTGGGGATTTGAATTTGTCCGTTCCCGGGAGTGGCATCAGCTGTATGAAGGTTTGCCTTGCCATCCTACTCAGCTTTATGTAATGCTGTATTGCCTGGTTGCCGGTGTAACTGGCTGGGTGATGTAGCAAACATACCATTTACAAAAGAGGGTGGGAGTAATGAATGTTTGACTTGCTATCCTACTCAGATTTATGAAATGCTGTATTGCCTGGTTGCCGGTGTAACTGCCTGGGTGATGTACCATACATACCATTTACAAAAGAGGGTGGGATTAATAACCGGAGTAAGCTTGCTTATATTCTTTGGCACTCGCTTTGCTCTGGAGTTTATGAAGAATCCGCAGGTTGCCGAAGAGGCGGATATGACTTTTAACATAGGGCAGTGGCTCAGTGTGCCGCTGATTCTGCTGGGGGCGTATCTCATAGCCACCAGCCGCACCCGGAAAGAATAAAGGTTCCGGGAGAGGAGGGAAGCAGGTGAAAGGATACCTTTTCAGCCTTCCGGCATCGCCCTGTATATCACGTGCGGGGCGCGTCCGTTTCCTTTTCAGCCTTCCGGCATCGCCCTGTATATCACGTGCGGGGCGCGTCCGTTTCTTTCTATTTTCTTTTCGCTGCTCCATTGGCGTAGTTCGCTGCCGGCTTTTGTTTTCAGCAACCCTGTCAAGGCACAATATTCCTTGCAAGTGATAATGGAGTGCTCTTTCAGATAATTTGTCAGCCGTACAAAGCGTTCTTCTGCTGAATATCGGGTGGAGGAGGTCCGGAAACCATATTCCGCCCGTTCCAGCTTTCCTTTGCTTCGTACCTCCTTACGGAATTTCCGGGTGGGTTTGAACTTTATGTTGTCAAAATGTACCGATGCGGCGCGTATCTCGCTTTTGTCCGTTACCTTGCGGCAAGTCAGTGTGGCCGTGTTTGTTCCCAGTTCTCCCAGTTTTACGTTTTATCCGTCTGCCATGTAATTGGCGATAATGCTTTCCAGGTCACATAACCGGGCCCTTCGTGGACGGTAGAACGCCGGGCGATGTCTTTAGCCAGGTCTTTCAGGTTTTTTGTGCCCGATACTACAATTTGCGGATACAGGGTGGGCTGTTCCTTCTCTCCCTGTATGTCGGGGGAGGTTTTGAAATCATACTTTGCTGCCATGTTTAATGCTTTTTAATAGGGAGATTAAGTCGTTTCTTGCTGAACGCTAAGGGGATTCTTTCTATTAACTTCTATAGACGCAGGCAATGGACCGTACGGTTTACTGTAGTGGACTGTACGGTCTGCTATAGTGGATTGTACAGTCTGCCATCGGAGTCTGTCTTAGTATTCAGGACAAAAGTACTTAATCATACTGGAAAAACCTATTAATTCATAGGAGAAAAGAGCTTGTACGGGCAAATTAGATGTTTCCCTTGAAGGTTTGAGGGGTTTTCCTTTCATTGTGGTGTCTTTCTTTTCAGTTGGTGTGCTGTAAAGGTAAGTGTTTTATGCTGATTACCGGCATACTTCGGATAGAAAAAGAGGAGGCGGGCTGACAGTAGGCTGAAGGATTATCCTTCAGGTGTTTTCTTCGATGGAATGGGGAAAAACAGCCCAAACTGAAGGCTGAAGGAAAATTGGCATGAATTTGTTTTTAGAGGTGAAAAGGCGTATGGTTCACGAGAAATGTTACATAATCCGTCACTTTTGTTGCAATGAAACAAAAATGCCGGCAGCTGTAACAAATGTTTTATAGAGGTTGCCGGCTGTCCCCCTACCTTTGCCTCAGAAAAACTTCTAAAAACATTTAATGCTATGAACAAAAATCAGCAAAAGAACCGGATGGGCGCGGTCATTATTATACTAGCCGCCGCTAGCAAGAATGGTTATGCACAACAAGATTCTACCAAAGTGTCCTCAGATTCGAAAGAGCAAGGTGCTTGAATGGTTATGCACAACAAGATTCTACCAAAGTGTCCTCTGATTCGAAAGAGGAAGGCAATCGCAATGTCATGTTGAATGCGGCTAGTGCCAATGGTCCTCGTGAAATCTCTATCGGTCTGCCCGGTGGTGATGTGAATGTACTCGAAAATGGTCTGCCTGTGGTATATAATTCGAATCCTCATAATGTAAACACGCATTGGCGCGGAGACAGCAGCTTGGGACATACCGGATTGCTGAAGATTTCCGAAACAGCGATTACTACCGGTAATATAGGTTATGCTGTCAATTCGTTTACGGAACTCGGCTTGGATAAAGAGAAGAAAATGAATGGTGTGCTGAACTACGGCACCAATCATTTCGGTAAACAGCAATTTGACTTCAATCTGAATGGAAGCATCGGAAAAGATTGGTTTTACAGCGGCAGCATCTATCAGAATTTTGATCCGGGTTCGTTCAAACTGCGTTTTGCGCAATATCAGGACCGGACTCAGATCTATAAGTTTGCCTTGACCAAGTTCTACAATGAAGGACGTGGACAGCTCTCTGCCATCTACCATTACAGCAACAGCCATTGGTTGTCCAATGCTACCACCGGTGCACCATTTATTTATGTAGGCGATGGGAGTGTGAAGGAAATTCCCGGTTTCGGACTGGGGACTTCTTCTTATCTGCCCAATGTATCGGATATGGTTTATATGGACATGCGTACCGGCGAGATGAAAAAGATCAGTCTGTATGATGCTACGGCCAGTAAAGGAAATCAGTTGACGGTTCTGAACCGTTACCGGTGGGATAACGGGTTGGAGTGGAAAATCAATATGAAGTATGACCATGCTTTGGGTTCCTATCTGTACCAGACTCCGATGTCTATGGAGCAGAAAGTAGGAGCCGACGGCTATAGCACCAAAGGACTGGATGGAACATTGAATCCTTATGAGGGATATGTACAGAGCCGCATGTCCTGTTTCAACCGGGGGAATATAGATGAGTTCTTCTTTACCACCGAGTTGTCGCGGAAGTATGATGATATGACTTGGCGTGTGGG
>ENA-ORLL01000061-ORLL01000061.1-human-gut-metagenome-genome-assembly--contig:-NODE-61-length-24722-cov-4.90035_pt1 | contig 24722 bp, 24 predicted proteins | sample MGYA00243070_ERZ508830 | MGnify/ENA primary metagenome ERZ508830 (study PRJEB26277, sample SAMN04329787) | human gut metagenome | biome: human-associated habitat | host: Homo sapiens | place: USA...
GCAAAGGCCACATTCTTGTTGAAGCTGGAATACACCGAGCGGAAAGCCACATCATTCTGCAATTCGGGATAACGGTCCAGTTGCGACATCAGCACCTCGTAAGTGGCACGCGTATCGGCTTCCGCCGTATGGGCGTCTTCCAGGTTCTTGCCGCAATAGAACTTATAAGCGGCAGACAGTGTGCGCTGCTCCATTTTGTGGAAGATAACCTGCACATCCACAAACTTGCGGCGGCTCATATCTATATCCACGTCTGCACGCAGGAACTCTTCTGCCAGTACCGGAATATCAAAGCGGTTGGAATTGAACCCGGCAAGGTCGCAGCCTTCAATATCATTGGCTATATTGCGTGCCACTTCCTTGAACGTGGGGCATTCTGCCACATCTGCGTCGTAAATACCGTGAACGGCGGAAGCCTCCTCCGGTATGTGCATTTCGGGATTGATGCGCATGGTTTTGGTTTCCTCGTTTCCGTTGGGATATACTTTGAGATAACAGATTTCTACTATTCGGTCCGAGTTAATGTTTGTACCGGTGGTCTCCAAGTCAAAAAAGACAATCGGATTTTTAAGATTCAGTTTCATGAAGTTTCGTATTTATTTATCTTTTAGGCACGGACTGCACGGAACGGTGCGGTTTCTCTATAAACCCGAACCGTGAAATCCGCGTAACCCGTGCCTAAATAAAAAAATGACAGATTACTATTTCATTAATCATTCAGCATCATCGGCATCAGCAGCATCAGCAGGTCTTCGTTTTCTTCCTGCTCTGCCGGAACAATAACACCGGCACGCGAAGGATCCGCCAGCTCGATAACCACTTCATCCGCCGATATATTATTCAGGATATCAATCAGGAAAGTAGACTTGAAACCGATGCTCATCGGATTACCCGCATACTGGCATGTCTGCGTTTCCTCTGCCGAAGTGGAGAAATCGATGTCCTGTGCCGAAATCACAATTTGGTTCTCCTGCATACGCAGTTTGATAAGGCTGCTTGCCTGTGAGGAGAAGATAGACACGCGACGCAACGCACCAATCAGTTGCAGGCGGTCTACCGTCACTTTATACGGATTGTTCTGCGGAATTACGGAGTTATAGTTCGGGTAGCGTCCCTCAATCAGGCGGCATACCATGCGATAGCTTTCCAATGTAACCACGGCATTGCGTTCGTCAAATTCAATGGTCACCGTGCCCTGGTCCTTCGGTACCAGGTTCTTCATCAGGTTGGCAGGCTTCTTGGGCAGGATGAAAGCCGCACGCTCATTGCCTTTGGCGGCCAGCGTCTTGCAACGCACTAACTTATGTCCGTCGGAAGCCACCATTGTGATGTCTTCGGTAGTAATATCGAAATAGATACCGTTCATCACCGGACGAAGCTCGTCATCGGCGGTTGCAAACACGGCGCGGTTGATACCGCCCAGTAACACCTGTGCATCCATTTCCACACGAACGGCATTCTCGCCCAGCATGGCCGATTGCGGAAATTCGTCCGCATTCTGCCCCATCAGGCTGTATTTACCGTTCTGATACTGAACCGTAATCTCCAAAGAACTCGTATTGATGTCAAACGTCAGCGGCTGTTCGGGAATTTCCTTTAAAGCGTCCAACAAAGTCTTGGCAGTCACTGCAAAACGTCCGTCGGCATCACTGTCATTCACTTCTACTGTGGTAACCATCGTTGTTTCACTGTCGGAAACAGTTACCGACAAGGTTCCGTCTTGTAGTTCAAAAAGGAAACAATCCAAAATAGGCAGCGCATTCTTTGAATTAATCACGCGGCTGATAGCCTGCAAATGGCTGGAGAGCGCAGTACTCGAAACGATAAATTTCATATATTCTATGTATTTAAGTTTTAATTTCAGTTCAGTTGTTAACTAACGGACAAAGTTAAAAAAAGAATTCCCTACGGCAAAGAAAAAACAGCCGTTTATTCGTCGCATATCCCTAAAAAATTGTAACTTCGCCGCATCATTTAAAAAGAGTACAATGGAATTTACAGGAAAAATCATCGCTATACTCCAGCCCAGAGGCGGAGTTTCCAAAGCATCAGGTAACGAGTGGAAAGCGCAGGAATACGTAATCGAAGACCACGGGCAATATCCCCGCAAAATGTGTTTCGACGTATTCGGAGCAGATAAAATAGAACAATTCAATATCCAGATGGGTGAAGAGCTGACGGTATCTTTCGACATCGATGCACGTCAGTGGCAAGACCGCTGGTTCAACAGTATCCGCGCATGGAAAGTGGAACGTGTCAGCGCAGCAACGGCAGCGCCTGCACCGGGAGCACCGGTTCCGCCGCCCGCTCCGTCCGCAGCGCCGGAATTCTTATCCGGAGACGCAAAGGACGACTTGCCTTTCTAATTTGAGAATTAAAAATTGAAAAACAGGAATCAGTAAGTTTTATCCGGTAAGAAAAGGAAGGTGTCAAAATACACTTGACGATTTCTTTTAGGCACGGATTACGCGGAAAACACGGATTTCACAGAAAAAGAATAAAGAAAATCTGTGAAATCCGTGTTTTTCACGTAATCCGTGCCTAATAAAAAATAAATAGTAAGCGGATTTAGTTTTGACAAGCCCTCTTTTCTATTTCTCTTATTTTTCAATTCCCTACTTCTTCAAACTCCCCTATTTTCTCTCCTTTATACAGCAAGACGAGATTCGGATACACCACTCCTTCCGTGCAAGTAAACTGTATGGCTATAGTGAAGTGGCGGAAGAAATCGGAATGACGGAAGAAAAAATTCGGAACCAACCGCACATAAGTTTCCGGCTGGCGCATCATCTCTTCCATATCCACCATCATGGCAAAGTTATAATAAGGAGAAAGACTACCTACACCTTCCTCGTACACCGAAGTACCATCCAGCACATCCCCGTTCTCCAAAGCGTCCACATAAGCGGAGAGACTCTGTGCATCGGGCGCCAGCAACAAAGCTCCTTTATAGAAGCAGGCGTAGGTGTGAAGCGCGGATTCCGTAATGCCTGTCAGTTGTGTCAATACGGTATTCCGAGGCAACATATACTGCCGGTACTTCCGTGCACGCGGGTATCGCCTGTAGTTCGGATAGGTCCGCTCCACGGCCGGAGCGCCTTTTTCTTCGGGAGTGGCATACAGCAATTTTTGCAGAGCACGTTCTGCCTGCGCTTCATCTTTTACAGCAACGCTCATTACAGCGCAGGGATGCCGGTCGGTAGTATCCTTGGAATGAAACAGGCAAGACATGACATTCTCTCCCGCATACGTTTTCATAAATTCCATCCACTCGCCATCCCGCTTCTTGATATAATCGGAATAGGCAGCCTTAGCATATTCCTGCTGCGAAGTAAAGCCGAATATGGCTTCCAAATCCGAGATTGCCCACTGGTTGTAGAAGAAAACAGAGGCCGGCAGCCGTTCTCCCGAAAAATCCTTTATCGGTTCCTGTCTGCGAAGCGCATTGATAAACGTCCGGGCTGTATCCGCTCCGTGACTGATACCGGAACAATAAACGGCTTCTTCATTGAACTTCATGTCAAACTCTGCCCAACTTCCCAGATGCGTCTGCGGACGAATGCCGTCTGTATTCTTGCCCATGCCCACTTCTTTCATGCGTACATACACCGTTGCCGCCACATTGTTGCGCTTACCGGCATACATGGCACGGAAAGATGCCATGTCCATCAATGATTGTCTGGAACGGCAGGCATCGATAACCTGCTCTATCAGACGCTTCTGAAAGCTGACAGCCAGAAAGTCCGGGGTGAAATAAGCCGCAAGGAAACGTCCGTCCGCCGTGGGATAGATGCGTATTTCCTCGCCGTTGTAATCAAAATACTTAGAAGGGAAAGTGCTGGAACAGTATTTACGCACGAAAGACTCCACCAGCTCGTAATCCCCCGCCCCCAGGCTGCAATACAACACCTGGTTCAAGGGAGTATCCGGCTCGTGGAAACTGATGAGCATTTTATTCATCTGCCTGCTCAGTCCATGCGGCGTATCACCTACCAATGTATTGAAATACTTCTTCAGGCATACAAAAAGTTCCGATACATACAGGAAATGCTCATCCTTGCTGCAATGCAAGCCGTCGATATCTTCCATCAAATCCGCCATACGGTCTGTCTCAAGTACAGCCGTGGCATCTTGCGGCACTAACGTAAAGAGATTAAAATCCTGCCGGTTTTCCACTGCATTCATTCGCAGAAACGAGTATACGCCAAAACCTGTACACAGCAATACTATGGACACAATAACGGCTATTCGTATAAGGATTCGAATCTTCAAGGCATACATTCGTCAACTGTTGGCAAAAATAAACATTAATACTAATAAAACAAAACAAATGTTTCAAAAAGTTTAGAAATCTATTTCCATGCCGTCATACGCAAAGTGCACATGGGGCGGCAGTTGGCGGTCGATTTCGGCATGCAGCCCTGCATGATGACTCATGTGGATGAAATAAGTCTCCCTTGCGCCGATACGTTCCGCTGCCGCCAGCGCTTCCGGTATGCTTTGGTGCGTAGAGTGCGGCTGCGGCCGCAAGGCGTTTATTACCAGAACATCCAGTCCCTGTAATTGTTCATACGAAGCATCCGGCATCGTAAGCATGTCCGTTACATACCCCAGCCGCCTGCCGATACGGTATCCCAGGATAGGCAGCCGCCCGTGCATCACGGTAACCGGCAGTATTTCCGTTTCCCGCACGTAGAAAGGCCTGCCTGCTTCCACTTCCTGCAAATAAATGCGCGGCACACCCGGATATTTCTTATCCACAAAGCAATAAGGCATCCGTGCCCGCAGATGAGCGGCTGTGTAGGCATCCGAATAGACAGGTATTTCCGAGAAACGGCAGAAAGGGCGCAAATCGTCCAATCCGCCCACATGGTCGTAATGCTCATGGGTTATCAGCACGCCGTCTATCCGCTCGTACACGGAAGCACGCAGCATCTGTGTCCTGAAATCGGGACCGCAGTCTATCAATATCACCGCATCGTCCGTATGCAGCAGGGCAGATGCACGCAAACGGCTGTCCCGCGGGTCGGCAGATGTGCAGACCGGGCATGTGCAGACAATTTCCGGCGCTCCGGTAGTTGTTCGGCTTCCTAATAAAGTCAGTTTCATTAACCAGTGATTGCTGATTATCGGTTAATAATTCTATAAAGTTCACTTCCGGACAAATTTCCACTCCGAATTTCTCCTTTACCGAGGCTCTGACAGCATCTGACAGGGCAACCACATCTTTTCCGGTTGCACCACCCAGATTCACAAGCACCAGAGCCTGCTTGTCGTGCACGGCGGCAGGACCTAAGGCCTTGCCTTTCCAGCCGCATTGGTCTATCATCCATCCGGCAGGAATCTTCACCCGCCCGGCATCCACCTCGTAATAAGGCATGGTGGGATACAAGTCCAGCAACGCTTCAAATTGCGCACGAGGCACGATGGGATTCATAAAGAAACTCCCGGCATTACCCAGCACTTTTGGGTCGGGCAGTTTGCTTTCGCGAATATCTATAATCACACGGCGCAAAGTGGCTAAGGTCACTGACGGATACCCGGCAAGCTCCTGACGGATTGTACCATAATCCAATGTATAATGCTCCTTCTTGCTCAGTACGAAATTCACGTAAGTCACATAGACCGATTTCATTTCAGGCTTTTTGAAAAGGCTTTTCCGATAGGCATATTCACATTCGTCTTTCCGGTAGGTACGCTTCTCGCCGCGGATGTTTATCGTCTCCACAGACTCTATGAGGTCTTTCACCTCTACACCGTAAGCACCGATATTCTGCACGGCGCCCGCTCCTACCTCACCGGGTATCAGTGACAGGTTCTCCGCGCCATACCAGCCTTGCTCCACACAGTAAGCTACAAAATCATCCCATACTACACCCGCACCCCCACGTACATGCACCTGTCCGTCATCTTCCGCGGTCACTTCCATGCCGCCGATGCGCGAGTGCAGCACCATGCCTTCATAATCTTTCACAAACAACAGATTGCTGCCGCATCCTATATGCAAAAAAGGAGAAGTGATGCGCCCTTCGGCTATCCATTTCTCCTATTCCTCTTCCGAGTGATATTCTGCATATTCGGCAGCTTTTACATCAAATCCGAATGTATTGGGTATTCTCATAAGTCTCAAATGCACGTATCTTCATATATAAACATTTTACACTCACCTCCCCTCCTGCGGAAATAGACAACGTTGGAATATCCGTTGCCGATACCGTTTACTTTCAGGATTTTCGTATTCGAATTATCCTCGTTCTTCTGTCCGTAGTTGATGTTGGACAACTTGTCTGCGGGCAGCGACGGACGGAAAGCATACCACTGGTTCACATCGAGAGTGGTTTCCAGTATGGCAAACTCATCGTCGGGGTCGATGGTGACAAACTGCAACGGATTGGCAATATGCTCGCTCTGATACAGGCTGTCCGTCACAAAACGGGTATAGAAATCCACAAAATTCTCGCCTTCACCTTCTTCGATATGACGCAAATTTATGGCTTCGAGCATCCACATGCCTCGCTTACGTTCAAAATAATATTTCTTTACCATACGTGTTTTCAGATAAATCCACTCCACCTGTACGGATTTCAATGCAGTGTCGCCCACCATGTCCATGTCGCTCTCACGGTCGAAAAGCAATGTATAATAATTCTGTTTGGTAAACAGGTAGTCGTGCTTCCAGAAGCGTTCCTCTATCTTCGAAGGAGTGTCCCGGTTGTAATAAGGCAAAGGAAACTCCGTCCTTGCCCGTTGCAAAGCCTCGTCCGAAGCATAGTTGAAGATAAAATCGTCAAACAGTTCGTCCGCTTCCAACGGCTCAGGCTCCTCTTTCACTTCTGCCTGTTGCAGCGTATCGGCTTCATGCCCGGCCGAATCCACCATTTCGGTAATGGTAGCAAAGGGATCCATTTTCGTCTTTCTGTTCCCACACGAGAACAGAAAGACGAGTATAAAAAATCCCGTTAGTAATCGTTTCATCCTTTACCGACCTCTACGGTCATTTATTTAATTTTGCTCTTAGTTTTTCAAGCATGTCCACAGTCATAGACTCCAGGTCAAACTGCGGCATCCAGTCCCATTCCTCGCGGGCGCAGGAGTCATCCAGCGAATCGGGCCAACTGTCGGCAATGGACTGCTTCAAAGGATCTATCTGATAGGTCATTTCGAAGTCGGGCACATGTTTCCTGATAGCCGCATAAATCATTTCCGGGTCGAAACTCATGGAAGCGATGTTGAACGCATTCCGGTGCTTCAGCCGTTCCGGATCGGCTTCCATCAGCGAGATAGCCGCATTAATGGCATCGGGCATATACATCATATCCATAAATGTACCCGCCTTTACGGGGCATACGAACTTCTCACCTTTTACGGCAGAATAAAAGATGTCTACCGCATAGTCCGTCGTACCGCCGCCCGGAGGTGTCACATTGGAAATGATTCCGGGGAAACGTACCGCACGGGTATCCACCCCGTATTTCGTATGATAATAATCACTTAACAAATCCGTCGTCACTTTTGTTACGCCGTACATGGTACGCGGACGCTGAATGGTATCCTGCGGTGTCTTTACGTGGGGAGTATTCTCTCCGAACGAACCGATGGAGCTCGGCGTAAACACGGCGCAACCGTATTCGCGCGCCACTTCCAGCACATTCCACAGCCCGTCGATGCCAATCTTCCACGCCATGGCGGGACGGCTCTCGGCAACTACCGACAACAGGGCTGCCAGGTTATAAATTGTATCAACCTTGAATTGCCTCACCACCACTTCAATAGACTGGCGGTCTGTCACATCGGCTATGGCCGAAGGACCCGAGGATTTCAATTCACCCTGCGGCATGGCGCTCGGAATATATCCGGCTACAACATGGTCATTACCATAGCGCTTGCGCAACTCCAATGTTAACTCCGAGCCAATCTGTCCTGTGGCTCCAATTACCAAAATATTTTTCATACAACTTATTTATAAGGTATTCTTTCGTTACTGAGTCGCAAATATACACACTTTTTTTTCATTTTTCTATCAAAAAGATATTGTTTATTCCAAGAAAAATGATGTCCTTTGTAGAGCTTCAAATAACGAAGTATTACCTATTAAAATAAAAAGCTATGTACGGTAAAATGAAAGACCATCTCAGCAAAACGCTTGCTGAAATAAAAGAAGCCGGACTCTATAAAGAGGAACGCCTGATTGAGAGTGCACAACAAGCTGCTATCACCGTGAAAGGCAAGGAAGTACTGAACTTCTGCGCCAACAACTATCTGGGATTATCCAATCATCCCCGCCTGATAGCCGCTGCTCAGAACATGATGGAACGTCGCGGCTACGGCATGTCGTCCGTCCGTTTCATCTGTGGCACACAGGACATCCACAAGGAATTGGAAGCTGCCATTTCCGATTACTTCAAGACGGAAGACACCATTCTTTACGCCGCCTGCTTCGATGCCAACGGCGGTGTGTTCGAACCTCTCTTCACCGAAGAGGACGCCATCATCTCCGATTCCTTGAACCATGCTTCCATCATCGACGGCGTGCGCCTCTGCAAAGCCAAACGTTACCGTTATGCCAATGCCGACATGGCTGAGCTTGCAAAGTGCCTGCAAGAGGCCCAGGCACAACGTTTCCGCATCATCGTAACGGACGGCGTGTTCTCCATGGACGGCAATGTAGCTCCCATGGACAAGATATGTGACCTTGCCGAAAAGTATGATGCACTGGTAATGGTGGACGAATCCCACTCTGCCGGAGTAGTGGGCGCTACGGGACATGGCGTGAGCGAACTGTACAACACCTACGGACGTGTGGACATCTACACCGGTACATTGGGCAAAGCCTTCGGCGGCGCTTTGGGCGGTTTCACCACGGGTCGCAAAGAGATTATCGACCTGTTGCGCCAACGCAGCCGTCCTTATCTCTTCTCCAACTCCCTGGCTCCGGGCATCATCGGTGCAAGCCTTGAAGTATTCAAGATGCTGAAAGAAAGCGACGCCCTGCACGACAAGTTGGTAGAAAACGTAAATTACTTCCGCGACAAGATGACTGCTGCCGGTTTCGACATCAAGCCTACCCAGAGTGCCATTTGCGCAGTAATGCTGTATGATGCCAAACTGTCTCAGGTTTATGCTGCCCGCATGCAGGAAGAAGGTATCTATGTAACCGGTTTCTACTACCCCGTTGTACCGAAAGGCCAGGCACGTATCCGTGTACAAATCTCTGCCGGACACAATAAGGAACATCTGGATAAATGTATTGAAGCGTTTATTAAGGTAGGAAAGGAATTGGGAGTGCTGAAATAGGAAATGGGGTGCACTTAATGATTTTTTAGGCACGGATTACGCGGAATTACGCGGATTTTACGGATTTACTTTATCCTTTCTCCCGTGTAATTCCGCGTAATCCGTGCCTGAAAATAATAAATGTTTCCGTGTTGCAACACATCCCTACTCTTGCAACATTACCCTATTTTTCATGCAGGCACGGTCATTAGCTCGCGCCCTATTTCACGTATTGTTTCTATTATCTCATCAAAACGTTGTTTAGACGGTTTCTTTGTTCCACTCACATATTGCGCAAACAACGATAGCAGACAGACAAAAAACGGGTGATAAAGCCCACGCCTTACCACCCGTTACCTTACCGGTTATATTTCTTACTTATTTTCTTTCGCCCAGCTTCGCATCAATAAAGAAGATTCCGGCTGCACCGGCTTTCTTCACCATATCCACGATACCGGCAGCGGTAGCTTCTTCCTCTACCTGCTCGCGAACGAATCCCCACAAGAAGTCTTGGGAAGCCTTATCTTTTTCAGCGGCAGCCACGTCTACAAGAGCGTCGATCATCTTTGATACGCGGCATTCGTGTTCGTAAACCTGTTCGAATACTTCCAACGGAGTACCGAAGTCGTTGGGAACAACGTCAACCTTATCCAGTTTGGCTTTGCCACCACGCTTGATAATATACGATGCCAGCTCACAAGCATGTGCATGTTCTTCAAACGACTGCTTCTTCTACCAGGAAGCCATACCACAATACCCCTCTTTCTCCATATAGAAAGACATTGCCAAATAAAGGTTGGATGACCACATCTCAGCCGTAATCTGCTCGTTAATTGCATTCTGTAATTTTTCTGTTATCATAATTGTATTTATTAAGTAAATTGAAATGATTACAAATATAACAAGAACACATGAATATTGTTTATCCCAATAACATTATTTAGTAAAAAAAGCATAACATAACCTTTCACATATAACAATCGCATTACAATGAAACCGGATTAGGGGGCAACGGATCTTGCAGAATGATACAGCATCAAAACAAGGACACACTTTTATCCATTCTTCGGGTTCTATCTCGCCGTTACGATTGAAGTCGGGACTAAGGTCGCGATGCCCGCAGAGACGGCTGTGGGGATAATCACGCAGTAATAGCATAACAAGCATACGCAAAGAGTGTTTCTGAAAATCGGTACGGGTATCGGCAGGGTGTCCCCGTTCATCCAGCCCGCTCTCGCAGCAAATACCTATGCTGTGAGCGTTATAGCCGCGGCACGCTCCTCGGAATGTTCCAAAGGACGGAGCATCTTTATATCACCGTTCTTGCAGATATAATAGTGATAACCTGCGCCGAAGAAGCCCTGGCCCAGGTGGTCTGTTGTCAAATCATGTTCGGTATAGCTACGGTCACAGCAGGTAGCGGAACAGTGGATGACGATGAGGTTGGTAAATCTCACGTAACTTAAGTATAAGGTATAAAATATGAAACATAATTAAGCAGGCATTGCTTGTACGCCTAAAGCACAGAGAACGGCAGATGCCACTACGATTACGATTTTAAGGAGCTTGTCCCATCAGTTTGATTTTGTTGTCATAAGATTTAAATTAAGGGTTTCATTTTTATAAGTTATGTTAAAAACGGGCACAAAGGTATACAAAAAAGCGATGTATAATACGTATCGAATACTCTTCGGGAACAGGCCGCTATCTGCAAGTAAACAAATTTCAGAAAAATGCAGTATATTTATCGCGTGCGGTAATGGCGCACGCAAAGACTGTAAATATTATAAAACCAACAGATTATGAAAGATTTAACAACCTTTACGCTTTCAGTCATACAGGAACTGGAAGACGAGGGGCGGTTCGGAACCGCCCATGTATACCGCAGCATGCTACGGGCTTTCCAACGGTACTGGGAAAGCGAACATCCAAAAAACGAAATACGCATGCGGAAAGTGTTTGATATCGCCACGATACACAAATTCGAAAGGCACCTGCTGGAGAGGATGCTCAAGCTGAACACCATGTCCACCTACCTGCGCATGTTGCGGGCAGTATACAACCGCGCGCTGCTGGCAGGCCTCACCGGCTACGTGCCCGGACTGTTCAAACATGTATATACCGGAACCCGTGCCGACGTGAAACGCGCACTCCCACCTGCCGAAATGGGACAAGCACTCGACATCTCCGCTTCCTTGCACCGGAACCTCAAAGAAGCGCAGATATGGTTCGCACTGCTCTTCCTCTTGCGGGGAATGCCGTTTGCAGACCTCGCAAGGCTGCGCAAATGCGATTTCAAGGACGGGGTAATTACCTACCGAAGACAGAAAACGGGAAGGCAGATACGTGTACACGTAACCGAAGAAGCCGCTGAGCTTATCCGCCGATGCGCCGACCGCCGTGCGGACTCGCCCTACCTGCTCTACATACTGGGGGACGAAAACTGCCGTTTCCCCCTGGGAAGACGTGAAGAATACCGACATTACCAACAGGTCCTGCGGAGATTCAACCGGAAACTCAAACTGCTGGCAGCAGCCCTCAGGCTGGGCGGAGAGCTGTCATCCTACACCGCAAGGCACACATGGGCAACAACGGCGCTCCACACCAGAGTCGCCGTGGGAGTAATAAGCAACGCACTGGGGCATTCATCGGTAAAGGTTACGGAAACCTATCTGAAACCCTTCGAAAACGAAGCGCTGGACAGAACCAATAAGAAAATTATCGCTTACGTGAAGAAATGCAGTATCCGACAAAGATGACATGGAAGCATTCCATGTATATAACTATGATACAGATTATTACAAAGGGATTACTTTGTAGGTAACGGAGGATATTCCTACCGCAAAAGTAACTATAAAACTTGAAAAACAAAATAAAAAAGATAAAATCTTATCATATACGGCATAAAAGACCGGCAGCAGACAAAACAGAACAAACCGACTTCAACCAATAAAGCAAAGCCCCCCTTGCCGCCTTCCGGTAGGAAAGCGGGAAAACGTCTGTTATATAACTTTATCGGTTATACAACCCGGATGCATATGCGACAGACGCTTCTGCAGGATGTCTGAGGACAATCCCCCGTTACCTACAAAGTAACGGCCGGATACCAACAATCAAACAAACAAGAAAACTACATGATAACGCCCAAAACACAAACTGCCATTGCAGTACTCAAATGCATCTATGCAAGAGACTACGGTACTTGCATAAAGCAGTGCACACTTACAGAAGGGCAAATGCGGGTATTGCTGACACAGCTCACCAATGCCGGACTTATCATCCTGAAAGAAAAGGAACATCCGCTGAAAATACAGTCCTATATTCCTGCTAAAAGAGCCATGGAAATATCCCTGATGAATATTCTCGAAGCTACGGGAGAACATCTGAACTGCAACCGCCCCATTACCGAGCAATTCTATGCACAATACGGAAGAGCCGCCCAGAAACTCGGAATAATAAGCCAGATAGCCAGAATATACTTAAAGGAAATTACACTGACAGATTTATAAAAGGAGGACAATAAATTGAAAAAGATAAACTATATCATAATATCGGCTTTGTTTGCAATATTGCCTTATACAAGCAGACTGAAAGCGCAAACCATAGCTGTAAAAAGTGACCTGCTCACCGGAGCACTCTCTTCTCCCAATCTTAGTGCAGAGGTAAAACTCTCCGAACGTTTTACGTTGGAAGCCGGATTCCATTACAATCCTTTCTCAATAGGCAAAGACAAATACCTGAAGCACTGGTTTGTACAACCAGAATTGCGTTATTGGATGCATCAACCCTATAAAAGAAGTTTCTTGGGGATAAATCTCATGTATGGAGTATACAACATAAGCAAAATAAAATTGCCTTTCGGAATATTCAAAGGAATACGCTCGTCAAGATACGAAGGAGATTTTGTAGGAATAGGAATATCGTATGGCTATCATTTTATCCTGTCTTCCCATTGGAGAGTGGAAACAAGCATCGGAATGGGATTTCTTCACACCGTATCTGCGCGTTACTATTGTTCGAGTTGCGGAGAAAAGACAGGAGCAGGCAATAGAAACTTCATTGCACCTACCAAAGCGGCAATCTCCCTGGTATATATAATAAAATAATGACAAACAATAACAAATTACATATTAACACTTAAAAAAACAGATGCATATGAAAACAAACAATTTTTTATGGGCAACATTGGCAACAGCCATCCTTACACTGACAGGATGCAGCAGTGACGACAACGAACTGACAGTTCCTCAACTGCAAGATAAAACAGCACTTTTGGAACTGCGTCTGATCGGGAATGGAATAAATACCAAAGCAACCGGTGACAATTTACCCACGCAAGCCGAAGAAAACACTGTAAAGTATTTCACTGTTGCTATTTTCAACAGCGACAACACCGTAAATACCCTGCACACTGTAACCGAAAACACAGCCTCGGCAACAACCATCAGCTGCACACCGGCAACAGACTGCACAGGTATCGTAGTAGCCAACGCTCCTTCCGATAGTTATTTTACAGGTGTGCTGAACAAGGACGATTTCTTGAAGAAAACCATCGCATTGGCGGATGCACAAACCAAAGACTGCCTGCCTATGAGCGGAAATATAAAAGACAAGAACGGCAACACCACTTTCACGTTAAGCGCAGGCGACAATGACGGAATAACCGCCCAATTAAGCCGGCTTGTGGCAAGAGTATCAATAAGCAGCATCAAAACTGACTTCGACCCCAAAGGGCAGTACTCAGCAGCATCGTATGAGCTGAAAAACATCTTTGTCCGAAATGCAATAAAGGAAGTGGTACCGGGCACAGGCGAATACAGCACAACGAAAATGGAAACCCCTGCTTACCTGAGCGGAAACTACGACAGTTCCAACGGAACAGCAGATTATCTGGCAAATACGATAAACCCTGCTACGGATGTAAAAACTGAACATCAGCCCAACTACTGGTTTTATGGTCTTCCACACGAGGCCCCCCCCCATACGGCATTGGTACTGGAAGGTACATTCAAGAAAAACGCAGACGATACGGGAAGTACCATCTATTACCCGATAATCATCAATAAAAGCCAAAGCGGAACAACCATTACCGAAGGTTCGGGCACAGGTACTTCAAACATAGCCCGTAACACTACTTACAGCATAAAAGCCACCATCAAAAGTATAGGTATTGCAGATCCTATGGGAGATATAACCCCTACTTCACTCCAACTGACGGTAAGCGTGGCGGACTGGGCATTGAATATTACCCAGGATGTGACTTTCGAATAAAACCTGAATAACAAGCAATACTTTAAATAACTATGAAGTTTCTCCGAATATCACTACTTACGGCACTACATGTATGCCTCTTATTCCTGCCCACATCATGTATACGGGAAGAGATGAACGCCTGTGTACAATACAAGCTGAACACACAGGCAGTGGATGAACAAGGAAATGACCTGACCGAAAACGGGGTACTGGAAAAATCGGAAGTTTATCTGTTTGGAGAAAAAGGATTTATAAGAATGATACCGGCAAAAGCATCGTTGGAATATCTCTTTGGAAACCATAAGAGCGAAAGGCTGACACTCGTAGCATGGGGAAACATCAAGGAAGACACCTTGATTACTATCCCCATCCTGCCGGGAACCTCCATCGAAAATGCACGCCTGAAACTGAAAAGACATACCGAAGGCAACCATCTGCCTGTAACGGATATGTTCTATTGCCGCAAGGAGCTGAATAATACCGCCACAAGAAGCATACAGGAAGAAAGCATCACATTGGTAATGAAAAGAATAGCAGCAGGACTTAGCATACATACCCTGCACCTGGAAGAGCAATATCCCCGACAAGAAGAAAACTATACACTTCTTATAAGAGGCACGGGAACGGAAATGGACTTCACAGGTAAAGTGACAGGCGAAAATGCCGAGTACAAGCCACTATCCATTACCGATGAGCAAGGCAATGTACATGTTCCCCCTTTCAGGATTTTTCCTACTGGGGAAGGAAAGGGTATAGAAATAGACATATACAGAGGGCAGGATAAGGTATGTACAGTGGAACGGGACAATGAAGGAAAACCTCTCTACGTAATGGCAGGAAAGCAAACGGACATTGAAATTGATTTCAAAAACACACAAATAAAAGCAACAGTAAAGGTCTTGCCTTGGGGAGAAGTGAACCAGAACACAGAAATCTAAGTAAGGAGAAGTATGACACAATTATTGAAATACAAAAGTGGTAAAATGACCGCATTATCTGTTATAGCCTTCACTGCAACCATTGTTGCCATGTTAGCATCATGCGATACCGCGCAACTCGAAATTCCGGAAGTGCAACTGACACTCCGCCTTTCGTTACCGGAAACAGGAGAATACGCACGTACACGTGCTATCACAGCCGATGAAGAAAATGCGATAGATATTGAACAACTGAAAGTATTGGTCTTCAAGGTAGAAGGCACTACCGAGCTCATTGCCTATGAACCTCCGCAGAAACAGTTGCAGGCAAACCGGTATACAGTGACCCTAAAGCAAAGCCAAGCGGAAGAAAAGTACAGATTAGTTGTCATAGCCAATGCCGGCAAACAATTACCGGCCATTCAGGAAAACACTCCTAAAGACGAGGTACTAAGAAAAATTACGTTCAGCGCCAGCGGCAACTGGAACACGGCCAGTCCCTCAGATTACACTCCTTTTCCCATGTGGGGAGAAAGTACCACTGCGCAATCGATAACTTCTGCCACTACTTTGGGTTCCATCACCTTGCTTCGAGCATTGGCGCGTATAGATGTGGGCTGCGGACTCAAGGAAGAGACAGCAACAGGAGTCAGCGGATTCGCACTAAAAACCGTCAGCATATACCGGACTAACAATAAAGGCTATGCTGCCCCCGTAGACAGTAAGACAATCACCGACAATGTGGTTTCAGCCGTATCCGTACCTTCTGATGCCGGCACCAATGATGCCCTGACCTATACCTGTACAGATGATAAATCATTGCTACGGACTATCTATATAGCAGAAGCAGAACAGGGAACCAACAAGGATAACAATATATGTCTGGTCATAGGCGGGATTTATACAGGAGATATATATTATTACAGAGTGGACCTGACAGTCAACGTGTGTTATATTCCTATTAAAAGGAATTGCCGCTATATCGTAAATATCAAAGCTGTGAACAGCATAGGCTATACAACAGAAGAGGAAGCACTCTACGGCGACATTGTATTGTCCGTTACTGCCGACTTGTCGGCAGAAGCATGGGGCAGCCAGACAGAAGCGGGCAAGGGAACAATAACATTACTCTAAAAACAGTATAAAACAGATGGCAAAAATCATATCCTATACAATATTCATACTATTATTCGTAACCGGATGTAGTACCGATGAAACGGAATATTTTCCAGAAGATAATGTATTGGTCGAAGTCAAAGCGCCACAGACCGATGGGTGGAGTACAAAAGATTATATCAACACCCGGAATTGCCCGGAGAAAACAACCGTACGGAAAGAGGAAGACGGACTGAATATAAAAATACATACGCTTCCCGATACGAAGAGAACTGCAAAAAGCGGCATAAATACCCGCTGGGCGAATATGGAAGATAACATCACTTTCAGGGTGATAGCCTACAAATGTGCAGATGTCGCCAATATTTCAACGGCCAATTATGCCGGTTACGGAGACTACAGATTATCGGGTAGCAGCGTGCAAACGAACAAGAAACTATCCCTTCTAATAGGAACTTATACGTTTGTCTGCTATTCTTTTGGTAATTCAAATTCCTTAGCCGGCTTCGATAACAGTACAACCAATGTTCCTGTTTCAAATGGACAAAATTTCATGATCTGCATAAAGCCTAATATCAACATTAACAAAGCGGAAGATAGTAAATACACTTTGGACAATATTGTATTCAAACACCTGTGCGCACGATATAGAGTATTGGCAAAAGCACAAAGTGGAAGAATGAGTAACATCACAGCATGTTCCGGTTTCATAACATTGCCTAAAAAGACAGCAGTCTATTCATTTACCGACAACACATTGAATGTACAAGAAGAGAATACAGAAACCGTAAACATACTTTGGAACAATCCGGACGCCATGGAAGTATATAGCGAATACATATATTTACTTCCTCAAAACTCTGCAAAGATAACCGTCAGCCTGGATTTTACTGTTGGCGGAAAAGCCTACACAAACAAAAGTATCACAGCGGACGGATTGACATTTACTGCAAACAATACATACTACAGCAGCATAGATTTTAGTACAGACCAAGGTTACATAGTCGGAGGCGTAATATGGGCCAACGGAAATCTTTATTACGAGAACAATGAATATAAATTCTTTCCGAATACAGAAGACTTCATAGGAGGTACAAATACCGGCGAAATATTCTATTATAATGCACTGCTGCCATATCCATCCCTTAAAACAGATCCTGTAAAAACCTGGAATCCGGCGAATGACCCATGCAGTAAAATCGCTCCGGCAAACACATGGCGCACTCCAAGTTCCAAGGACTTCACCAAGTTACAGGAAGCAGGTTATACGATAGATGCAGTAAGTGGGAGCAAGAAAGGGTTCAAATTCGGCAATACGCTTTTCCTGCCGTATTGCGGTTATCTGCAATCCAAAGTGTCTCCATATTATAAAGACAAAGACTATCGCGGATTATATGCCACTTCCGATTACAAATATATATTTGTATTTTGGAACAGTGCTTATGCCAACGGAAAAGCCGGATGCAACATGCCTAATGACTACAACTGCCCGTGGGATGCCTTTTGTATCCGGTGCATTCGGGATTAACACCGGCCTGGCAGATTTGCTGCAACTCCTGTTGTACTGCACTACCTATGACACAAAAGCCAGCTAATTCATTGCGAGTTAGCTGGCTAATTCTATAATATTTTCCGAAAAATCTTAGAGTTCTGCCCAATGCCATTAAAACGGCACAGGCCCGTCCAATCCCACCCCGCCAAACGGATTGTCCGTTTGAGGCATATAGTCGGAGGCAGACGGAGGCGGTGGCGTAGAGGGACTGCCGATGGGCGCATTCATACGCGAACCGAACGTGGCTCCTCCCATACCCTCGGTAGGCGGCGGAATAACCATATCGTCTTCCGGATTCTGGAAGCGGGTGTACTGGCCGATAAAGCGCAGGCGCACATCGCCCACGGCACCGTTACGGTGCTTGGCTATGATAATTTCCGCCATGCCGCGCAGGTCTGTGCCGTCGGCGGAAGTATAAATCTTGTAATATTCGGGACGGTGGATGAAGCACACCATATCGGCATCCTGCTCGATGGCTCCGGACTCGCGAAGGTCGCTCAACTGCGGACGCTTGCCCTCTTCCCCCTCACGGTTCTCTACACCACGGTTCAACTGAGACAGGGCAATAATGGGAATGTTCAACTCCTTGGCCAACCCCTTCAACGAACGCGAAATCGTACTCACCTCTTCCTGACGGCTGCCGAACGACATGCCGCTGGCATTCATCAACTGCAGGTAGTCTATGATAATCACCTTCACCCCATGCTCGCGAACCAGACGGCGGGCCTTGGTACGAAGTTCAGATACGGAAAGCGAGGGAGTATCATCCACGTACAGAGGCGCATCCAGCAGGTCGCGCAGCTTATAGTCCAACTGCTGCCATTCGTAATCGGCAAGCTGTCCGCTTTTGATTTTCTCACTCGGTATCTCGCACACGTTGGAGATAAGACGGTTCACCAACTGTACGTTGCTCATTTCAAGGGAGAACAAGGCAACGGGATTGCGGAAGTTCACGGCAATGTTCTTCGCCATAGAAAGCACGAATGCCGTCTTACCCATGGCAGGACGGGCAGCTATGATAATGAGGTCGGAGTTCTGCCAGCCGGAAGTCATCTTGTCCAGTTTCGTAAATCCGCTCTCAAGACCGCTCAAACCGTCGGTACGGGCGGCGGCTTTCTGAATAAGGTCGTACGCTTCGGCAATGACCGGATTGATTTGCGTATAGTCCTTCTTCATGTTCTGCTGCGAAATCTCGAAGAGCTTGCCTTCGGCTTCCTGCATCAGGTCGTCCACATCGAGCGTCTCGTCGAATGCTTTGGACTGTATGTTACTGGTGAAAGCTATCAGCTCACGCGCCAACGCCTTTTGGGCAATGATACGGGCGTGATACTCGATATGCGCAGAGGATGCCACCTTGCTGCTGAGCTGGGTGATGTAGAACGGGCCGCCCACCTCTTCCAAATCTCCGCGCTTGGCAAGCTGCTCCTTCACGGTGAGAATGTCCACCGGTTTCTGATTGACGGCAAGGTCTGTGATAGCGGAGTATATCAGCTGATGCCGGTGTTCGTAAAAAGATTCGGGACGGAGAATTTCGCTCACCAGCGAATAAGCGTCTTTCTCGATCATCAATGCACCCAAAACGGCCTCTTCCAGTTCCGGCGCCTGCGGCTGGATACGCCCGTAATCGTTGACCGGCTGGGGTGATTTCGACTTCGGGGTGCGGGTTGTTCGTCTTTGTTCTGCCACTTTATGAATTAAGAATTGAAATTTAAAAATTAAGAAATAAATAGTCCGCCTTTCAAAAGGGAAAGCAAAGATAAATGATTTTATTGATAGCAATCAACAAATCGTTGTTAAGTTTTCAATCTACTATGAACAGAATTCATTAACTTTGTCTCCGAAGCCTGCTTTGACAGGCCCGTTTTTATTTTTAAATTTTCAATTCTTAATTCTCAATTTAACAATGCTTACTTTTCCGAATGCTAAAATAAACCTGGGACTGAATATTACAGAAAAACGACCGGACGGTTACCATAACCTGGAGACCATCTTCTACCCTATTCCCGTGGAAGATGCGCTGGAAATAAACCCGCTGTGCGAGGGTGACGGAAAATATTGCCTGCATCAGGCTGGTATGGAAATAGCGGGAGAAGCGGAAAACAACCTCGTGGTGAAAGCGTATAAGCTGCTGGACGGGTTGTTCGACCTGCCGCCGGTGGATATTCATCTGTTCAAGCATATCCCATCGGGGGCCGGATTGGGTGGCGGCTCGGCAGATGCTGCATTTATGCTGAAAATGCTGAATGAGAAGTTCGGCCTTGGACTGAGTACCGGGACTCTGGAAGAGTATGCCGCCCGCCTGGGAGCGGATTGCGCTTTCTTCATCCGGAATGCTCCTACCTATGCGGAAGGCATCGGAAATGTGTTCTCGCCTGTATCCTTGTCGCTGAAAGGGTATCAGCTTTGGTTGGTAAAACCGGATATATTCGTTTCCACACGGGATGCTTTCTCACAAATAAAGCCGCACCGTCCGGAACGGTCACTGAAGGAAACGGTGCAGTTGCCCGTTGAAGCATGGAAAGAGTATATGGTGAATGACTTCGAAGAGAGCGTGTTCCCGCAGTTTCCCGCTATCGGGGCAATCAAGGAAGAAATGTACCGGCAAGGTGCTGTCTATGCTTCGATGAGCGGTTCGGGTTCATCGGTGTACGGACTGTTTGCGGCGGATGCCGTATTGCCGGATGTAGACTTCGGTGAAAAAGCATTCGTATATAAAGGGAAACTGACCGTTTAAAAGTATGAAATATAAAGTATGAGGAATGAACCATGCGGACGGGACATTGTTATACCCTATATTTTATACTTCATACTTAATTTCAGGATGAAAAGATTCAGATTTTGTTTGGTAGCAGGCATGCTACTGTTTATTTCCGTTTCCACCGTTGCCAAAGGAGTTCCCACAAGCATACAGGCTGCTTTCGAAAAGATGTATCCGTATGTTGCAAATGCCCAATGGGAACAGATGGCAGGATGTTACGTAGCAGAATTCGTTATTGACGGCAGGGAAACAGATGTGTGGTTCGATGAAAATGCCCAATGGGTAATGATGGAGAATGATGTGGAGTCGCTGGAGAAAGTTCCCGCTCCCGTTGCGGAAGCATTTATGGAAAGCATTATGGCCTCCATGAGATTGAGGGATGTAAGGATAGTCACGTTTCCCAAACGCCCTGCGGTAATCGTTATCGAAGTGGAAGGCTACAACTCCGGTGAAGAATTCCAACTGTTCTATGCACCGGACGGAAAGCTGCAACGGCAACTGAATGTGAGTGAACTGGGCGGAGAGATTTACCCGGGACTCTTTAATTAAGCATAAAAGTATGAGGTATAACCATGCGGATGGAGCACGGTTATACCTCATACTTTATATTTTATACTTAAACTCAGTACACTTCTACTTTCGCGGCTATCCGTTTGGCTTTATCGCGCAGCGCATCGAGGTCGCTGTCCAACGGGGCATAGCACAATACAACACCCATACGGCGATTGACGCGGGTGGTAGGCTTGCCAAAGATACGCAAGTAAGTATCTTCTTCTTTGGTCACCTCTTCCATGCCGCGGTAGTTGGGATGCTCCTGACTGGCAATGGGAGAAAGAATAACGGCACTCGCCCCTATCCGCTCCTGCTTGATACCCGGAATGGGCAAACCGAGTACGGCGCGGCAATGCAATTCGAATTCGTTCAGGTTCTGTGTTCCTGCCAGTGTCACCATGCCCGTATCGTGCGGACGCGGAGAGAGTTCGGAGAAGTAAACGCCGTTCTCGTGGCTCAGGAAGAATTCCACTCCCCACAAACCGGCACCGGTCAGGGCACGGGTCACTTTCTCCGCCATATCCTGCGCTTCCTTTAAATGGGCAGGGTCGATATGGGCAGGCTGGAAACTCTCGCGATAGTCGCCGCCTTTCTGTACATGTCCGATAGGCGGGCAGAACAAAGTAGGACCATTCTTTTGGGTAACCGTCAGCTAGGTGATTTCACTATCGAACTTGATAAACTCCTCAATGATAAGCTCCTTGATGTCGCCACGGCTTCCGTTGCAGCCGTACTCCCAGGCATGCTCCAGTTCGTCGGCACTCTTTACGAGCGACTGCCCCTTACCGGAAGAGGACATCAGCGGCTTTACCACACAGGGGAAACCGATTTTTTCGGCAGCAGCCTTCAGCTCATCCAGGGATTTGGCATAGAAGTACCTGGCTGTTTTCAGTCCCAGTTCCTTGGCAGCAAGGTCGCGGATAGCCTTACGGTTCATTGTAAAGTTGACCGCACGCGCGCTGGGCACAACCTGAATACCTTCTTTCTCGAAATCGTACAGGCGTTCCGTACGGATAGCCTCTATTTCGGGTACGATAATGTCCGGCCGGTGTTTGCGCACCACACGTTCCAATGCTTCGCCGTCCAGCATGCTGAACACTTCGCACTCGTCCGCCACCTGCATGGCGGGTGCTCCGGCGTAAGAGTCGCAGGCTATGATATATTGCCCCTTACGCTGAGCTGAAATTACAAACTCTTTACCCAGTTCACCGGAACCTAACAGTAAAATCTTTTTCATCGGTTACTAATTTTTTTACTACCTATTATTATTGTTTTTTATGATTGGCAATTTGTTGTTTATTATTGGATGTTCAGGCATAAAACTGACGATTTACGGCCTACCGCCACCGCACTGCGGAAATAGTAAACCGTAAACCGTCAACTTGCAGTTATCATCACTGGTGCTGTTCTCTCAACAGGTCATTCACCGTCTTTACCGGATTGAATGTAGTCAGAGGAACTTCTACAAAGACCGTATTCCAGTCGCTCATGGCACCGTTCCACAATCCGGGAAGTTCCAGAGCTTTCAGGTCTTTGCCGTTCTTCGACTTATAGGAGATGAAGCCCGTAGCCTTGTCCACATACTTCACCAAATCGAACTTATGGCCCTTATAGTCGCGCACTGCACATACCAGGTCTACCGGATTGAAGTGCGTACCTTTTTCAAACATATCCTTCTTCTCAGGGTCGTTCATGTCAATCTGAGAACTTTCGAGGATTTGCAGGGAAATCGTACCGTCGCTGTTGTAAGCAAGGAACGGACCGCCGCCCGGCTCGCCTACGTTCTTCACCATGCCGCAGACACGCATCGGACGGTTCAGCTTCTCTTTCAGGTAAATCACCAGTTCGGCATCTTCCAGGTTCTTCGTTTCGGGGTTCTTGCAGAACAGCTTCTTCTGTACAAACTGCAGGATGTCGAGAACCTGCTCGTGCGTGTACTTGCCGCTGTCCAGCAGTTGCAGATAGGCAAAAGCCTGCTGCTGCAAAGTGATGAGCACACCGGCAATCAGCTTCTTATATAATACGGTATCGCCTTTCAGTTTATCGGGCACTACGTTGTCGATGTTCTTAATGAAGATGACATCGGCATCGAGGTCGTTCAGGTTCTCTATCAATGCGCCGTGACCGCCCGGACGGAACAGCAGCTTGCCGTTATCGCGGAAAGGCTTGTTCTCCATATCGGCGGCAACGGTATCGGTGCTCGGTTTCTGCTCAGAGAAGCTGATGTTGTAATCCACGCCGTACTTTCTGGCATAAGCGGCAGCTTTCTCGTCTACCAATGCCTTGAACAGCGCACGGTGCTCGGGAGATACGGTGAAGTGCACGTTTACCTTACCACTCTTGTTGGCAGCATAAAGCGCACCTTCCACCAGATGTTCTTCGAGCGGGGTACGGCTGCCGTCCTCGTATTTATGAAACTTCAGCAATCCTTTCGGAAGCGCGCCGTAATTCAATCCTGCCGATTCGAGCAGGGCGGCAACCACCGCCTTGTAATTGCCGGCGGCAATCAGGGCGGGAATATCCTTGCCGGTTGTTTTCAGGCAAGCGGCATTCAGGTCGTCATAGAAAGCGAACTTCCCGATTTTCCCGAAGAATGTTTTCTCAAAGTCCGACTGCGGAGCATCGTATTCCGCTCCGAGGAATTCAAATAAATTCTTAAACATACGGCTTGCCGCGCCCGATGCCGGAACAAATTTCACCACCGTTTTGTCTGTCTGAGTATATGCTTCCCACGCATTCAGATATTTTTTCTGCTCATCGGCATCCGGAGCCAGTATACCCTGCTCCACGGAAGCAGCGGCAGACAACTTTAAATATGGAAATCCCTTTTCGAAGCAGGCCAGCTGTTCGGCTATCTGTTCTTCCGATATGCCTTTCTTGGCAAGTAGTTCTTTGTCTTGGAGTGTTATCATAATATCTAAATTAATTAATTGATGCCCAAAAATACAAAAAAAGCACAAGCACCGTCATGAAAAGGAAGAAAAAAACTACCTTTACAGCAGAAAATACGGACAATTATGGAAACAGGGGAATTTTTCACAGCCGAAGAGAAGCGTTTGCTCTTCGTGCGCTACCGAAAATAATTGCAGCTTTCCGGAGAGACGCTCCACAAGGGCGATTGCAGAAAGCTGAAAACACATCTTGTAAACTCTATACAGAACAACCGCATACAGCGGGATATCTTCGGGCTGAACCCGATTATAAAGGATATGCAGACCGCCGTTATCGTGGCGGAAGAGATAGGCATGAGGCGGGCATCCATCCTGGGACTGATGCTCCATGATTCCGTGCGCTGCGGCAC
>ENA-ORLL01000063-ORLL01000063.1-human-gut-metagenome-genome-assembly--contig:-NODE-63-length-24557-cov-5.72566_pt1 | contig 24557 bp, 15 predicted proteins | sample MGYA00243070_ERZ508830 | MGnify/ENA primary metagenome ERZ508830 (study PRJEB26277, sample SAMN04329787) | human gut metagenome | biome: human-associated habitat | host: Homo sapiens | place: USA...
TATTTTCCAATACCGAGCAGTTGCAGGACTTTTGGAAGGCTTTCAAAGATGGAAAGGAAAGCTCCTATCATAAAGGAGAAAATAATTATGGCAAAGAAAATTTTAGTAGTAGTGGACGCACAGAATGATTTTATTACAGGAGCTCTTGGAAACAAAGAGTGTGACGTGGCAACAAATGTTATTGCAGAGGAAATCAGGTCAGGAAAATATGATGATGTGATATTCACAAGGGATACGCATGATGAAAACTATCTGAATACTCAGGAGGGAAGAAAGCTTCCGGTAGCTCACTGTATTAAAGGGACAAACGGATGGGAAGTAGACGCTCGTCTTAAAGCAGCAATGAAGGAGCGTGGAGTTGACTGTGATGATATGACTTATATTGACAAGCCGACGTTTGGCAGCAAAGAGCTTGGCGAACTGCTTGCGGGATATGACAACAGCGATACAGAGATTTATTTCTGCGGATTCTGCACGGGAATATGCGTAATCAGCAACGTAGCGATTGCAAAGACGTTCTGTAAAGATGCAGAGGTGTCAGTGATAGAAAATGCCTGTGCCTGCGTAACGCCTGAAAGTCATAAGACAGCAATAGAAGCAATGAAAATGATTCAGGTCAATATTATATAGAAAGCCATATATTAAAAATGTTTCTGACATACTAATAGTGTAAGAAATGGGAGGAGAATATTATGAAATTAAACCAGATAATCACAAGTCTTTTAGAGACTGATATGTATAAATTCAGCATGGGTCAGACAATATTCCATCAGTTTACGGATTACAAGACCACATGGACATTCAAGTGCAGAAATGAAGATGTGCATTTTACACAGAAAATGGTGCAGGAGATAACAGAACAGATTAAGGCTTTCTGTAAGCTTCGGTTTACAGAGGATGAGCTTGCATATCTTGACAATATCAAATGGATCAAAGGCTCTTATGTTGATTTTCTTCGTCTCTGGCAGCCGCGTTTTGAGGATTTTGAGATAGGAACAGATGCACCTTGTGGCTTGTCTATCGAGGCAAAAGGAACATGGCTTAACACTTCAATGTATGAGATTCCGACACTTGCCATTGTAAATGAAGTGTATTTCAGAATGGCATATGACTATGATAAGCTGCTTGACAGCTTTAAGAAGCGTTTGGATGCAAAGTATGAGAATTTAAAGAACGGACACTGGTACGCGGGTACATTCTCAGAGTTTGGTCTCAGAAGAAGACTTTCTGCTGAAGCGCAGGAGCTTGCAGTGCAGAAGTTCGCACATTTAAACGACACCCTGCACAGTTCATCAAAGTTTGTCGGCACATCAAATGTGTATCTTGCAAAGAAGTACGGACTTACACCTGTAGGCACCATGGCTCATGAGTGGATTATGTGCACAGGACAGGGCAATCACAGGCACAATCCGGCATATTCAAACTGGTATGCTCTCGATGCATGGATCAAGGAGTATGGAGTATTAAACGGTATTGCGCTTACTGACACAATCACAACAGACTGTTTCCTGCGTGATTTCCAGCTGACCTATGCGACACTTTTCTCAGGAGTGCGTCATGACAGCGGAGACCCGTATGAGTGGGGTGAAAAGATGATTGCTCATTACAAGAGCCTTGGAATTGACCCAAAAACAAAGACACTTTTATTCAGCGACAGTCTTGATTTTGAGCGTGCTGACAAGCTCTACAGACATTTCTGCAAGGAAACAAATGTAGCTTTCGGTATTGGCACATACTTAAGCAATGATACAGATGTTCCTGCACTCAATATTGTCATGAAAACCACAATATGCAATGGTATGGATGTAGCGAAGATTTCTGATACACCCGGCAAGGGGATGTGCAAAAATCCGGATTATGTGGATTACTTAAACCGCTGCATTGATTACAGGATGAAAAATGACCGCTAGGAGGAAATGTCATGAATACAGGATTTTACCGTGTTGCCGCATCGTCCCCTGAGATTTATCTCGGGGACTGCGTGAACAATGCTGACAATATCATACACATTGCAGAGTCACTTGCAAAAAAGGATGTGCAGCTTGTGGTTTTTCCGGAGCTGTGTATTACGGGATATAGCTGTGCAGACATGTTTTTGAGAAAAGAACTGCTCGCGCAGGCTCAGCAAGAACTGGACAGGATTAAAACAGCATTGCAGGATTTAAGCATCCTTGTATGCGTGGGACTGCCGATAGAAGATGAAGCTGGCAGACTTTTCAACTGTGCTGCATATGTACACAGCGGAGAAATTGTTGGAATTGTGCCAAAAACATATATTCCCAACTATGGTGAATTTTATGAGAAACGCTGGTTTACAAGCGCAGACAAGAGATTATCAGATGAGATTACTTTAAATTATGTCGCAAACAGGCCAACAGTACCTTTTTCTCCGAATATTATTATCAAGGATCTGAGAGGCGCAATTGTCGGTACTGAGATTTGTGAAGATTTATGGGTAAGTGCGCCTCCGAGCGGGGAGCTTTGCAAAGCCGGTGCAAATATCATTATAAATCCATCAGCAAGCAATGACGTAATCGGAAAAAGAGAATACAGGCGCAGTCTTGTGGCGATGCAGTCAGGAAGATGCCGTGCCGGATACGTGTATGCGTCAAGCGGTGCAGGAGAGAGCAGCACGGATCTGGTATTTTCCGGCCACTGCATCATAGCTGATAATGGCAGAATAGCTGGTGAGACGTCAGATTATTCAAAACGTATGAATAAAAAGGTATCAGAAGATGATGTGATGAGCTCTGGTTTTGTGATAAGTGAGATAGATATTGATCGCTGCATGAATGACCGCCACAGATACAACAGCGATTCATGGGCTGATGTGCCGGATGTGATAAAAGTAATTTTAAATGGTGAAAACCGGATGAAGGATTATCAAATATGGCCAAAGAAAGTTAATCCGTATCCGTTTGTACCAAGTGATAAAAACAACCGAAAAAACCGCTGCATGGAGATTTTGTCGCTTCAGGCAAAAGGTCTGGAACAGAGACTCATATCCACCGGAATAAAAAATGTTGTTCTTGGAATATCCGGCGGTCTGGACAGCACACTTGCACTTTTGGTATGCTGTGATGCATTTGAAGCACTTGGCATTCCGAAGAGAAATATCTATGGTATTACAATGCCAGGATTTGGAACTACATCTACTACAAAGACAATTGCTGACAGGCTTATGGAAGAATTTGGAGTGACAGCCGTGGAAGTTAATATTGAGGCTGCATGCAGACAGCACATGAAGGATATAGGACATCCGGATGATGTTTTTGACGTGACATATGAAAACATTCAGGCCAGAGAGCGTACGCAAGTATTATTCGATTATGCAAACATGGTAGACGGACTTGTAATCGGTACAGGTGATATGTCAGAGCTTGCACTTGGCTGGTGCACCTACAACGGTGACCATATGAGCAATTATGCCGTGAACTGCAGTGTACCAAAGACACTTGTTAAATACATTGTACAGGCTTATGCCAGCGAGTGCGCGTCAACGGATGAAATGAAAAATGTGCTTTGCGAAATAGCAGACCTGCCTATTTCTCCTGAACTACTGCCGCCGGATAAAGACGGTAACATAGCACAGAAAACAGAGGAGAGCATCGGCAAATATGACCTTCATGACTTCTTCCTTTATCATTTTCTGCGTAATGGAGAAAGCCGGGATCGGATATTAAAACTTGCAGAGATTGCTTTTGCAAATGTAAGTAAGGGTGAAATAGAAAAGACTCTGGAAACATTCTTTACGCGTTTCAGGCAGCAGCAGTTTAAGCGTTCATGCATACCTGACGGACCAAAGGTGGGAACTGTTTCATTATCTCCTAGAGGTGATCTGAGAATGCCAAGCGATATGGTGGAATTGTATTAGGCCGAAGTGCAAAAAGATGAAAGAAATATTAGCTAACCACAAATGAACATCTAGTCACAGCGTAAGAAAACCGGGAGACCGGGAACGCAGCAGGGGGCACACCCTCATGTAAGCGACTAGCGAAGCTGTTTAGATACTGTAGAATTATGCACATGAAACACAGAAATGCCCAGCCATGGATGGCTGGGCAAGGTGTTATGCGCCATGGACGGCGCATAAAAGCCGGTTTCGTCAAGCATAGAAACACTATAAGCATAATTCGTACAGAATCTTAACAGCAAAGCGTTAGCGCACATGAGGGTGTGCCCCCTGCTGCGTTCCCGGTCTCCCGGTTTTCGTAGTCATGCCATGACACTGAATTACGCAGTCTTTCCTGTATAAAGCTGATAATACTTTCCCTTCTTTGCAATCAGCTCATCATGACTTCCCCTCTCAATAATGCGTCCCTGCTCCAAAACCATAATGCAGTCGCTGTTTCTGACAGTAGAAAGCCTGTGTGCGATAACAAATGTGGTGCGGCCATGCATGAGCTTATCCATGCCGTCCTGAACAATACGCTCGGTACGTGTATCAATTGAGCTTGTAGCCTCATCGAGGATGAGCACAGGCGGATCGGCGATAGCGGCACGTGCGATGGCAAGAAGCTGGCGCTGGCCCTGGCTTAGGTTTGCACCGTCACCTGTCAGTACAGTATTGTAGCCGTCAGGAAGCTGGCGGATAAACGTATCGGCGTTTGCCAGGCGGGCAGCTGCGTATACTTCATCATCTGTGGCATCAAGCTTGCCGTAGCGGATGTTTTCCATGACAGTAGCTGTGAAAAGGTGGGTATCCTGCAAAACAATGCCAAGAGAGTGGCGCAGATCAGCCTTTTTAATCTTGTTTATATTGATGCCGTCATATCTTATTTTGCCGTCTGCTATATCGTAGAAGCGGTTGATAAGGTTAGTGATGGTAGTCTTTCCAGCTCCGGTGGTGCCGACAAAGGCAATCTTCTGACCGGGTGTTGCAAAAAGATCCACATCGTGCAGTACAATTTTCTCAGGCACATATCCGAAATCCACATCGTCAAATACCACATCGCCCTCGAGTTTTTTGTAGTCCACAGAGCCGTCGGCCTGATGAGTATGCTTCCATGCCCATAAGCCGGTGTGCTCAGGTGTTTCAGTGAGTTTTCCGTTTTCTTCCCTAGCATTTACCAGTGTGACATAGCCCTCGTCAGTCTCAGGCGTTTCATCGAGCTGTGAGAAGATACGGTCGCATCCGGCAAGTGCCATGATGATACTGTTGAACTGCTGGCTGCCCTGCGAGATAGGCATGTTAAAGCTCTTGTTAAAGGTCAGAAAGCTCGCAAGCTTACCAAGGGTCAGACCGCCAAAGCCTGAAAGAGCCATAACACCGCCGGCAAGAGCGCAGAGCACGTAGCTTAGATTTCCAATCTGTGCGTTTACAGGACCGAGCATGTTGGAGTACATGTTGGCATTGTAGGCGCTTTCAAAGAGTTCATCGTTTATTTTGTCGAAGGCTTCAATATTTTCCTGCTCGTGGGTAAATACCTTGACTACCTTCTGGCCGTTGAGCATTTCCTCGATGAAGCCGTTAACCTTGCCGAGGTCGCGCTGCTGAGCGAGGAAATAGCGGCTGGAGAAGCCTGCAAATTTCTTTGTCACGACTGTTGTTACGATTACCATCACGATAGTTAGTACGGTGAGCGGAATATTTAATATGACCATTGAAACAAAAACGCTCACAACAGTGATAGCGCTGTTAAGTATCTGCGGAAGACTCTGGCTGATGAGCTGGCGGAGTGTATCGATATCGTTTGTATAAATTGACATGATATCGCCGTGCGCATGTGAGTCAAAGTATCGGATTGGCAGATCCTGCATATGGGAAAAGAGCTCAACACGCAGGTTCTTAATGGTGCCCTGTGATACGTAGATCATTATTTTGCTGTATGCAAACGTACTAATGACGCCGATACCGTAGAATACGGCGACCCTTCCCATTGCTGCAAGGAGTGGTCCGTAGTCGGGACTTCCTGTCTTAAGCAGTGGTACTATATAGTCATCAATCAAATTTTTGGTAAACATGGTTCCCTGCACATTTGCAAGTACACTGACAAAGATACATATCACAACAATTATGCAGGCCGGTAAATATTTCTTGAAAATAAATCCCATGAGGCGCGCAAAAAGCTTACCGGGATTTTTAATTTTGGGTTTTGGACCTCGTGGTCCTCTTGGTCCTGGCATCAGGCAGCACCTCCTTCATCAAAGTCTCCTCCGCCGTTTGTCTGGGAATCGTAAACATCGCGGTAGATTTCATTATTTTTAAGCAGATTTTCGTGAGTGTCAAAGCCGTCCACTTTTCCGTCATTCATCACGATGATACGGTCAGCATCCATGACTGATGAGATACGCTGTGCGATGATGAGCTTAGTGGTTCCCGGTATTGTTTTTGCGAGGGCAGCACGGATTTTTGAATCTGTTGCTGTATCTACAGCCGAGGTACTGTCATCGAGTATGAGTATCCTTGGCTTTTTAAGCAGAGCTCTTGCGATACACAGACGCTGCTTCTGGCCACCGGATACGTTGGTTCCGCCCTGCTCTATGTAGGTGTTGTACTTGTCAGGGAAGGACTCGATAAAGTCATCGGCGCATGCCATTTTGCAGGCCTCAATACACTCATCTGTGGTAGCGTTTTTGTCACCCCAGCGCAGATTTTCGAGTATGGTGCCCGAGAAAAGCACGTTCTGCTGGAGCACGACAGCTACCTTGTTTCTGAGAGTGTCCATATCGTACTCACGCACATCGTGGCCTCCGACGATTACAGAGCCGGTGTCTGTGTCGTAGAGACGGCTTATCAGGTTTACAAGGGAAGATTTCGAGCTTCCGGTTCCTCCTATGATGCCGATGGTCTCACCAGATTTTATGTCTAGATTTATATCTGACAGAACCGGAGTTTCAGCGGTGTCTGAATATCTGAAGGTTACATGCTTAAAGCTTATGCTTCCGTCAGGTACATCGTAAAGCGGCTCCTTAGGATTGTGCAGTGTGCTCTGTTCATTTAATACCTCGCTGATTCGTCTTGCGGATGCGAGTGAGAGTGAAATCATTACAAACACCATCGAGAGCATCATGAGGTTCATCAGAATATTCATGCAATAGGTGAGAAGAGCCATCAGATCACCTGTAGTGAGAGTGCTGCTTACCACCATATGAGCTCCGAGCCAGCTTATTAACAGGATGCAGGCATACACTGTAAACTGCATGAGAGGAGAGTTGTATACCACAAGGCTTTCTGCCTTCACAAATACGTCGTAGATATTCTGTGCTGCCTTTGAAAAACGTTTCTTCTCATAATCCTCACGGACGTATGCCTTTACAACGCGGATAGCGGATACGTTTTCCTGTACGCTTTCATTCAGGTCATCATAGCGCTTGAAGGCTCTGTCGAAGTATTTCATGGCCGCCTTACTGATGAAAAGCAGTAAAGCTCCAAGCACAATGACAGCGATTAAGTATATTGTCGCAAGGCGAGGGCTGATGAAAAATGACATAGCCATCGCACATATTATGGACGCAGGGGCTCTCATAGCCATGCGAAGCAGCATCATGTAAGCATTCTGGATGTTGGTCACATCGGTTGTCATACGTGTGACAAGACTCGCGGATGAGAATCTGTCGATATTTGCAAAGGAAAAGGTCTGGATATTGCGAAACATTGCAGCACGCAGATTCTTTCCAAAGCCCATGTCGGACTTTGCACCATATTATGCACCGAGACATCCTGACAAAAGACCAAACAGTGCTGCGACAATCATCCACACACCCATGATATAGATATGCCTTGTGTCGCCCATATTGACACCGTTGTCGATGATTGATGCCATGAGAAGAGGGATTATGGTATCCACAGCCACCTCAAGCAGCATGAAAACAGGTGTCGCAATCGAAGCCCATTTGTATTCCTTTATTTGGGCACCTAGTGTTTTTAACATATGTTTTGTCCTTTCTTCTTATATTTATATTTGATTAAAACAAACTTCCCACATTTATGGTAATGTGGTTAACTAAAAAAATACTTGCATTTAATTAGTTAGTGTGCTAACTATATTATAGATATACTTTTTTTATTGTCAAGAAAAATCTATGAAAGGATTTCAGATATGAAGGAGTTTACACCGGATAAATACTTAGGACACAAGATAAACCGCATCAGCAGGAGTATAGACAAATATTTTGACAGAAAAAGGTGCAGTAAAACAGAATGTATACCGCGAAGCCAGGGTATGATGATTGGATATATAATGGATAATCAGGGCCAAAATATATTTCAAAAGGATATCGAAGCAAAGTTTCATCTGTCAGGAGCCACAGTGACAAATATGCTTAAAAGTCTTGAAAAAAACGGCTATATCGTGCGCACACCTATGGAAAATGATGCAAGGCTTAAGAGGATTGAGCTGACGCAAAAAGCACTGGACCACGAAAACAGGGTGAGGGAAAATATAAGGGCAATAGAGGAAGCCATGCACGAAGGCTTTTCTAAGGAGGAGTTTAACATGCTGCTTGGCTTTTTGGACAGAGTGATTGACAATATGGAAAAGCTTAACAAGTAACAAAATAATTACAGAGTTGAAAAAGTAGCATAAATATTGTGGCTTTTTTTGTGCAATAAGTCAAAATGCTACAAAATATTGTTGAGCGTATTGACATAGCAACAATATCTTGTATAATTTAGATTGTCATCAAAAGACAGATGCACAGATTTGTATTAAATAATATGGCATTTTATATGTAGCTATATCGTAATTGTTTGGTGAAAAGCCCGCTTTAGATTGACGGGCTGTGACATGAATTAATGATTACACCTCATTTATAGCTGCATATTTTGTGCCATTACACATGATAAAATACATATATATAGTATATAGGTTGAGCAATGACACTATATATAGGGTGACAGATTTTATGGCATATAGTATACAGAGAGGAGAAATTTACATGAAAATCATCAAGCGAAGCGGCAGTGAGGACATATTTGATGCAGCTAAAATTGTGGCTGCCATTAGAAAGGCAAACGATTCAGTGCTAGACTATGAGAAGCTTACTGCTGATCAGATTGAGGAAATTGCAAGCAACGTGGAGACTGCATGTGAGAACATGAAGCGCTCTCCAAGCGTTGAGGAGATACAGGATATGGTGGAGAACCAGCTCATGAACAAGCGTGCCTTTACCGTAGCCAGAAACTACATCACTTACAGATACAAGAGAGCCATCGTCCGTAAGTCAAACTCTACGGACCAGCAGATTCTTAGCCTTCTTGAGTGCAATAACGAGGAGGTAAAGCAGGAAAACTCCAACAAGAATCCTACTGTAAACAGCGTGCAGCGTGACTACATGGCAGGTGAGGTGAGCAAGGATATCACACGCCGTTTCCTGCTTCCTGAGGATATAGTGGAGGCTCATGAGAAGGGGCTTATCCATTTCCACGATGCAGATTATTTTGCACAGCATATGCACAACTGCTGTCTTGTAAACCTTGAGGACATGCTTCAGAACGGCACAGTAATCAGTGAGACTATGATTGACACACCAAAGAGCTTTTCAACAGCCTGCAACATTGCTACACAGGCTATCGCACAGATTGCCAGCTCACAGTATGGTGGACAGAGTATCTCGCTTGCACATCTGGCACCATTTGTACAGGTCAGTCGTGAGAAGTTCAGAAAGCAGGTGCAAAAGGAATTCGAGAGCGTAGGCCTTGATTTAGATGAAGAAAAAATCAACGAGGTAGCAGAGCTCCGTGTCAAGGAGGAAATCAACCGTGGTGTGCAGATGATTCAGTATCAGGTCATCACACTCATGACTACAAACGGACAGGCACCGTTTATCACAGTATTCATGTACCTGAATGAGGTATCCGATCCGCAGACAAAGGCAGATCTTGCCGCAATCATTGAGGAGATGCTGCACCAGAGAATAAAGGGTGTAAAGAACGAAAAGGGTGTATATATCACACCGGCATTCCCTAAGCTCATATATGTGCTTGAGGATGATAATATCACAGAGGATTCAAAGTACTGGAATCTCACAGTGCTCGCGGCACAGTGCTCTGCAAAGAGAATGGTGCCTGACTATATTTCAGAGAAGGTCATGAAGGAGCTTAAGGACGGAGATGTGTATACATGCATGGGCTGCCGTTCATTCCTCACAGTGGACAGATGCTCACAGACAGCGGGCAATGTGGCACATGCCGAGAACTTTGATCCAAACAAGCGTAAATACTATGGACGTTTCAACCAGGGTGTTGTCACCTTAAATCTCGTTGATGTGGCATGCTCATCAGAAAAGGATGAGGAAAAATTCTGGAAGATACTTGATGAGAGACTTGAGCTGTGTCATAGAGCACTTATGTGCAGACATAAGAGGCTTCTTGGTACCAAATCCGATGTAGCACCGATTCTCTGGCAGAACGGAGCACTTGCACGTCTGAAAAAGGGAGAGGTTATAGACCCATTATTATTTAACGGATACTCAACAATCTCACTCGGCTATGCAGGACTTTGTGAGTGTGTACGCTATATGAAGGGAGTATCACACACAGAGCCAAAAGAGGGAACACCGTTTGCACTTAAGGTAATGCAGCGCTTAAACGATGCATGTGAGCAGTGGAAAAAGGAGTCAAACATCGATTTCAGTATATATGGCACACCGCTTGAGTCTACCACCTATAAGTTCGCGAAGTGCTTACAGAAGCGCTTTGGTATCATCAAGGGTGTTACCGACAAGAACTATATTACAAACAGCTACCATGTGCATGTAACAGAGCAGATTAATGCATTTGACAAGCTAAAGTTTGAGTCCCAGTTCCAGAAGCTGTCTCCGGGTGGCGCTATCAGCTACGTTGAGGTACCAAACATGCAGGACAATATCCCTGCAGTGCTTTCAGTAATGCAGTACATTTACGACAATATCATGTACGCAGAGCTGAATACAAAGAGCGACTATTGCCAGGTATGCGGCTACGACGGAGAAATCAAAATCGTAGAGGAAGAGGGCTCAGGCAAGCTTATCTGGGAGTGCCCACACTGTGGCAATCGTGACCAGAACAAGATGAGTGTAGCCCGCCGTACATGCGGCTATATCGGCACACAGTTCTGGAATCAGGGAAGAACCCAGGAGATTAAAGAGCGAGTGCTTCATCTGTAGAAGTTAAAGGAATTGTATTTGAGACAGACCATTTCAGCACATTTGCCTTTGTAAAGGTAAATACCAATGCAGGTACTAAAGCAGCTCTTCTAAAAGCACAACATAAAGCATAAAAAAAATAAAACCGTCGTACCGGGCCGTAAATGGCAGGGTACGACGGTTTTACTTATGTTTTTAAATGATTAATTACTTTAATTATTCATCAAACTTTTCGGCTTTATCGAAGAGCTCATAAACCTCTTTTGAAGGCTCATTTGTGCAAAGTGTCACAACAACGGCTGCGATAAGTCCTAAAACAAATCCCGGCAGCAGCTCGTAGATTCCGGTTGATGTGAGGAATGCATACCACAATATATCAACGGCAGCACCTGTTATGATTCCTGCAACAGCACCCTTGAAGTTAAAGCGCTTCCAGAAGAGGCTGAGCATGATTGCAGGTCCAAAGGCAGCTCCAAAGATACCCCATGCATTGGAAACAAGTGCCATGATAGAGCCGGCATTAGGGTTTGAAGCGATGATGAGTGCTGCAACAGAGATTCCAAGAACGACAATACGGCCGGTCCACATCATCTCTTTGTCACTTGCCTTACCTTTTCTGATGACAGGCTTGTACACATCACTCGAGAAAGCAGATGAAGCAGCAAGCAGCTGGCTGTCTGCGGTACTCATGGAAGCGGCAAGCACTGCTGAGAGGAGTATACCTGAGATAACACCCGGGAAAATCTTTCTTACAATCTGTATGAAAACAAGAGAGTTTTCATTGATTGATTCGTCAAAGCCAAGGAAAAGTCTTCCGATTACTCCGATTAAGGTTGCAAAAAATACAATAAGCAGAGTCCATGTGATTCCTATTTTTGCTGATTTTTTCAAATCCTTCTGTGATTTGATGGACATGAATCTGATGATGATATGTGGCATACCAAAGTAACCAAGTCCCCATGCCAGTCCTGACACGATATCCTGCCAGCTTGAGAATGGATTTAAGTAACCGCCCGGGAGTGATGACATAGATGATGTATCAAGCATAAATGCTGCAAAAATCGGTGCTATAAACATAGAACCAAGTACGAGCATGCACTGGAAAAAATCGGTCCAGCATACAGCCGAGAAGCCGCCGAGGAAGGTATAGCCTACGATGACAACTGCTGCAAGATACATGGCAATCTGTGGATCCATTCCTATTACAGTGTGGAAAAGAGTACCGCATGCCTTTACGCTTGATGCCGCATAAATAGTGTATGCAACCAAAAACACAATTGCACATATTACCTGCAGTGCAAGTGATTTGGACAGGAATCTGTTGGTCAGATACTGCGGAATGGTGATTGAGTCGTTTGCTACAATCGAGAATTTTCTCAGTCTCGGTGCTTCAAGCAGCCAGCTTATAGTGTAGCCGATTGCAAGTCCTACAGGAATCCATACCTGACCTAAGCCCAGTGCATAGATAGAAGTAGGAAGTCCCATGAGTACCCATGCACTCATGTCTGAGGCTCCGGCTGACAGCGCCGCAACCCATGGTCCCATCTCACGTCCGCCGAGGAAGTAGGTCTTTTCTCCGCCGTTTCTGTTTTTCACGAAGAAGAAGATACCGATACCCAGCATGCACAGCAGATAGACGATAAATACAATAATTTCTGATGTTTTCATTTGTAGTACCTCTTTAATAGTTTATTTAGTAACCATGCTACCACGTTAGTGTGATAAAGGCAAGAAAAACTTTCTCTTGACGAATACCCTGCGTTGACATATCATAGTATATAAGTGAAAGGGAGTAGCCGGCACGAAAGTGCTTACTTATCCGTCAGTACGATTGCTCATACATATCATACATATATGACAGCAATCCGGAGAGTGATTAAATGGCGAGACTTTTGTTGTTTTATACAGCAGAAGTGTCGCCTTTTTTGTATATAAAAGCCTTCTGCTGATAAGACATAGATGTATCTATCAATTAATCAGGCATCCTTAAAAAGGACAGCAGAAGGAGGAAAATTATGATTTTTGTAGCAATTTTACTGCTTATAGCAGGCTTTGTAGCACTGGTGAAGGGCGCGGATGTGTTTGTGGATGGAGCGGCGGCACTCGCCGGGAAATTTGGTATTCCGCAGCTTGTGATTGGACTGACGATTGTGGCGATGGGTACGTCGCTGCCGGAGGCGGCAGTCAGCATCACTGCAGGAATAAAGGGTAATGCGGGGATTACAGTCGGCAATATTGTCGGCAGCAATATACTAAATATCCTTATAATCCTGGGAGTGACGGCACTCATCACAAATGTAGCCATACAAAAAACCACCTTCAAATACGAGATACCGTACATGCTTCTTATCACAGCGGTGCTTCTCGTGATGGGAATGACAGGCAATGAAATCACATTCATTGAGGGTGTTATACTGTGGATTTTATTTATTGCATATCTGCTTTATTTGTATATTCTGGCAAAAAAGGGCAATGACAGCGGTGATGAGCAGTCGGTAAAGCTATATCCGGTATGGAAATGTCTGCTCTTTATTGTGCTGGGCGGTGTGTGCGTCGTAATTGGAAGCCAGCTTGTCGTAAACGGTGCCACGACCATAGCAAGAGCCTGCGGCATGAGTGAGCGCTTTATCGGACTGACAATCGTTGCATTCGGCACATCTCTTCCGGAGCTTGTTACATCTGTTTCAGCAGCACGCAAGGGAAATGCCGGTATAGCGATTGGAAATATAGTCGGCAGCAATATTTTCAATATACTCTTTGTAATCGGAACAGTAGCTCTCATTTGTCCGGTGCCGTTTGAGAGCAGGTTTGTGATTGATACAGTTGTGGCAATACTGTGCGGTGTGCTCCTGTGGGGCGGTACGATAAGACATAAAGAGCTTAGAAAGCCATGTGGAGTGGTGATGCTGCTTTGCTATGCGGCATATTTTGTATATTTGGCAGCTATGTAATGATGTATTTTTGAATTGCGATGACTGTGTTTAAAAAGAGTGTGATGAAGAGATAATAATTAAATTTAGCAAACTGTCAATAATTGTGCATACAAATCGATGCTTTGACATCAAAATGATTGCGATTTTGCATTAAATATAAATAATTAATTAAAAATAGCACTCTTGCTTGACAAGTGCTGATTGCAGGTGTATAACGTAGTCAGAACGAACGGAAGGAAGCGATTATAATGGATAAAAACCCAAAGCATCCATTGAAGAAAAAGAATAAGGCAGATGCAAAGAAGCATCAGAAGCATGTATACGAATAGCGCTTCCACTAAGGAATACTATCCAGTAAGCACAATGTACCCCAGCCCGTAACAGGGTTGGGGTATTTTGTATTTTTGGAAGTGTTTTCAGAGACTGCCCTTGAGGCAGATGTAAATACATTTTCACCGGCACCTTTTATGAGAGAGGCTTTAAGCTTGTCGCCATACATATAGAGGTCATTTCCACGCACAATTCCCCATTCCATCAGAAGCGCAGCCGCACCGGTCACAAACGGTGCAGCCATGGATGTCCCTGTTTTTGAAGTGTAGCCTCCGGTGTTTGAGCATGAAATAATGTCTACACCGGGCGCAATGATATCAGGCTTTATGCTGTCAAAGGCCCAGGTATAGCCTCGGCCGGAAAAGGCGGCTGTGCGGTTTGTTCGGCTGTCATAGGCTCCGACAGATATGACATTTTGAGCGGTTGAGGGGATGGTCAGGGTGATATCAGGCGATGCATGGATAAATGAGGTCTGTGCATTGCGCAGAGCACCTGACGGCAGCCATATATCCCATGAGCCGTCCTTTACAGATATGGGTTCAAGTGATATTTTCCAGATGCCGGGTGAGATGTATTCCGATCCCATGAGTTCAATGAATATTTCCTGAAAAGGAGAGTAGGGAGAGGGACCGCCGCCTGTTATATATATGTCTGTCCCATCGAGATTGTATCTGTATGTAAAGCCCTTTGCCTGATTGGTAATTGTATCGGGAATCTCCAGCATATCATTATTTGGTGCACTAATGCGCAGCTGTATCTCATCCCAGTATTTTTTCCATAAATCAATGGAAAGAGACGGCTCAGGATAGCCTATCGCAAGCTCTGCATCGGCAGGGTACGAGCTGCCGTTTGCATGACCAAAGCCAGCTCCATCGTTACCTGAGCCGACTGAGACAGCGCAGCGGTAGTTTCCTGCTATATAGTCCAGGTATGCTTCAAGCAGTGAGGTGCCGCTGTGCGAGCCGTTGCTTGTGCCAAAGCTTAGGTTTATGGCGATAGGCATGTTCATATCGATTGATTTTCTTATGCAAAAGTCTACTGCCAGCATAATCTGCGTGGTTGTGGGAAAGCTGGCACCGCCTGAAGTTTTGAGTTTTACGATTATAAGAGTGCTTTCATAAGCAACACCGCGGTATTTTGTGTTTTGTTCATTATCATTACCATTTCCGTTTCCGGCAGCGATTCCTGCTACATGAGTGCCGTGCCCGGATATGTCGATGCTTGGACAGATGCGCTGCATTTCTAAGCTGTTTTCTGCATTTATGGCTTTGGTGATTGTATCTCGGTCATATAAGGTGCCGAAAGGGATGATATCACTGTGTGAGGTATCATCGGAAACAGTCTGGTCCCACAGATAGGCGATTCTGCTTACACCATCCTGTATAAAAGCCGGATGGGCATAGTAAATTCCGGAGTCGATAATGCCTACGAGCACACCTTTTCCGGTCAGATTATATGGATTGGTGTGTACGGGAGTGATGCATGAGGCCTGAGAGCCCTCGTACACATCGTAGTTAAACTGCTTTGGCTTTTCCATATATATGATTTCATCGCACAGGGCAACGGTATTTACAAGTGATTTCTCAATTACGAGCACCGCATAGTTTCCGAGCAGCCTCGTGATGAGTACAGAAGGATACTTTTCTTTTATTTTTTCGATGTCACCGACATATTTTACTATCACTTCCCAGCTATCACTCTCCGGCAGATAGCCGCTTGAAAGCCCTCCCTCTTTTCCAAGTTCATAAGGGGTGGACAACAGGGCGGCGGACAGCTGTGGAGAAATTTTCTCACTAAATGCTATTTCCATACTAACCTCCATTTTTTATTAGTAAAATATTAAAAAAATCTTAAAAGACAGATGCAATATATATTTGGTATGATTAATTCATAATCAATCAATTAATTATAAGAAACCGGGAGGTCGAAATGAGTAAAAAGAAAAAGATAATCATTTCAGTGATTGCAGCTGTGCTTATCATAGCAGTGATTGTGTCAGCTGTTGTCATTGCAATGACAAAGGGAAAGAATGCAGCAAAGGCATCGGGAGTCTATGCAAACAAGGTCGCTGATGTCATGTATCAGGCGGGAAGTACTGACAAGTACAGCGGTGTCGTGGAAGCAGCCGATACCATGGATATCAAGGCTGACAGTGAAAAAAAGGTAAAGGATATTCTTGTGTCAGAGGGGGATGAGGTACAGGTGGGCACACCTCTTTTTACCTATGATACAAAGGATCTTGCTGCGAAAAAGGAAAGCGCCACGCTTGAGCTTGAGAGCTTAAACAATACGCTTTCCGGCTATGATGCACAGATAGAGCAGCTCACCAAGGAAAAGAAGGAAGCGCCAAAGGATCAGCAGCTTGACTATACACTGCAGATTCAGCAGGCGCAGACACAGCAGAAGCAGACTCAGTACGATATTGCCACGAAGAAGGCAGAGATAGAAAAGTATGATGAGAGCATCAAAAATGCCACTGTAAACAGCACAATGATTGGTGTTGTAAAGAAAATCAATGAGAATCAGAGTGCAGACACAGCAGATACTGCATTTATGACAATCGTTGCCACCGGTGATTACAGGGTAAAGGGCACAATTGATGAGCAGAGCTTTTTAAACAGTGGACTCGCAGAGGGGCAGGCAGTTATAGTGCGCTCGAGAGTTGATGAGTCAAAGACATGGCAGGGTACCATCAGCAAGGTTGATACTGAGAATACTCAGACTGATAACAGCAATTCCGGCATGTATGATGATGGAAGCAGCGAGCAGAAGGCATCAAAGTACAACTTCTATGTGCAGCTTACAGGCACAGGCGACATGCTTTTAGGACAGCATGTATATGTGGAGCCGGATTTCGGACAGACGCAGGTGAAGGATGGTATTTGGATTGATGAGAGCTATGTCGTAAAGGATGGCGATGATGCTTATGTATGGACACTTAATAAAAAGGATAAGCTTGAGAAGACAAAGGTTGAGCTTGGAGATTATGACGAGAATCTCATGATGTATGAAATCAAGTCAGGGCTTACAAAGGATGACTATATAGTATGGGCATCTGATGATCTTTATGAGGGTGAGCCGGCACAGACATGGGAAGAGTACGTTGAAAATGGCGGTGGTGAAGATTCAGTCTATGACGATATGGGTACAGAAGCTCTTGATGACCAGATGCTTGAGGGCACTGAGGGCGGTCCTGTTGATGATGGCACAATGGACGAAGGTGCAGCAGATGCCACCGGTTCAGGTGACGCGGAGGTACAGTAGATGATTCTAGAACTCCAGCATATTTATAAAAACTATGACCAGGATAAGCTCGTGGTGCCGGTTTTAAAGGATGTTTCACTCCAGATTGAGGAGGGAGAGTACGTGGCAATCATGGGACCGTCGGGCTCCGGCAAGACCACTCTCATGAATATAGTGGGCTGTCTTGATCTGCCAACATCGGGTACATATATACTTGACGGCAGACCTGTCAGTGAGCTTAAGGAAAAGGAGCTTACGAGAGTCAGACGGGATACAATTGGATTTGTATTCCAGAATTTCCAGCTCATGCCGAGAGAGAGTGCACTGGACAATGTATGCCTGCCACTCATATATGCCGGTGTGAGCAAAAAGGACAGAAGGCAGATGGGTATGGAGGCATTAGAGCGTGTAGGGCTTTCAGACAGAGCTGATTTCAAGCCAACACAGCTTTCAGGAGGACAGAAGCAGAGAGTGGCGATAGCGAGAGCTATGGTCAATCATCCAAAGCTTCTGCTTGCGGATGAGCCTACGGGAGCACTTGATTCAAAGTCAGGCAAGCAGGTGCTTGAGCTCTTTGAGAGCCTAAAAGCGTCCCGTGTGACGGTTGTCGTGATTACACATGACAGAAAGGTAGCCGAGCAGGCAAAGCGCATCGTCCACATCATAGACGGCGAGATAACAGAGGAAGGACAGGAGGCAGGTAATGAAAAAGAAAAAGAGAATTAAGATCATTATAATAGCTGTCCTTGTAGTTGCAGTTGCAGCGGGAAGCATCACAGGAGTTGTTTATTACAGGAACTCCAAGGGTCTTGCTTCCGTCATGAGTGTTTCAATGATCAGCACGACAAACGACTACACATCCATGACCAGTGAGGGAATGGTGTGTGATGATGCATGTCAGACAATCAATTTAAAGGATGGACAGAAGGTGACAGAGGTTTATGTCACAAAGGATCAGCAGGTAAAGGCCGGAGATAAGCTACTTGCATATGATGTGACGAGTCTTTCCCTCTCGGTTGAGATGAAGCAGCTTGAGATACAGAGTCTTGAGAACCAGCTTGCATCGGAAAAGCAGAAGCTTGACAAGCTAAAGAACACTAAACCGGTTGAAAAGCAGCCCGAGACTCCTGTTACACCTGAGCCACAGCCTGATACACAGCCGGATGCCCCTGAGCAAAAGCCTGATGAAGAGCATGATGTGATATCTGATTTGTCAGAGGCCAAAGGAATCGGTACAGAGGACGATCCTTATGTATTTACATGCACAGAGGCTTCATATGTATCGGGAGAGCTTTTGAATACACTCGCTGATAAAAGCGCTGTAGCACGGTTTGTAATAGGGGATGCTAACGCACCTGATATGGAGCTTATCGTAAGAGGAGATAGGCTTGGCAGCTATGATGACAGCGAGGAGATAAAGCTTTTCCTTGCAGGCACAATTACAGCAGGAGATTCTTCTGATGATACAGAAGGAAGTGAGCCGTCAGGTACCAAAACAGGCAGTGCCACAGAACAGACCGCACAGACAGAAGCTGATACCGCGGCAGAAGAAAAGACATACACTGCAGATGAGCTTAAGGATGCCATAAAGGAGCAGACCAGAAGTGTTGCCGATGTTGATTTACAAAAGAGAATTGCACAGGCTGATTTAAAGGAGCTTCAGAGCGAGCTTGAGGATGGCGTGGTATATGCAAAGAAGGATGGAATTGTGACAACAGTCGGTGATCCTGCCAATCCACCGCAGGACGGTACACCTTTCCTGCAGCTTTCGGGAGCATCAGGACTGTATATCAGCGGAACAATCGGTGAGCTGGATCTGGATACGGTAAAAATAGGACAGAGCGTATCAGCAGTCAACTACATGACAGGTGATACATATGAGGGCACGATATCCGAGATAAGCAATGTGCCGTCAGACAGCGTAAACTATTATGGAGACAGCAATCCAAACTCCTCATTCTATGAGTACACTGCATACATTGAGAATCCGCAGAATCTCAAAAAGGGCGATTCACTTGAGTTGACCATAGATACATCATCGGAGGGCTCTGACAGCGGACTATATATCGACAAGTCATATGTCAGAACCGAGAACGGACAGTCATATATATACAAGGATGACAACGGAAAGCTCAAAAAGCAGTCTGTCAAAACAGGCAAGTCGCTCTGGGGCTCATATGTGGAGATAAAGTCAGGTCTGACAAATGATGACTATATCGCATTCCCGTATGGAGTCAGGGAGGGCGAGAAAACCAAGGTGTCGGAAGATGGTATGTATTAGTTTAGCAGGGAGGATTAAAGATGCTTGAAAATATTAGATTGTCCTTTAGGGGAATCTGGTCACATAAGATGCGTTCGTTTCTGACCATGCTTGGAATCATCATCGGAATTGCAGCAATTATTGCGATTGTTTCCACAATTCAGGGCACAAACGAACAGATAGAAAAGAACCTCATAGGTTCGGGAAGTAATAACGTAAAGGTCACACTGCAGAAGGATGGCTATGATATGGATTTATCATATGAAACGGCGCCGGCGGGAGTGACTGAGGTATCGGCTGCCACACTTGACAGCATAAAGGAGCTCGACAATGTGAAAAATGCAGCTCTTTAACGTACAAGACAGGCTTCCAAGGCAGACTATAATCAGAACACGGCGCTTTCGGGCGGCAATATAACAAGTGTCGATGACGGATATTTCGATACTGCAAGCTATGTAGTCATGAAGGGCAGAGGCTTCTCAAAGAATGACTATGCAAATGCACGCAGGGTGGCTCTTATTGATGAGAGCGTGGAGAGCAGCCTGTTTTCAGGAGAGAGCGCGCTCGGCAAGACAGTAGAGATACAGGGATATCCGTTTACAGTAGTCGGTGTAGTCACGGAAAAGGACAGCTATGACCTGGTAATAAACTCAATGGATGATTACTATATGTATGCCCATGATGACAGCCAGGGCAATGTATTTGTGCCAAGCGGAACATGGCCGGTTATATTTGGTTATGATGAGCCGCAGAACCTTTTGCTTAAGGCAGACAGCACGGATACCATGGCTACAGTGGGAAAGGCTGCTGAGGAGATACTTAACAGCAATTTAAATGTTACAGACGGCTCTGATGTGACCTACAAGGCACAGGATTTACAGGAGCAGGCAAAGCAGATACAGCAGCTCAGCCAGTCAACCAACATGATGCTCATCTGGATTGCCGGAATATCACTGCTAGTCGGTGGTAGCGGTGTCATGAATATCATGCTTGTGTCAGTCACAGAGCGTACCTCAGAGATAGGACTTAAAAAAGCAATCGGAGCGGGAAAGGGAGCAATACTTGGACAGTTCCTCACAGAGGCAGTTGTTCTCACAAGTCTTGGAGGTTTGGTCGGAGTGCTGGTCGGAGTGATACTCTCTAAGGTCATCTCAATGCTAAACGGCACGCCGACAGCGATAAGTCCGGCAGCAGCTATACTTGCGGTGCTTTTTTCCATGGCAATCGGAATCATATTCGGTATGCTTCCTTCATACAAGGCAGCGAACCTGAACCCTATTGACGCACTGCGCCATGAGTAATTCTTATTGAAATTGCTGCTATTGTGAAAAAAATAACAATTCTTTGTATTTTGATGAATACAAGGGTAGAAAAAGTTTAAAAAATTTTGTAAAATGTTCCTAGTAGATAAATACTAGGAGCATTTTTTTAGAGGAATCAGGTCATGTGATATGGGAAGTGTCACATGGTATAATGTTGCTTCTATGTATGGAATTAATTAGGTAACAAAATATACAGTATTATAAGGATAAGGAGATATTCTGTTCGCTGACGAAACCGTATCAAAATCAAACATGCAGTTTTGCTTGAGGTCGCAAAGGCTGCATTTGCAGGTAACCTCGATGAGATCAGAGATGACATCCCATTCACACTGATTCCGGGACCGACACCTCAGTTCCGTTGCTGTATCTACAAGGAGAGAGAAATCATCCGTCAACGTGTCAGACTTGCAGAGGGTAAAGCACCAAGCGCAAACGATGACGGCAATATCATCCAGGTAATCAGCTCAGCATGTGAGGATTGTCCGATTTCGAGCTACACAGTTACTGAGAACTGTCAGAACTGTCTTGGCAAGGCTTGTATCAATGCATGTAAGTTCGGAGCAATTGAGGCAGGACGTCTCCGCTCACATATCGATCCACAGAAGTGTAAGGAGTGTGGACGCTGTGCACAGGCATGTCCTTACAACGCTATCGCTCATTTAAAGAGACCATGTAAGTTCTCATGCCCTGTAAATGCCATTACATACAATGAGTACGGCATTTCAGTGATTGATGAGAGCAAATGTATCAGATGTGGTAAGTGTATCCACAGCTGTCCATTCGGAGCTATCGGATCAAAGACATACATCGTAGATGTAATCGATGCAATCAAGTCAGAGAACAAGCATGTATACGCTATGGTTGCACCTGCAGCAGAGGGACAGTTTGGCGCAAATATCACTATGAACAGCTGGAAGAAAGCTATGCAGGCAGTTGGCTTCAACGGTTTTGTTGAGGTAGCGCTCGGTGGAGATATGACAGCAGCATACGAGGCTGACGAGTGGCTTGAGGCATACGAGGCAGGAGAGAAGAAGGTTACATCATGTTGTCCTGGATTTGTAAATATGGTTAGAAAGCACTATCCTGAGCTTGCTGACAAGATTTCTACAACTGTTTCACCTATGTGTGCAGTTTCAAGAATGATCAAGGCAAAGGATCCTGATGCAGTTACAGTATTCATCGGACCATGTGTTGCCAAGAAGTCAGAGGTACATGATCAGAAGATAGAGGGCAATGCAGACTATGTACTTACCTTCAGCGAGATTCGTGCTATTATGAAGGCAAAGGGAGTACAGCTTGAGGCTGATGATACCTCATATCAGGAGGGCTCAGTATTCGGTAAGCGTTTCGCAAACTCAGGCGGAGTTACAGCAGCTGTAATCGAGAGCATGAAGGAAAAAGGCGAGGATGTTGATTGTAAGGTTTGCAAGGCAAACGGAGCAGCAGAGTGTAAGAAGGCACTTCTCCTCATGAAGGCAGGCAAGCTTCCTGAGAACTTCATCGAGGGAATGGCATGTGAGGGCGGCTGCGTAGGCGGACCAAGCTCATACAATGACATGGTGACTACCAAGAAGTTCCGTGATGATCTCTTAAGCAGAGCAGATGACAGAAAGATTCGTGACAACATCGCCAACTACCATATGGAGACATTTGAGATGCACCGTAAGGAGCAGTAATAAAATGATTGTTACAGCATAAGCTTTTTAAATCCCCCGACTAGTTCGGGGGATTTTTGTGATTGTGAATATCTGCAAAAAGATATGTGGTTAGTCATATTGAGAACTGAATAGTAACAAAGATATTAAATAAATTAATTACTTATTAAGACTGCACCGGAGGTATTCATGATAAAGAAACAATTGTAACATAACTGAAATATATGAAGCCAACATTAAGAAATTCTCAAGGAATTTGCAGTAGCAAAAAAGATTGTTTAACGCTATAATAGATACTGCTTGAAATAATATTATCAGGTTTGAGTAATAATATAGAGAGAATAATTATAAAATGCTAAAGAGGATTGGAAAAATGGACAAAAATAAAAAGATGATTATCGGCATACTTACGGCTGCAATAGTTCTGGTGGTGGCGTTTATAGTGTATATCACATGCTTTGATTCACATATTGAGTTCAGCAGCAAGTTCAAAAACGGTATTACTGTTGAGTATGGCAAAAAGTTTGAGCCGCCAAAAATCAAGGCGTATGTCAGAGGCAGGCTTATAAATCGAAAGGGAAAAGAGATAAAATGCACTATAGACAGTAATGTCGATGCGACAAAGACAGGTTCATACGAGATAAAGGTAACTGCTCAATACGGTAAAAAAACTGCGACACAGACCATCAAGGTTGAGGTGAGGGATAAGAAGGCTCCGGAGATCGCATTAAATGGCGATGCAGAGATGACTGTAGAGGCAGGCAGCGAGTTCAGTGACCCGGGATATACGGCAACAGACAACTATGATGGGGATCTGACAGACAAGGTATCTGTCACAGGAGCTGTCGATACTTCAAAGCCGGGAGACTATGAGATAAAGTACAGTGTCGCTGACTCGTCAAAGAATGAGAGCGAGGTCAAAAGGACTGTGCATGTCACAGATACCACTGCACCGCAGATAAAGCTTTCGGGTGATGATTTTATGTCAGTTAAAAAGGGTGATAAGTATAGTGATCCGGGATACACAGCAACAGACAATTGTGACGGAGACATCATAGACAGTGTCAAGGTATCAGGAGATAAGGTAGATAAGGATAAGGCGGGAAAGTATACTGTGACCTATGAGGTCTCAGATTCATCAGGAAATAAGGCTACTGCTACAAGAGTGGTCAGTGTGTATGATCCGGCTGCCACGGCGGACACAGTAAATCCGGGCAACAAGATTATTTATCTGACCTTTGACGATGGTCCCGGAAAGTATACACAGGGGCTATTAGATGTGCTTGATAAATACAATGTAAAGGCCACCTTCTTTGTTACAAATACACATCCTGACTATCAGAACATGATAGCAGAGGAGGCAAAGAGAGGACATACAGTGGCTATCCACTCTGCCAGCCACAAATACAACCAGATATATACAAGTGAGCAGGCATTTTTTGATGACCTTGAGCAGATGAACAGTATCATAAAGGCACAGACAGGAAATGATGCGTCAATCATCAGATTCCCGGGTGGCTCGTCAAATACTGTGAGCAAGGATTACTGTCCGGGAATTATTACACAGCTCGTAGATGATGTGACAGCAAGAGGGCTTTTATATTGTGACTGGAATGTATCGAGCGGAGATGCAAACCCCAAGCCACTCAGCACGGAACAGGTGGTACAGAATGTCATCTCCGGTGTGCAGAGCCATATTGTTTCAGTTGTATTGCAGCATGACATAAAGGAATTCAGTGTCAATGCG
>ENA-ORLL01000072-ORLL01000072.1-human-gut-metagenome-genome-assembly--contig:-NODE-72-length-22817-cov-5.8052_pt1 | contig 22817 bp, 17 predicted proteins | sample MGYA00243070_ERZ508830 | MGnify/ENA primary metagenome ERZ508830 (study PRJEB26277, sample SAMN04329787) | human gut metagenome | biome: human-associated habitat | host: Homo sapiens | place: USA...
CAACCTTTGTTAACCTTAAATCTAATACTATGAAAAAAATCACATGACAAATGTACAACTTACACTCATTTTCTCCAAATATTTAGTTCAATTTCGCTTTTCATTTAGTATTATTTCACAAATACAACCGTTTTCGCACACAACATTACAATTAGATTGAAAAACACGGATTAAAAAAGGAATATGAAACATTGCCCTATCCATATGATAAGACCGTTCAAATCTGTCCATTGGAAAGAAAAAAGCAAAAAAAAGATATTCATCTGATTATTCACTCCAAATAAAAGTAAGCTCCCCTGCCCTTCTCATTATCCGGCTGCCCAAACTTGCAAATTCTGTCCAATCGCTTCACTAACCCTTTCACGTCCGAAAATAGAACATTTAATACGTTTTTTTTCAGATTTTATCACCTATATTTGCTCCACACATAATGGTAATCCATGGAAAAACGCACTACTATATTCAGCATATTTGTGTTTTTGTGCCTACTGACCAATAGCACTTATGCCCGGACGACAGAGTACGAAAATCCAAGAGATACCATATTGGACATGATGCTCTATTTTGACCTGAAGGCCCGACAGGCGGACAAGGATTACCAAGGAAACGGTAAAACGCTCGCAACATAGGATTCCCTGCTTGCCCATCCTGCCAGCAGCAGACATCTTTATTCCCTTATTCTGGTTTCACCGGATTCATATAACGGAAAAAAAGAACCGGACATAGCGCCGGGCCTAAAAAGAAGCGAGGAAGTAAAAGCGTTCTTATGTCGGAAATATCCGCAAGTCAATGCCGCCCAAATCTGTATCCGTACAGGAGAAGAATACGGGGATGCCTTACGGAAACTGATAACGGACGACAGGCTGGTCCCCGACCGGGAGGATGTATTGGCATTGATAGATTATCACCATGACAATCCTGTAAAAATGCAAGATTTCTTGCAACATCTGGATGCCGGCATACCTTATCAATATATTTCCAACCGGCTGCTACCGGAGCTCAGACGGACAAAAATAAGAGTCTGCCTGTCTTATCCGGAAGAAAAGGAAGGAAAAAACTCCTCCACGGAACAGGCGGCCATGATAGAAGAAACTGAATTCATTCCGATTGACAGGGAAACGACCATTGCGCCAATGGCGGTGCAAGCACTCCCACAAAAGGAAAGGAGACAAGTAATAACAGAAACAGAAAAAACAGTAACAAAGGCAGAAAAGGAAAAAGAGACAAAAGCAAAACGGGGAAAAAAGCCCAAAGAAAAGGCAGCAAGAAGAGACAAGACAGCCGGCAACACAGTGCTTGCACTGAAAAATAATTTATTGTACGACCTGGCACTGGCGCCTAATATAGAAATAGAAATTCCTGTAGGAAAGCGGTGGTCAGTGAACCTGGAATATAAAAGCCCCTGGTGGTCCAACAGTAGCAAAGAAATCTGCTACCAGCTGATTTCGGGAGGAATAGAAAGCCGCTACTGGCTGGGCAACCGTGAACTGCATCACCGGTTGAACGGACATTTCTTTGGATTGTATGCCGAAGGAGGTATCTACGACTTTCAGTTTAAAGGAGACGGCTACCAAGGTAAATATTACGGTGCGGCAGGATTCACTTATGGATATTCCACTTCAGTGTCACGGCATCTGGCATTGGAATTCAGCCTGGGCATAGGCTACCTGACCACGGAATATCAAAAGTACACTCCCTATGAAGGGTCACTAGTTTGGATGAGTAGCGGGAATTACACCTTTATAGGCCCTACGAAAGCAAAAATTTCGTTGGTATGGGTGATAACAAAGAAGAGAGGAAGAAAATGAAAAAGACAAGGTACGTAGCTCTTGTACTTTTATCTTCACTATTGACTTTAGTGGGATGCAGCCGACGCGAGATTCTGGACGATTATCCCGTAACAGGAATAAATATCCGTTTGGATTGGGAAGGAGTACCCGGCAGTCTGCCGGAAGGATTCCTGGTTATATTCTATCCCAAGGACGCCCAAGGAAGAAAGATTGATACTTACTTGCCGGCAAAAGGCGGAGAAATGAAAGTGCCCCCGGGGCATTACTTGGCAGTGATTTACAATTATGACACCGAAGTAGTGCAAGTAAAAGGCGAAGACAGTTACGAAACGATAATGGCGTGTACAGGAAACTGCACGGGATTGGGCGACAGCGAAACAGAAAACATGGTATGGGGACCGGATAATTTTTATGTGGCAACCCTGGACGATGTAGAGATAGGAAAAGGAGAAGAGTTACCGACACTAGAGGTAAGACCAAAATCTGTGGTAACCACTTACATCTTTTCAATAAAGACAGAGGGGCTGAAAAATGTCTCATCGATCATTGGCAGTGTTTCCGGAATGGCTGAATGTTACCATTTAGGTAAAGGAGCCGGCTTATGCCGCTTCGCTCCCATTTATTGTGAAACCGGTAAAGGGAATGGGGTTATAAAAGGGAGTTTCACCTGTTTCGGACATCCCGAACTGACGCAGGCAAGAGCTGATATCACTCAGTTTCTGAATCTGATCATAGTAAGGGTGGATGGTTCCAGACAAGAAGCGAAAGTGGAAATAACGGAAGCGGTAAAACCTCCTGAAGACGAGCCGGGAGAAGGTGATGAAAAACCTCAAGAGTCCGAGATAGAGATTGAGCTTCCGGATGACGAGAAAATTGTAGTGGATGATGTAGAGGTTCCTCCAGATGAAAGTGGCGGTGGATTTGATGGGAGCGTTAGTGACTGGGACGATGAAACGAATGTGGAATTACCGGTTGGTTAAGATATAAAATAAAGAGTCATAGAATTATTAACTTAAAACACACAGAATATGAAGAAGATTTTATTTGCAGCTTTAGCTGCACTGGCAATCACAAGTTGCTCACAGAATGAAATTGATGGTATTGACAATGGAACTCCAAAAAGTAAAAATGAAATAGGAGTAAACACAATTGTCAAAAAGAGTTCAAGAGCCGCTGTTACAGGCAATAGCAGTTTCACGTCGTTTAAATTACATGCCTATATAGTTAAAAGCAATGATATTGCAACTTCAGGATGGGGTAATGCTTATATGGATGGTATAGAATATAAAGGAGGTCAAGGTAGCTGGGCAACAACAAGTGGTACTTTTTACTGGCCTATCACAGAAATGCAATTTTTTGGGTATACCAATGATGTAACCTATACAGCACCTGCTAGTTCTAACGCTTATCCTACTATCAGTTATACTCTTCCTGACACCCCAGCCGATCAAAAAGATATTATAGTGGCTTATTCCAAAGATGTAACCAAGCCAAGTGATAATACATTAAATCTTACATTCCAACACATCCTCACCCGTATAAACTTTGCTGTGAAACTAGTTGATAGCAGCTATACTTACACAGTTGAAAGCATAACTGTCACCGGTGCCAAAGGCGGTACTGCAACATATACATTCGGAGGAACCGAAGGAAAAGGTGGAAATTGGAATATAACAGGAAGTGCACCTGCTAGTGGCTATAGCTATACATTCGATAATACCGTAACAGCCAAAGATGGTATTTATGATTATACACAAAATGATAATTCATTAATGCTGTACCCACAATCCCTTACTGATGCAAAAATCATAGTCAAGTATAAAACAGAGAAGGATAATGCAACATTCTTTAATGCCTCAAAAGAAGTATCCTTAACCGGAGAATGGACCAACGGACAAAGTATCCGTTATATACTAACTTTACCGGTTGGTGCAGAAGAAATGAGTGTAAATACAACATATGATGAAAATTGGGATGCTACTGATAACGAGCAAACTCCTAAAAACCCTGCATCATAAGATCCCTCAGCAAGCTTATAAATCAATGAAATTATAATCTCCTGATAAGAACATAGCAATTTCCTGCTCCGCAATGAAACACCGTATCATCCCCACCATGATTTGCGATTTCATTTGCGGAGCATTTTTACCTGTTGTCAATCAACCGTCCTCAAAAAGTATATGCGATAGTTTGCAGCTCGCCAATGATACCGGAGAAATTGGAGGATGATACTACAAATTCCATAATCTATGCTGTTTTAGCCGGTATACCTCCCCATGGATACACACAAAGATACTTTCTTTCTGCTACTTTCCCAACAATTGCAACTTCTTTTTGTTTGGCCACACAAATTTAGCCCTCTATGCTCATGCCCACAGGCTATCGTTTTCCGTAACGGCAGAAGACAAACAAGTGGAAACAGGATTCTTCGGTCTTTTTCCTGAAACTTATTGCAAATTATCCATATTTGCCCTACATTTGTCAAATCAACCAAAAGAACTCAAGCGTTTCTAACTTCTATATATGTCTGGTCTGCCCTGTAATGAAAGGATGGATTGTACCCAATGCCCTAAAGCAGTGGAGAACAGCATCCATTACACACATAACAAAAAAGGTTTCCACTTACCCCCACATAAGTGTGAAACCAATATTTTATTTTTCTTACTCAAAGGTCAAATATTAATCAATAGTGAAGAATATGCCGGAACCATCATCAATTCCGGAGAATTTGTGCTGCAAGCTATCGCATCAAAAGTGGAAATACTGGCCATGACAGACTCGGAAGGTATTCTGTACACATTTGATGACCCTAAAGCCTTCTGCTATGACCGCTATACCTATATATTGAAAAACGTGCCTCCGCCACTCATCTCCGAGCCACTGAAAATAAAGCCCGAAATAAAGCTTTTCCTTGAAGGGGTTGCTTCCTATCTGAATGCAGACAAAATTTGTAAAGAGCTGCTCGAATTCAAGCGTAAAGAACTTTATTATCTGTTGGCGCACTATTACACAGACTATGAGCTATCTCCTGTTGTACACAGCCTATCCCAATACACCAGCAGTTTTGAATATTTCATATTAAAGCACCACAAACAAATAAAGTCCGTAGAGGAGTTCGCACAACTGGGCGGCTACAGCGTCACCACCTTCCGCCGCATTTTCAAAGCCATCTTCAACGAGCCGGCCTATGAATGGATGATGAAACAGCGCAAAGAAAGTATCCTTTACCAATTGCGCTATACAGATGCTTCCATCTCCGAAATCTGCTTTGGACATGGATTTGAATCTCTCTCACATTTTTCCAACTTCTGTAAGAAGTCCTTTGGCGACTCTCCCAGAAACATCCGTAAAAAAGAAAAGGAAGAAATTTCACCCAATACATAATTATAAAAAAAATGCCCCGCCAAAAGGCAGAGCACTCTCAAATATCAAGTAAAACTAACCGTAATTAGTCTTTCAGCTTCGCAGCAATAAATTCACGGTTCAAACGAGCAATGTTGCTGATAGAAACCAGCTTCGGACATTCTGCCTCACAAGCACGAGTGTTTGTACAGTTACCAAAGCCCAGTTCATCCATTTTGCTCAACATAGCTTTCGCACGGCGTGCAGCTTCCACTTTACCTTGAGGTAACAGTGCCAACTGGCTGACCTTTGCAGAAACAAACAACATAGCAGAACCATTCTTACATGCAGCAACACAAGCACCACAACCGATACATGCAGCAGCATCCATAGCCTCATCGGCAATAGGTTTTGCAATAGGAATTGCGTTAGCGTCAGGAATACCACCGGTATTGATTGACACGTAACCACCCGCCTGCATAATCTTGTCGTATGCGCTGCGGTCTACCATCAAGTCGCGGATTACCGGGAAACCGGCAGAACGCCAAGGCTCAACAGTAATGGTGTCACCGTCTTTGAAACGACGCATATAAATCTGGCAGGTAGTAGCACCTGTAGCAGGTCCGTGAGGATGTCCGTTGATATACATAGAGCACATACCGCAGATACCTTCACGACAGTCGTGGTCGAATACGATAGGTTCTTTACCTTCATTGATAAGCTGCTCGTTCAAGATATCCATCATTTCCAGGAATGAGGTATCACCCGGAATATCTTTCATTTGGAAGGTATCAAAATGTCCTTTGTCCTTAGGACCTTTCTGACGCCAAACTTTCAGTGTGAAACTTATATTTTTATCCATGATTTCTATACAATTAATAATTAAGACTTATAGTTACGAGTTTGAACCTTAACGAACTGATAGTTCAAATCTTCCTTGATCAATTCGGGTTCTTTTCCTTCACCTGTGTATTTCCAGCAAGCTACATACGAGAACTTGTCATCGTGACGAAGCGCTTCACCCTCCGGAGTCTGGTGTTCTTCACGGAAGTGACCACCACAAGATTCCTCACGGTTCAATGCATCGTAAGCCATCAGCTCACCGATTTCGATGAAATCAGCCAGGCGGATTGCCTTTTCAAGTTCCACATTCAATTCATTAGCTTCACCCGGAATGCGAAGGTCGCTCCAGAAGGTCTTTCTTACTTCTTTCAGTTTAGCCAGAGCAGTAGTCAAAGATTCCTTGGTACGTCCCATACCTACGAAGTCCCACATGATGTGACCCAGTTCCTTGTGAATAGAGTCTACCGAACGATGACCCTTGATATTCATCAGTTTCTGGATCTTATCGTTTACAGCCTTTTCAGCAGCCACAAATTCAGGAAGGTCTGTCGAGAAACGGGGAACCTGAATCTGGTCTGACAAATAGTTCTGGATAGTATAAGGCAATACGAAGTAACCGTCAGCCAATCCCTGCATCAATGCAGATGCACCCAAACGGTTTGCACCGTGGTCAGAGAAGTTAGCTTCACCGATAGCATACAAGCCCTTGATAGAAGTCATCAGTTCATAGTCAACCCAGATACCACCCATCGTATAGTGGATAGCCGGGAAGATCATCATCGGAGTCTTGTACGGATTTTCGTCAGTGATTTCTTCGTACATATCGAACAAGTTACCGTAACGGGCACGAACTACATCTTCACCCAGACGGTCGATAGCGTATTTAAAGTCAAGGAATACGGCCAGACCTGTGTTGTTCACACCGAAACCGGCGTCGCAACGTTCTTTCGCAGCACGTGAAGCAACGTCACGGGGAACCAGGTTACCGAATGCCGGATAACGGCGTTCCAAGTAGAAGTCGCGGTCTGCATCAGGAATATCGGTCGGTTTCTTAGTTCCTGCCTGCAATGCCTTGGCATCTTCCAGCTTTTTCGGAACCCAGATACGTCCGTCATTACGCAATGACTCGGACATCAAAGTCAGTTTAGACTGCTTGTCACCGTGTACAGGGATACAGGTCGGGTGGAGCTGTGCAAAGCAAGGATTGGCAAAGTAAGCACCTTTGCGGTAAACCTGCATAGCAGCCGAACCATTTGACGCCATAGCGTTGGTAGACAAGAAGTAAGTATTACCATAACCGCCGGTACCGATAACTACCGCATGGGCAGCGAAACGTTCAATCTTACCTGTAACCAAATTACGGGCGATAATACCACGGGCGCGTTCCACACCTTCGTTATCCTTAATCAGCACAACGTCCAACATCTCATAACGAGTGTACAACTTCACGTTACCACGCTGAACTTCACGGCTCAATGCAGAATAAGCACCCAGCAACAACTGCTGTCCGGTTTGACCGCGGGCATAGAATGTACGTGAAACCTGAGCACCACCGAATGAACGGTTATCCAGCAAACCACCGTATTCGCGAGCGAAAGGAACACCTTGAGCTACGCACTGGTCGATGATAGCATTTGACACTTCGGCCAGACGATAAACGTTAGCTTCGCGTGCACGGTAGTCACCACCTTTGATTGTATCGTAGAAAAGACGGTAAACAGAGTCACCATCATTTTGATAATTCTTAGCAGCATTGATACCTCCCTGTGCAGCGATAGAGTGTGCACGACGGGGAGAGTCCTGGATACAGAAGTTTAATACCTTGAAACCCAGAGCACCCAGTGAAGCAGCAGCCGAAGCACCTGCCAAACCGGTACCTACCACAATAATGTCAAGACGACGTTTGTTGGCAGGGTTTACCAATTTTTGATGAGCTTTATAATTGGTCCATTTCTCGGCTAAAGCGCCTTCAGGAATTTTAGAATCTATAGTAGCCATATTCATTTACAATTTTATCATTTACAATTTACGATTAGCAAGCACCACAAGCGAGTGATTTCACGAAGTAGATAACGACTACTGCTGCAAAACCAAGAACTACCAAAGTAGAGTAGATGTTACCAATAGTCTTCCAACGCTCGAACCAGATTTTATTGCTCCAGCCCAAAGTCTGCAAAGCACTCCAGAATCCGTGAGTCAGGTGGAACCACAAAGCTGCTAACCAAATGAGGTAAAGCACTGTAAATACAGGGCATCCGAATGTTTCACGAATGTAAGCGGCACCGTCTGTAGGACCGAATGCGCCCAAATCATGAACACCGATAATTTCGGCAAACTGCATTTTGTACCAGAAATTGGCAAAATGAAGAGCCAATCCGGCAATGACAACAATACCCAGGACAAGCATGTTCTGAGATGCCCATTCCACAGTTTTAGGTTTAACGTTCACTGCATAACGTTCGCTACCGCGAGCTGCACGGTTCTGCATGGTCAACCAGAAAGCGTAGATGATGTGAATTACAAACAGAGCAGCCAGCCCGGCAGTTGCAACCAACGCGTACCAGTTAGCTCCCAAGAATTCACAAATCATGTTGTAAGCATCTTCCGAGAAGAGCGCAACAAGGTTCATCGCCATGTGAAACGTCAGAAACAGGACAAGGGCGATACCTGTGACACTCATCACCACTTTCCTTCCAATAGATGAATTACTTAACCACATAAATGATTGAATTTAAATTATTTAATTGTTAGAACTAAAAATTCTGTTAAAAGCTGTGTATTCACGATGCAAAAGTAAAGGAATTCTAGCGATAATACAAGGAATTATGGAAATTATTCTTTAATTCGGAGAAGGGTAAATGCGAATTACATTATTTTCCTATCTTTGCACTGAACAAATGCCAAACTAAATGAAACGCCAAAGGATTATTTTTCTTATACTGACAGCCTGTTTTACATTCAGCCTCAGCGCACAGAATATAGACATCAACACGTTGAAAACCATCAACCGATGGGATGTACACGGACTGAGCCGCGGATTGTCCGCTAGCGGAGTGATTCTACCCGTAGGAATACCTACAGCCATGGGACTCTATGCATTGATAAAAAAAGACCAGCCGATGCTGAAAGATGCCATTTACATAGGAACCAGTGTGATTGAAGCAGTGGGGATTACATACGCCGCCAAACATATAATAGGTCGTGACCGGCCTTTTGTAAAGTATCCGGATAAGATTCATGCATACGGAGCACCGGATGCCAATAGTCCGTCATTCCCTTCAGGACACACTGCGGCAGCTTTTTCTTTAGCCACCTCACTCTCCATCACTTATCCTAAGTGGTATGTTATCGCCCCTTCAGCCGTATGGGCTTGCGGAGTAGGGTTTGCCCGGATGAACCAAGGGGTGCACTATCCCAGTGATGTAGTGGCAGGAGCCGCTATCGGAGTAGGATGTGCTTTCGTGAACGTGTATGTGAACCGATGGCTGAATAAGGTGCTGTTCGGGAGACAGATAAAGTGATGGTTGGAAAATTATTCCACACCTAAAAGAAGACACAGCAGAAGTTTTTCAGACAACTGCAGGAGTGCAACTATGCGCCCCAGCAGTTAATATAAAGTCTTGCCTATCGCTTTTTCAACAGCAGCCCCTCAAAGTCCGGTTGCTCCAACAGTTCCAGCGCTTTCCTGATACTTTCATTCGCGTCATTAATGACGTGATAATATTCATTCATATCCCATAAATCACGGGCTATCAATGCTTTCATCTGCAACCTCAGCAGAGGCAGGGCCTTTTGATACTCTTCTTCATTATATTCCACTCCCATCTCCTTGCCGGTAGCAACCAGTTGTGCCAACATATCCGGAGTCACTTCAAAACGTTTGTAGAACTCATTGAAAGTCTTGTATTTGCCCAGCCACTCTTTACGATGGGCATCAATAAAATGGAAATGAGCTTTCATCAATGCTCCTTTATCACGCAACTGACGATGGTATTTAGTATAGAGAGGCGTATCAATCGGCACAAAATAATCGGGCATGATCCCTCCGCCACCATATACCGTACGGGCCAACCTATGAGTCTTGAACTTCAGTGAATCCGGAAAGTGGATGCTGTCTTCACTCATCATTTCTCCTTTATTATAACGGTCTATCAGGTCTTCATTATACTTTTCAATGCTCTCGTAAGGTTTCTGGATACAACGTCCGGCAGGCGTATAATAGCGGGCCACCGTCAGACGGATCATCGAACCGTCCGGCAAATCAATGGGACGCTGCACCAAGCCTTTACCAAAACTGCGCCGGCCCACAACAACTCCTCTGTCCCAATCCTGAACAGCTCCGGTCACAATCTCACTGGCAGAAGCCGAAAATTCATCAACCAATACCATCAGACGACCGTTCTGAAACTCGCCCGTACCTTTGGCAAAAAACTCGCTACGAGGATTACGACGGCCCTCCGTATAGACAATCAGTTCCTTTTTACCCAAAAATTCATTGGCAATATCGATAGCAGCATTCAAATACCCCCCGCCATTGCCCTGCAAATCAAGAATCAAGTCTTTCATTCCTTTCTTCTGCAACCCGGTCAGCGCTTTCTTGAACTCCTCATGGGTAGTGGCGGCAAAACGGTTGATACGAATATAACCGATCTTATCTTTAATCATATAGGAAGCATCCAGGCTGTAAACAGGTATTTTATCCCTTTTCACCGTAAAGGGGAGCAGTTCCTTCACCCCTCGGCGAAGTATTTTCAGATTCACTTTTGAATCTTTAGGACCACGGAGACGACGCATAATATCCTCGGTACTCATCTTTACACCGGCTATCAGCGTATCTTCCACCATGACGATACGATCACCGGCCAGAATACCGACTTTTTCGGACGGTCCGCCCGATACAGGCTGTATCACCAGCAAAGTGTCCTCCGCCATATTAAACTGTATACCGATACCTTCGAAGTTTCCCTGCAACGGCTCGTTCATTCTCTTCACTTCCTCCGGATCAGAATAGGTAGAATGAGGATCAAGCTGCTCCAGCATTTTTACGATAGCTTCTTCCACCAGCTTTCCCTCATTGACTTCGTCTACATAAAGATTGGCAATGGCAAATTCCGCCAGTTGCAACTTACGTGCCGGAGAATTCAGAAATTTACTCTCCTGAGCCTGTGCGGCTACGATAGAAAAAAAGCAGGCAATCAAGCCTGCAAAATACATAGTATATTTCATGGTCAGTCTATTTTCATTCCTTCAGGCAAGAATGGCGTCACATCTTTGCCAAACTGCAACAATTCTCTTACAATCGTAGAGCTGATAGAGGTTAGTTCCGGCTCCGTAAACAACAGAATCGTTTCTATTCCGGCCAGTTTCCGGTTGATATCGGCTATAGTTTCCTCATATTCAAAATCGTGTACGGTACGGATACCACGAACAATGAACTGCGCCTCCTTAGCTCGGGCAAAGTCAATGGTCAGACAATCATAAGCATCGACCTTTACCCGGGGATCATCCGCAAAAAGTTTCTCGATCATCTCCACTCGTTTCTCTGTAGGAAACCAAGTTTTCTTATTCTCATTGATACCGATGCCGATCACCACTTCGTCCATAAAAGTCAACGCTCTCTTCACGACCGAATAATGACCGATGGTAAAAGGATCAAAGGTTCCCGGAAATATCGCTCTTCTCATATTTTTTAGTGATTCACTCACGCAATATCTTCTTCTACAACAAGGTTATCTATAATAAAATTCTGACGTTCCATCGTGTTCTTACCCATGTAGAACTCCAGTAATTCCTTTACCAGATCAGTCTTGCGGAGGGAAACTTGCTCCAAACGCATATCTTTGCCGATAAAGTGCTTGAATTCATCGGGTGAAATCTCTCCCAAACCTTTGAACCGTGTGATTTCGGGATTGGGGCTTAACCGTTCGATTGCGGCAACCCGTTCTTCTTCCGAATAACAATATACCGTTTCATAAACTCCTTTCTTGCGGTTACGGACACGGAACAAAGGAGTCTGAAGGATATATACATGACCTTTCTTTATCAAATCGGGGAAGAATTGCAGGAAGAAGGTAATCAGCAACAAACGGATGTGCATACCGTCCACATCGGCATCTGTTGCCACAATCACTTTGTTATATCGTAATCCTTCCATACCGTCCTCTATGTTCAGAGCAGCCTGAAGCAAGTTAAACTCTTCATTCTCATATACAATCTTCTTGGTCAGCCCGTAAGAATTCAACGGCTTACCACGCAAACTGAATACTGCCTGAGTATTTACATCACGGCTCTTGGTGATAGAACCGCTCGCCGAGTCACCCTCGGTAATGAAAATGCAGCTTTCCTCCTTCTTGTCTCCTTTGGCATCATTCAGGTGAAAACGTCAGTCACGCAACTTACGGTTATGAAGATTTGCCTTTTTGGCACGTTCACGTGCCAGTTTGGTCACTCCGGCTATAGCCTTACGCTCTTTCTCCGATTCTTGAATCTTCTGCAACATCACATCGGCCACATCCGTATGTTTGTGCAGATAGTTATCGACCTCAGTCTTTACAAAATCACCTACAAACTTATTAACGGTAGGACCACCGTGAGCCATATTGGTAGAGCCCAGCTTGATTTTAGTCTGACTTTCGAACAACGGTTCCTCCACATTAACGGCAATGGCAGCTACCAATCCGTTACGGATATCGGCATAGTCCATATTCTTGTTGAAATATTCCTTGATGGTACGGGCTATATGCTCTTTGAAAGCACTTTGGTGCGTACCTCCCTGTGTGGTGTGCTGTCCGTTGACAAAAGAGTAATATTCCTCACCATACTGACCGGTATGCGTAAAAGCGATCTCGATATCTTCTCCTTTCAAGTGGATGATGGGATATAATCCCACAGCCGTCATGTTGTCGTTAAGCAAGTCCACCAACCCGTTACGGGACAGGATACGCTGACCGTTATAGATAATGGCCAGTCCTGTATTCAGATAGGTATAGTTGCGGAGCATGGTTTCCACGAACTCCGGACGGAAACTGTAGTTCTCAAACAACAGGTTATCCGGTTCAAAGAAAATATAGGTACCGTTCTCCTCTGTTGTATCTTGTGTGGTATCCGTCAACAAGTCTCCCTTGGCAAAGGTAGCGATACGCACCTTTCCATCACGATAGCTGCGCACCTCGAAACGTGAACTCAATGCGTTGACGGCTTTCACACCGACCCCATTCAGTCCGACGCTCTTCTTGAACGCCTTGCTGTCATATTTACCTCCCGTATTCAACACACTAACAGCTTCAATGAGTTTTCCCTGCGGAATACCCCGGCCATAATCACGCACGCTGACACGGAGATTTTCTTCAATAATAATCTCAATCTTTTTACCCGCCTGCATTTTAAATTCATCGATACTGTTATCGATAATTTCTTTCAAAAGAACGTAGATACCGTCCTCGGCATGTGATCCGTCACCCAACTTTCCAATATACATACCGGGACGGGTACGCACATGCTCCATGTCACTGAGGTGGCGGATATTATCGTCGGTATATTCTACGGCGGGATTGTTTATCAGTTCGTTGTTTTCTTCCATATTGACTTATCACATTTTTATATATCGTTGTTACAGAATACTCTTTTTATAAGCACGACGGCGTTTATGCTGCTCGGTCTTGAAATATTCCCATTGTGCCTGCACCATTCCGTTCAGTTCCAGTTCCGGGTTACTTTCGGCATACTCGACTCCAAGCTGCTGCTATACGGGGATCACGTCCGAGAATAACAAAGCATTGACACCTTTGTTCTGATACTCAGGTTTTACAGCAACCAGCAACAAATCCAACATAGGAGGATACTTATGCAGGAACAACACTTTCAACAGGTGATACCATCCCATAGGCAGCAAACGTCCCTTCGCTTTTTGTAACGCTTCGGACAGAGAAGGCATTGAAATCCCCACTGCCACCAGTTTATCTTCGGCATCGGTCACCAAGGTTACCATACGCAAATCTACAATAGGCAAATACATCTTTATATACTGGTTGATCTGTCCTTGCGACAAAGCCGAGAAACCATAAAGCGGAGCATAAGCCTCATTCATCAACTCGAATATAGCCTGTCCATATTCGGCCGCAATTTTCTTACCCGATGTATATTTCTTCACCCTCAGGTTAAACTTACGTTGAATCAAGTCACTGATACGCTTATGCTTATCAGGAATTGCATCCGGAATATAAATTTTATATTCCACCCAATCGGCATCCTTCTCGAATCCCAACTTCTCCATATGCTGTGGGTAATAAGGATAATTATAGATAGTCGCCATGGTGCTCAACTGGTCGAATCCTTCTACCAGCATACCCTCCGCATCAAAGTCGGTAAAGCCTAAAGGTCCCTGAATGGTATCCATACCTTTTGATTTACCCCATTGGGCTACTGCATCCAACAAGGCACGTGATATTTCGATATCATCCAGAAAATCGATCCATCCGAAACGGACTTCTTTTTTATTCCAAGTCTCGTTTGCGCGTTTATTTATAATCCCTGCAATACGTCCTACCACCTTGTTATCCTTATATGCCAGAAAATACTCCGCCTCACAAAACTCGAAAGCGGCATTCTTCTTCGGGCTGAACGTATTCAGCATATCATCGTACAAATCGGGTACGGAATAGGGATTCTCTTTGTATAACTCGTAGTTGAACCGTATAAACGTCTTTAGTTCTTTCTTTGAACTGACTTTTTTAATGGTAATAGCCATGCTGTATTTTTATAAAATTCGGGGTGTAAAGATAGAAGTTTTTTTGCAGAAAACTTATTCTTTTTATGGCTTTTTCACTGTTGGGCAATAAGATAGGCGGTATAAACGACATAACAGCCAACCATCAATGCGCCTTCAAGCCGGGTTATGGTACGTTTGCGGAAAAACCAGCCTACCAGCCACAACAACAGGGAGGAAGCAATCAGTACACTTAAATCGAGGTTATTTATATTCCCCATCGGAAGCGGTGACACCGTAGCGCTGCACCCCAGAACAAAGAATATATTGAACAGATTACTACCGATGACATTGCCGATAGCAATTCCCGGATTCTTCTTTAAAGCCGCCGTAACAGATGTGGCAAGTTCCGGCAAGGAAGTACCTCCGGCTACCAATGTCAGTCCGATTACCGATTCACTGACACCCCATGAACGGGCAAGCCCGCTTGCCCCGTCAACAAAAAGCTGTCCGCCGAATATGAGTCCGGCCAGCCCTCCTGCAATATACAACACCGATTTCCATACAGGCATTTCCTTTATCTTCTGCTCCTCTCCTGCCTCATCTGCCCCATTACGGGCGATGGCATATGTATAGCGCATAAATATATGGAAGCAAGCCAGCAGAACAAACCCATCGGAACGGCTGATAACATTGACCGCTTCCCTGTCCAGCATCATGTCATTGGCACAGACAAAAAGTACCAACGAAGAAAGAATGACTAACGGAATCTCTTTACTCATCGTCCCCTCACCTACTTTTATGGGGAGTACCAAGGCAGTACAACCTATAATCATCAAAGCATTGAATATATTACTACCCACCACATTACCAATAGCCATTTCAGCACTGCCATTCAATGCAGAAAGCACACTGATAACCAATTCGGGAGCCGAAGTGCCGAAAGCTACAATGGTAAGCCCGATTACCAAATCAGAAATACGGAAACGTTTGGCAACCGCTGCAGAACCATCCGTCAAGCCATTCGCGCCAGCTAAAATGAGAGCCAGACCACCAATCAAAAGGAGTGTATTCAACATAACAAAAAGTACATTTACAGTTTTATACCGCAAATGTACTCTTTTTCCCTAAAATAACTATCCCTATTTGGTGCGTTTTACAGTATAGATTACTTTTCCTTTCTTATCAATCATGTGCATATCCAGTTCTTTCTTGTCTGCCGTAAAGATAGAAAAGCCCGGTTCGGGACTACAGAACAGAGTGCCTTCCACTGGTTTTACCTTACGGCTCAACGAACCAGCCGAATTTACCACATAGTCGATATCACTGCCCGGCACACGAAGGTGCTGGAAGTTATGAATGTGTCCGCATGCATAGATATCCACCTTATGTTTACGGAGGATAGGATCCAGACGCTTCTGCATATCGCTGCGTTCACTGTCGTCTTTCGACGTTTCAGCATAAATGGGATGATGTCCGATTACGACTACCCAATCTTCTTTGGCAACAGTCAGTACAGAATCTATCCATGCCAATTGCTGATCCATATCTTGTTTACAGGCATCCGGATAAGTTTCGCTCTCGTTACGGTATTTGTCAATCAGAGGAGCGGTATCTATCATCACAAAACGGATGGCAGTTCCTTTCTTCTCGAAGACTTTGGTATAATAACGACCAGGCATCGACCAGCGACGACTCACATCGGTATAATCCAACACAGCCTGCGTATTACCCCGGTATTCATGATTTCCCAAGATCGGGAACCAATCTATCATCAACTCGGGATGACTGTAAATCAACTCGTAGTTGGTCATCCAGAGCGGATCGTTAACGCTGCGCACACCTTCAAAATGGTGCACGTCTCCGGCTGCAAATACACACTCGGGACCAATAACATCCGCCATTTCTCCCATCAGCTCGGCTATGGACTTCTGGTCATAATAACCGTTACGTCCCAAATCGTTGGCCATATAAAAATTCAGTTGTTTCTCCAGTCCTTTCCAATCTTGCGGAGTCTGGGCACACACATTCAGGCAAATAGCCGTACCAATGACGGCAATCCATACCCATGTCAATACTTCTTTCATACATCTAATCATCATCAACGGTATCATATACTTATTATTAGAAACTTATTTTTATACCAGCATTCATTCTCACGCCATAATATCCTGCCTGCATAGTACGATCCTTCGTCCCTTGGTAATAACGGAGCGGCTGGTTCAGCAGATTGTTCGCCTCAGCATAAAAGGTCATTTTCACCTTCTTGCCAAAGGTATAACTGGCGTTCACATCCATATAGTTCACAGCATCATAATATCTGTCATAAAATGTACTTGGGCCCATTTCATCGATAAAATCAGATGCAAAGTTATAGCTCAGGCGCACATTCAAGCCTCCTTTTTCAAAGTAAAGAGAGGCATTCGCCGTATGCTCGGGAGACCCCGGCAAACTCAACCCGCTCTCGTTCTCACGTCCTTCGAAGTTAAAGTCCTCCACGCGTGAGTGCGTATAAGTATAGGTTCCATAGAAACCCACATACTTCAAGGCTGGAGCAATGAAGCCGAAATCACGCTGATAAGAAAATTCCAATCCCCACAGATTAGCATTTCCTGCATTCTTGGGCTGAGTGAAACGGGTATATTCTGTTCCTTGGTATTCATAGTTGGTCAGTACCTGATCTACGATGAAATCGTCTATTTTCTTATAGAAGAAACCTGCGCTCACTAAACCTACACTCTTGAAATAATAATCGGCACTCAAATCAAAGTTATAAGAAATAGTCGGTTTCAAGTCAGAATTACCAATCTTTATTTCATTATCACCACGGTTGATATTCACACTGGGAACCAAAGCTGAATATTTGGGCCGGCTCAAGGTCTGCGTATAAGAACCGCGTATCTTGAAATCATCATTTACATCCCATTTCACCAAAATAGAAGGAAGGAAATTCACATAACTGTTGGTCATGCGGCCGGTCTTGGTGGTCTTATCTGTCTCATCATCATAGTTACGGCCGGTATAACGAAGGGAAGTATGTTCCATACGGAGTCCCGCCATCAGGTTTATATCGGAAGCGAATTTATGATCAAACCGCACATACCCGGAACTTACAGTTTCACGAGCCTCAAAGTTCTCAGCCAATTCGGCTTGTACCTGTTCTTTATCGAACTGGGAAGCATCATTTAAATTCAATCCACCCACATATTCTTTACTGGCAAATGTTCCTACCTGATATTTGTCGCTCGGCATAAACTTATCCGTACTCTGGTCTACCGTATTTTTCAGGCTGTTGGTCATGAAGGCATCCTCGTCTTTCGGAGTATATTCGTAGAAGTCTATTTCTTTCTCTTTTGTTTTACGTACTACCTTCGCACCGAACTTCAGTTTAGCTCCATTATTTAAACTGGCCTTGAAATTGGCCGAGAATTTCATATCTTCTTCTTTGATGTCCTCCTGTTGTTCCGTCAGTTCCTTCAAGCTGAACTTATCACTCAGTGTCAAAGTAGACCCTGTACCTGGTGTAGCAAACGGCTGGCGTGCATAACTCAAGTCCATATCAAATTCCTGCTTTTTCAGTTGGAAGTCAAGATAACGTTCATTAGGGCGTTCTTCCGTAGCTTTTGCATAACTGGCATTCCAATCCATACCGATTGCCCCCCATAAGTGTTCTCCGCCCAAAGCGAAATCCATGGTACGCTGACGCTCCAGACGGGCATTGCGATTATCGGGAGTACCTGCTTTGGTCTGGATGCGGACTGTGCCTTTTCCGTTCTCATCCAAATCCTTGATATTGGTACGGTAACGGTTTTCCCAATCGTTACGGTTGTTGAAGATCCCTTTGAAAGTCAATTTATGGTTTTCATTGATATCAAAATCAAAAGCCGCCGAATAACTTTGACGTTCACGGGTGACAAAGTACTGGCGCATCTGATAATCGCTGACATATACTTTGCCATCTTCATTTTGTTCCCACATGAATTCAGTATCATAAGAACCGGAAGGAGCATTCTGATAAGAAGCGGAGAGCAGCATGCCCAGTCTGTCATTGAAGAAACGATCGCCGTAAGTGAAACCTAAGTTCAACTGGGCTTTCTCGCTAATCCAGTTGTAACCACTTCCCGCTGTAGCATTGATAGTGCGTTTATAAGGAGAATTTTTGGTTACCAGATTGATGGAACCACCGATAGCATCGCCGTCCATATCGGGTGTAACGACTTTGCTTACTTCGATGGTCTGAATCATATCGGCAGGAATCAAGTCCAACTGCACGTTACGGGTATCCCCTTCAGCAGATGGGACACGGTTGCCGTTAATGGTGACGGAGCTTAAATCGGCACTAGTGCCGCGGACCTGTCCGAAACGGGCCTCGCCTTGATCGTATTGCACATTGATGCCACTGATACGTTTCAATGCATCACCTATGTTTGAGTCGGGAAATTTCCCTACCTGGTCGGCAGATACAACATTAGTGATACCCAGATTATTCTTTTGTGTATTGATTGCTTTCTTCTGTCCTTGAAAAGCTCCCTTTACCTGCACTTCCTGCAGTTCCACCCCTTCATTCATCACTATATCTTTTTCTAAAGTCTTGCCTTCGGGGACGGTAACTTTCATTTCAATGGGGCTATAACCTACGTAGGTTACTTTAACTGTGTAAGTTCCGGGTTTCAGATTGGGTAGCGTATAAAAACCGTTCACATCACTGATTACTCCGGTTTTCAGATTTTCAACAAAGATGGAAGCACCCGGCAGAATTTGTTTTCCATTGTCTATCACACGTCCGCGGATAGCGCCTTGCCGGACAATGTTTTCATTTTCCTCGGCAAATGCATTTCCACAAACACCTGCCATCAGCAGCATAAGAGACTCAGCTCTAACAACCTTTTTCATATACTTTTTTATGCGTTATAAATCTGCCGCAAAAGTAGATGGGTCAGGTTTCTTGAGAGTTACACTCTATTAAAGGTTTCGTGACAAAGGAGTTTCATTCCTGTTACAAGATATTCGGTGCAAGACGACGGATACAAAGTATGGACAAGGCTTACAAAACAGCAGAGTAAGATTTTTCTTGCGTTCTGCTACTACGTTCCGCTACAGCAGAACGTAGTAATAAAAGAATTAAGTAACTGTAAGAATTCCTTTAGCGACAAAGGTGACGAGCTATTCTGCCATCAATGATATGTATAGGCCGTTTCAGCTGGAAACTCTTCAATATTATTGTGCAGAAGAGTGAAATGTACGGTCCCCCTGTGCACTACTCCGGAAACAAAGTTTCCATTCTCCCAAATAGCGAACAGGTTTAAAATACCAAGTTGTAGCATTAGGCCGCATATCCTCTTTATCTGTTTTAGGGAATAAGACAACCTTACAACGCACTTCATTATCAAACGCCTCCTTAAAGATACAATCGCTTATAGTATAATCATATATCGGAAAGGCTTTCAGCCTTTGTAATACACTTTTTAATTGTTCGTTATCCAACAACTCCGGCTGAGCAAAAGGATCATCCGTTTTCATTTCGTGTAACATCATGGCTGCATCAGCATATCGTTGCTCCTTTACGGCAGTCATAAACTGGTTAGTGAGATCTAACACCTGTATCGTATCTTTCTGACTCAAAACCATAAGATGTTTTACGGTTGCCTGGGAATCCGTTTCTGTTTTTTTACCAGATTGATTGCACGAAACAATGAATGCTGCAATTAGACCTACTATCAACAAATTAATTTTTCTCATACGTTCTCAATATTATAAATAGAAAAAAAGAGTGCCCGAAAGCACTCTTTTTCTTCAAGTTTATTATAAATAGAGTTACTCACTCAGTTTATTTTACGGTCTTTGCTACGTGGCATACAATGTCAAATTCTACTGTACCCCATGCGTATTCTACTGCTACAGGAAGTTTAATGTCAAATTCACCGACTTCTGCCTTGTTATTGATGTAAGTCAGCTTACCGAATTTACCTGCTGAGATATCTTCAACACCGCTATATTCAACTTTCATACCTGCTGGTATAGGCTCGTATTTACCATTAACAGTTGTCTGAGCTTTATCTGTGTCAATGGTGATTGACTTCACACCATAATATGTATAGTAGTTGATAGGAGTAGTAACAAATGCATAGTTTCTCCAATCAGTGAATGCTAATTTAACATCAATAACAGAGCCTTCAGCCCCAACATCTACACCATCCTTAAAGTTCTCCATCTTATCGGCTTTTACAGTGATAGGACGCAAGAACTTCACATCGAATTCATTGTTTGTCACTTCATTCAATGACTTACCACATCCATTCAATGTTTCTACAGACAGTCTAGCAGTCAAGTTATTAGCTAAATCATCACGACCTGCTACATTCAGCAAATCTTTAGCGACAGAATTATCTTCCAATTGGATTAGATCTTCTCCATCATTATTTGCTGCATCTTTAATAGTAGCAACTACTGTATTTGCGACAGCCTCACTACTAGCCAGCAGTTGGGTACGATCTGCATTTACACTCATTGTATAAACAGTTTTGGATACACCGGTCAGTTTTGCTCCCTTCGGATCAACAAACCTGAAAGTCTTAGTCAGTTTAGTATCTGCAAAGTCTGTATATACAGCCGGAATTTCAGAAATTGTAACATCGTGACCATTGAAGGTTTCCAGGATAAATTTGTTAAAGTTCATGATATTATGACCTGTTGCAGCAGGAACCTCAGTATTTACATGGATTTCATTATATCCAGAACCTCCTTCGTTAGAGTTACCAGCAAACCAGTATTGCTTAGTCTTATCAGCATCGGCAAGTGTACCAGTCGGGTTTACATTACGAGGATTAGGGGCCCAAGTCAATGTTACATATACATAATCATTAGAAATGACAACACCTTGAATATCCTTATTTTGTTTAGTGTAACGAACGACAGCCTTCATGGAAGCATTTGCGCTGAAATATTCATAAGCATAGTTTGCAGGAATAGTCCATTGCAAAACTTCAGTCATTGTACCTTCAACATCAACTTTAGTTTGTTCAACCTTAGTAGACAGTTTAGTCAGAGGCATAGCATCCAAAGTTGCTTCACTATATTGAATCATCGGTCCGTCATAGATATAACTTCTTTCGAAATCTTCCTTAGAGATATTCAACTGAGCCAAAATTTGTTCTTCAATCTGGAACCAAGTTACCTCCTGAACCCAATCCTCTGTTCTACAGCTCAATGTAAATCCTTCATTGAATGTATATTCTGTTGTCGCAGTAATACGGTCTTCAGCAGGAGCACCTGTAATTTCTACCTTCAAGTAACCTACAGCTACTTTCTTCTTAGAATTATTATCATTCAAGAATACACGAACCAACGGCATACGCCCTACAGTAGCTTGATTTTGTTCTGTAGCTCCCCATTCAGCAGCTTTACCATCTTTCGGTAATTGAGGTCTCAAAACAGAGCCTTTCAATGCGGCATGTGCACTTTGAGAAGTTTTGTTACTACCATCAATATAACCTACCAATTCATAAGAATAGCTGAATCCGGCTTTTTCTACTGTACCAGATGCTGCATTTTCATCCCATTTAGTATGAGCATCACCTGCACCATAATGAGTCTGAACATATTCTGCCAAATCAACTGTTTCATTCCAAGCGACTTTTACTTCAGGAGCATTTTGGATAGCATCGGCAGCTTTAACTGCTAAATGACTTTCACCGGCAACTTTTGCATTATTCAAAACTAAATCTGTAATCTTAACAGCCTTAACTGCAGCGTAATCAGAAGTAATAACCGAGCGTTTGTTATCACCATTCAAATAATTGGCCTGTAAAGCCAAAACAGTTACTTTGTCGTCATTTTCAATATCTTTAATAGTTCCTTCAGTCAACTTAGCCCAAACGGTCAACTCGCCATTTTTAGATTCAACCTTAGAAATCTCAGGAACTACCACTCCATCGGCTGCACGAGCATATTCTTTATCGTAAGCCAAGAATTTCAAATCTTCTTTAACCAAATTACGAACATCAGCTGTAGATGGGTTCATGTGATATGTAGCAGATAATTCAGGAGTGACCTCAGTTGTTGCAGTTTCTTGTACAGGAGCATCATCCTTATTATCAGCATCTGCATTTACATCTTTAGCTGTCAAAGCCTTGTAAACA
>ENA-ORLL01000081-ORLL01000081.1-human-gut-metagenome-genome-assembly--contig:-NODE-81-length-21853-cov-5.54395_pt1 | contig 21853 bp, 16 predicted proteins | sample MGYA00243070_ERZ508830 | MGnify/ENA primary metagenome ERZ508830 (study PRJEB26277, sample SAMN04329787) | human gut metagenome | biome: human-associated habitat | host: Homo sapiens | place: USA...
CTTCCTCAACCACATACGGGGTATCGCCGCTGATAAGGACATTTTCAAACTTAGCCAGACCGTTTTTATCAGTCACGGCATACTCGTCAACAGGCAAGCCGCTTAAAGATGTGCCGTAAAGGTGGAATTTCATTCCCTCCACCAGATTGTCCTCGGAAGTCTTGACGATTTCCAGACTGCCACGCTTCAAAGTATTGCTGAAGGTCACAGTAGAGGTTTTTCCTCCAATAAGGGTCACGGTCTGGGTTTTCTGCGGCTCATAACGGTCAATGGACTGTTCTGTGACGGTATAAGTGCCAGGGAATAATCCCTCCACTGAGACAGAGCCGTCCTTTCCTGTCTTAACTGTTTTATTGAAGTTATCACCTTTGATTGTAAAAGAGATGCCCTCCACAACTCCGTCCTCAGAAGTCTTTTTGAGGGCAATCGTGCCTGTCGGCGTTTCGATATTGATATATGCAGACACGGTATCAGCATTCTCCACACCTGTTACCAAATCCTGCAAGTTCGGGTCGCCATAGGCAATGAGCTTTGCACTGCTGCTGACAGTCGGCACATTGTTCCTCTTTGCCGTAATGCGGACAGAACCGCTGATAGCTACGGTGGAGCTGATTGTCAGCTTATTTCCAGACTTCGATACACTCACATTGCTGTCAGAGCTTGAAAAGCTGTAATCGGAAAGGACGCCGTTGCTGTCCGTCAATGTGATGCTGTACTTTCCGTCCTTGTAGGCAAGCTCCTTTGTGATGTCATTCTTACCGCCCGACATAAAGCTCGGAATGGTGTTATGCTCACGCAGCATTGCAACAATCTGGTCATACACTGCCCTTGCTCCGCTGTTGGCATAATTTGAACCGAAGTGCAGGCTGTAAACGGTGGTGCTTGTCTGGTTATATGAGCCTGTGGCTTCACGGCAGCCTGTGACAAACTCCCATACGAGGGTCTGCGTGGCAAGCCATTTTTCATCATCACTTCCCGACAGATTATTTCGGTTGCCCTGATACCCATAGAGCAGGGCAAGCCCAACCGCCTTTTTCTGGTTGGCTGAAAGTGCGTTCCAAGCCTCCGAAGAAGCTTTTTTCAGTGTATTTCCTGTTTTCAGCGGTACTCCAGGCTGAATACAGAAAGCCGTTTCTCCGTCTACAAACATACGGTATTTGTAATTGCCCGTACCGCCTGCGGTATAACCGTTGATGACAGCACTTGAATTGTACCTCATTGCGTTTCCGCTGCTGTCATAGGTGTGGGAAAAACTAATTGTGCCAATGTCGCCTGCGGCAAATGCCGTGGTCGCAGGCATAACCGACAACGCCGTGACCGCAGCCATCAAAACAGCCGCAGCCTTTTTGAATAGTTTTGAAAATTTCATAGATACCTCCTGTTGGATTGTTAAAAATCTTGCCTGACTGACCGAAAAAACGCTGCCCGTTTTGGACAGCTTAAAATTTTTCTTTTTTCGGATTGTTACTGGCAGTATAGGGGGGTGAGGTGTGGTGGACAGCGAAAAAAATGGCTATCCTCCAACGGACAGACCTCACCCTCGGTGTGTGGCTTACCTTTCGTGAGCCTTGTTCCGCTGTAAATGGCGGTTGTAAAATTCCAACGCCTTTACAACAAAATCTGTTTCCTGTCCTCTGGGAACTGATTTGGGAATGAGCTTGGTTATCCGTTCATCACGGAAAGCTGGCTTTTCTTTCTGGTTTGGTTTTTCTTCCTCCATAATGCTTTGGATAACCTCATCCGTCAGTTTTCCATCTTGGCTAAACTTTTTCATTTTGATAGCCTGTGCCAATGACGGCGTGGCATCGTTGTAGCCCATTGCTTCAAGCAGGGTGTATTGCTGTTCCTCGGCAAGATAAGAAATCTCTACCGCAGGACGAAAAGCAATCTGCCTTTCATCTACCATTTGGAGAATTTCGGGAACAAGCTCGGTCAAACGGATAAAGCGGCGTATTTGTTCTCGACTTTCTCCAACCTTATCAGCAAGAGCTTCATGGGAGCGTGACTTCGACACCATTGGTGGCGAAGTGAAATCTAACCTTTGACCCTGCCTGTTCATCGCTTCAAGCCGCATTTTGTAGGCAAAGGCTATCTCGCTCGGCAGAATAACAGACCTTTGCAGGTTGCTTTCCACCATAACGATAATGGCTTCATCACGGGTAAGGTCTTTGACCTCGCATTTGAGTGTTTCAAGTCCTGCAAGCTCACAAGCCTTTTTTCTTCTATGACCGCTGATAAGCTCATACCGTCCGTCCTCTTTTAAGCGAACTGTCGCAGGTGTCATTACACCGTTTCTCTAGATACTCTCAACAAGCCGTTCCATATCCTCGTCCATTAATACCTTGAACGGGTGGTCTGGAAACTCGTCAATCTCCGATATGGGAATGTCCCGTATCTTGGAGAGTTTTGCTTCTTCACGGCTTTCGTCCGTCTGGAACAGGTCATCGTAAGCGGTCAGCTCGATTTTGGTTTCTCTGTTTCTCGCCAAGCTCTGCCACCTCCTTTGAAAACTGCTCATACGCTGCGGCAACCTTACCGCTTTTGTCATAGGCAAAAATGCTCTTGCCCTCTGCGGTAGCTTCTACCGCACGAATGGAATGAGGTATCTCAGTATCAAACACCTTGATTTTCTGACCGTAAGCACTTTTGACCGTTGCCGTGATTTCTTTGGAAATGTTGGTACGGGGCATTACCATAGTCATCAAGATACCGTCAATCCTAAGTTTGGGGTTGATTTGCCGTTTGACCATTGATACAGAGCGAAGCAACAGCTCTAAGCCTTTAGCAGAAAGATAGTGGGGCTGTGTCGGGATAACCACGCTGTCAGCCGCCGCCAGAGCGTTAATGGTTATCATTCCCAAGCTCGGCATACAGTCGATTACCACATAATCGTAATTCTTCTTAACCTCATTCACATAGGTTTTCAGAACACGCTCACGGCTCATGGCATTGATTAGCCTTACTTCAAAGCCAGATAATTCAATATTTGACGGAAGCAGGTCAACGCCCTCGCCGTGGCGGATAATCCCCTGCGAAGCATCAAGCGTTTTATCGTCTATGATGTTCTGCATCACAGTAGAGAGCGTTATGGGATAATCGTCTGGTCACTTATAACCCAGAGCCATCGTGAGATTTGCCTGTGCATCGGCATCAATCAGCAGGACTTTTTTACCCTGCTGCACCAGACTTACACCCAGATTGACCGCTGTGGTTGTTTTTCCGACACCGCCTTTCTGGTTAGTCAGAGCAATCACTTTGCAATTTGACATAGATGCGTCCTCCTTTCACATAGATTTAGCCACTTTGTCAAGGTGGCTATGTAAACAGTACCAGAGAACGCAAAAAAGCCGCCTACTCTTAAAATCAATAAGAATAAGCGGCTTTGTAATTTGCCTTAGACATATTCAATTTTCATTCTCTTGGTCGGTGCATTTATGACCTTAAAAATAAGCTCGTCAATACAATCCGTATATCTGCCTTGCTGAATAAGCTGATTTTTTAACTCTACAAGGCTATGTATTAAAAGTTTTCTTTCGTGGCTATCCAAATACAGATGATTAAATTTCTCTCTCATAAGCACACCTCCACTTCTTTAGCTTCATTATATTTGAAAACGGGGGAAAGGACAAATCTGCAAAAGGGACAAAAAATAAGCGTACCACTATTTCTAATGATACGCTTATCATATTTAACTGTTAATCAAGGTCTATGAATACCCTTACAGTGGTATCTCTCCACTGATTTTTCCTTACATACTGTCCGTTAGCCTTCCGATAGGCTGCTGCCTGCTCGAAACTAAGCGGCAATTCAAAGGAAAGAGAACTCCTACCTATTTGCGATAGCTGCCTGTGCTGCAGCAAGACGAGCGATTGGTACACGGAATGGTGAACATGAAACATAGTCAAGTCCAATCTTGTGGCAGAACTCAACTGATGAAGGATCTCCACCGTGCTCTCCACAGATACCAACGTGAAGGTTAGGATTAACTGGCTTTCCAAGCTTAATAGCTGTCTCCATTAATTTACCAACACCTGTCTGGTCAAGCTTAGCAAATGGATCGTTCTCGAAAATCTTGTTGTCATAGTAAGCGTTAAGGAACTTACCTGCATCATCACGAGAGAATCCGAATGTCATCTGTGTAAGGTCGTTTGTACCGAAGCAGAAGAAATCAGCCTCTGTAGCGATCTCATCAGCTGTAAGAGCAGCTCTTGGGATCTCGATCATTGTACCTACATGGTACTTGATGTCAGCATTTGCAGCAGCGATCTCAGCATCAGCTGTCTCAACTACAATCTTCTTAACGAACTTAAGCTCTTTGATCTCACATACTAATGGGATCATGATCTCAGGCTCGATATCCCAGTCTGGATGAGCTTTCTTTACATTGATAGCTGCACGGATAACAGCCTTTGTCTGCATCTTAGCAATCTCAGGATATGTAACTGCAAGACGAAGACCACGGTGCCCCATCATTGGGTTAAACTCGTGAAGAGCAGCGATGATAGCCTTGATTTCCTCTACTGACTTATTCTTAGCCTTTGCAAGCTTCTCGATGTCAGCATCCTCTGTAGGAACGAACTCATGAAGAGGTGGATCAAGGAAACGGATTGTTACTGGGCATCCCTCAAGAGCCTCGTATAATTTCTCAAAATCTCCCTGCTGATATGGAAGAATCTTGTTAAGAGCTGTCTCTCTCTCCTCTACTGTATCAGAGCAGATCATCTCACGGAATGCAGCGATTCTCTCTGGATCGAAGAACATATGCTCTGTACGGCAAAGTCCGATTCCCTCTGCACCAAGCTCACGAGCCTTCTTAGCATCTGCAGGAGTATCTGCATTTGTACGAACCTTAAGTCTTCTGAACTCATCAGCCCATGCCATAACACGTCCGAACTCACCAGCGATTGAAGCATCAACTGTTGGGATGATTCCAGCATAGATGTTACCTGTTGTACCATCGATAGAAATCTCAGATCCCTCTGTGAATGTCTGTCCTGCAAGTGTGAACTTCTTGTTCTCCTCGTCCATATTGATATCACCACAACCAGATACACAGCATGTTCCCATACCACGTGCAACTACGGCTGCGTGAGATGTCATACCACCACGAACTGTAAGGATACCCTGAGCAGCCTTCATTCCTGTGATGTCCTCTGGAGATGTCTCAAGACGTACAAGTACGACTTTCTCTCCTCTTTCAGCCCATGCCTCAGCATCATCAGCTGTGAATACAACCTTACCACAAGCAGCTCCCGGAGATGCTCCAAGACCCTTTCCAAGTGGAGTTGCAGCCTTAAGTGCAGCAGCATCGAACTGTGGATGTAATAATGTATCAAGGTTACGAGGGTCGATCATTGCAACAGCCTCAGCTGGTGTCTTATGTCCCTCATCTACTAAATCGCAAGCGATCTTAAGAGCAGCTGGAGCTGTTCTCTTACCATTACGGCACTGAAGCATATAGAGCTTCTTGTTCTCAACTGTGAACTCCATATCCTGCATATCATGGTAGTGATTCTCAAGAGTCTCACAAACCTTAAGGAACTCAGCGTATGCCTCTGGGAACTCCTGCTCCATCTGAGCGATTGGCATTGGAGTACGAACACCGGCAACAACGTCCTCACCCTGTGCATTGATAAGGAACTCACCCATAAGCTTGTTCTCACCAGTTGCAGGATCACGTGTGAATGCAACACCTGTACCTGACTCGTTATTTAAGTTACCGAATACCATTGGCATTACGTTAACAGCTGTTCCCCATGAATAAGGGATATCGTTATCTCTTCTATAAACATTTGCACGTGGGTTGTCCCATGAACGGAATACAGCCTCGATAGCAAGCTTTAACTGCTCTACAGGATCTGAAGGGAAATCTGATCCTAACTGATTCTTGTACTCAGCCTTGAACTGCTCTGCTAACTCTTTAAGGTCAGCTGCTGTAAGGTCTACGTCAAATTTAACACCTCTGTCCTCTTTCATCTTGTCGATGAGCTGCTCGAAGTACTTCTTTCCTACTTCCATAACAACGTCTGAGAACATCTGAATGAAACGTCTGTATGAATCATATACGAAACGCTCGAATGCTGGATCTGGGTTACCAGCGATCATAGCTGCAACAACATCATCATTAAGACCAAGGTTAAGGATTGTATCCATCATACCTGGCATTGAAGCTCTGGCACCTGAACGAACAGATACGAGAAGAGGATTCTTAAGGTCACCGAATTTCTTTCCGTTAACCTCTTCCATCCATTTTACACCTTCCATAGTCTGAGCCATAATCTCATCATTGATCTTACGTCCATCCTCGTAGTACTGTGTACAAGCCTCAGTAGTGATTGTGAAGCCCTGTGGTACAGGAAGTCCAATCTCTGTCATCTCAGCGAGGTTAGCACCCTTACCACCGAGAAGATTACGCATGGTCATGTTACCCTCTTTGAAGGTATATACCCACTTGTTTGCCATTTTGCAATTCCTCCTAAATTTTATTTCTGGTATGGTAAAAAAACCATCCATATACTTGATTAATGTGTGCACTCATACAAGCGCACACATTAATAATACCATAATTTCAGCAAATATCAACTAATTTTTATTATCTTTTCCCTTATGTTTCATACTATTTTTTTGAACACGGACAGACTTAACATTCTTTACTATGACAAATATCATAATTGCAAGAATTGCAACTATCCCAAGCGCACCAATAGCCAGCGGAACGACCATTCCACTCTCACTAATCACGGTGGCAAGCGGTACCTGCTCATCTGCTATATCATGCTTATTGTCGTTTGCCGCCTGCGGTACCTGCTCATCTGCTATATCAGTATTTGGCTGTGCCTGCGGTGCCTGGATTCCATCCTGCGGATCATTTTGTCCGTCAGGCACTATTGTGTTTGCGGCATTTGCTCCATCTGCAGCTCCGTTATTTGCCGCTCCTGCTGCATTGCCCGCTGCATTAGCTGCCCCGGCTGCATTTGCTGCTCCTGCGGCTGCCTGATTGCCGCCTGCTGCAGTATTGTCATTTGCTCCATTTCCGGCAGCAGCCATGCTTGATGCAGCCCTTGAATATACAAAATTGAACACGTTTTCTGACGCATTTGACGACAGCTTTCCTGTCTGATTATAGCTGTCCGGAATATATCCATCTATATACAGATAAGCTATAACCGGCTCATCGCCCACATTACCATAATAGGTACGGCTTTCAGCAAGCTTATTGCCATCTGTATCCACATAGTTGACTGTATACTCAGCAAGCTCGCCCGGTATGCCGTATGCAACAACATAGTCCTGATCTCCCGATACGAGAAAAGCCGACTGTGCAACCGTATTATTGTCACGGCCGCTTAATCTGATTCCCTTTACATAGTACTTGCTGTTTTCATTAAGTGCCACACTGCCCTGTGCATCACAGCTGATGACATCTCCGTATTCAAGACCTGTGACAATTATTTTGTCTTCTTTAGCAGAAACAGAAACCGAAGCCCCATTGCCTGATGCCTTGCGCACCTGCACACCACCGTTTATGCTTCCCTGACCTCCGGCTGAAAAGGAAACAGTGTATGTATATGAAAATGCCTTTGCATCTGCTGTCTGTGCGAAAACACCGGTTATGACAACAAGAGCTGCAAGAAAATATTTAAGCAATCTTTTCATTTTGCTTAGCCCCCTTTCTGTCACTTACGAAAGCCAGTATCATCAAAATAATACCAATCACAAACACTACAGCTGACGCTATTGACCAGATATCTCCGGTCTTTACTTTGCTTGTTGTAGTTGTAAATGTAGGTGGATTTGATAAAGTTGGATCTGAGTTATCCTCTACCGCAAAGTTCATCATAAGCTTTGCAAGTGTATCCTGATATATATTACCCTGTCTCTCTCCGTCAAGTCCTACTAAAAGCTTTACGCTGCCTCCCTCTCCAGGCTCTAATGTCTTTAAATAAAAGAACTTATCCAGAGAGTTTGTAGCCTCATTGAGTCCTTTTCCGGCTGTTGTCTCCTTCTCACCACCTACGCTGGTGCTGCTGTATATAGTGTCCTCTTTTCCATCCGGTCCTACAAATGTAAGAATATATGAGTATCCACCATTTTCAGCCACAGCCTGTGTATCCTCAAGACTCTTTAATACATCATTGGACATATACCATTTCGTCGAAATACTGCTGTTATTCTTTATATCAACGGAAAATGTGACAGAATCTCCGGGCTCCATCTGTGAGACAGAGGCTGCTATTTTATTTGAATCAAATGAGCTGACCATCTCCTTGCCTGTAAACTCACACGAGCCGGCTACAGTAGTATTTTCATCTGCAAATACAGTGCCTATCGAACCAAGGATAAACAACATGCATGATAATAATGCGATAAATTTTTTCATATTGTCCTCCTTTACTCTAAGCTAAGTTCCCCGTCATCTGATATATTTACATCAACACCCCACGCACTCTTAATTGCGTCCTTTGCATTGTGTGTCTGTACTGCATCAACAGTTGCCTCCAGCACAAATTGCGCACCATCATATTCATAGGTAGTAGTGATGGTTGTAAGTCCGTTATCATCAGTCTGTGATGTCTGACCCACAATGGTTGCAATATCGCCGGATATACTGATTTTGTCTGTAAAATCAGATGAAGTCTGACCCTTTTTCAAAATAGAATTATAGTAAAATACATTTCTCTCTGTAGTCTCAGCACTCTTATCCTCTGTCCAGCCATCGTTTGTAAAGTCAATCTGTATCTTTGATGGATCAAGGTTTGAAAGCTTATCACCGGTCTCCTTGTCTGCCCAGTAATGCTGCACAGTCACTCTCACATACTCATCTATCGAGCCGCTGTTTTTGACAGCAAGCTTCTCATCGTACTTTTTGTCGAGAATCAGTTTTTCATCTCCAGCATTCTTTAGCATATCTCCAAGCAGCACTCCTGTTGCCTCGCTCCAGTCATCATCCTTATGCTTATAATCACGCCAGCTCACATCATTGCCATTCTCAGTCAAAGTAACACCGATGGAATTGATGTCAATCTGAGCCAGATTATTATCACTCATATATGTAAGAGTCGCTTTTGTAGATCCAATCGTCGATGCTGCAAGCATTATCGCAGAGGATGCTACAAGTATAATTGGAAGTTTTCTCTTCATTACTCTTCGCCCTCCTCTTTATCATATTGTGCTGTCGCATCCCATTTTGCATCAGGTGCGACACACGGATTGCCCTTCTCATCATATGTGACAGGAGCACACTCCTGAACCACAACTACATTGAAGCTGGTCTTTACCTTTTCACTAACTGTGATAGCTGCAACAATCGGCTCGGTTTTGCCACCAACCGGCACTACCTGACTGTAATACCAGTAGCCATCATCTGAAAGGCTCCAGTTTGAGCCTGATGCCTGTATATCAAACTGGCTTGCTGCAATTACCTTTACCCTGACAAAACAGTCTGCTTTTCCTGTATTCTCAATCTCAATAGTTTTCTTCCAGTCCTTAAACTTCTCCTTGACATCAGTTGTAGGACCGATATCTACTGAGATACCGCCCTTTGCCGTAGCATAGGTTGTAAAATATGCCAGTGTCGGTTTAACTGAAACACCACAGACAATGAGTGTTGCAGCAAAGGCTGCACATATAAGAATACGGTGATTTCTATTAATTTTTTTACAAGACTCTGATAATTTTTTCATTAATTCTGCACCCATTCCCATCCGGTTCCGTCATACTCAAAATGGTTTACGACACCGGTACTATAAATCAATTTGTCGTTGTAATCGTTTGTGAAATCAACATCTGCGGTCTCACCGGCCACAATCTGTGTCTCTATGCTGTCTGAGGAGGTCACCTGATAACTGCCAGCGGCATATACCTCCTTTACTATCACCCTTGACCCTGCCGGAATATTGTCAATAACTACGCTCTTAGCCCCTGTACTGTCAAATCTGATTGATGCGATATCGGAAAACACCACATTACCATCCCTGTCGTAGGCCTCAACATCAAATGCAAACACCGGCTCACCGAGTGCTGTATTGTATGTCTTTAATGTCTTATTAATCTGTAAGCTTCCCATAAGCCCGGTCTGTTCAGGCTTCAGCTCGATATCGATATCATCATATATCCATGAATCTGAGCCGCTTCCTGTCATAGCAAACTCATTATTCGGAGCCGAAATCAGATACGGCACAAATGTGTATCCAAATCTTGCCGAATTAGCCGGCTTTGCATACACCAGATACAGTCCCGTCTTAACGCCTGTGACGTTTCCCCTTCCGTTTGAAACATCTATTGCCTCATCTGCTGTCAAAGAACCTTTGTCTGCAATGTCCGCAGCTGTCTTTGCCATCTTTTCCCAGTCATCTGCGGTAGTTTTACTGCTGATATCTGATATAGATTTAGCCAGCTCATCAAACTGCTTCGTTGCAGTGTATACATCGTTCTCATCTACATCTGCCACTCTGTAAAGCTCTACGGGAAAATCCACAGTATACAAATCCTCCCATGTATCAGGGATATCAACTGTTATAGAGCATTTCTTATCAATATCAATATGCGTCCTTGCAAAAATGCTTCCACATGGCAGAGAAAACAAGGCTATCGCTGCTATAGCTATACTGACAGCTCTTTTTAAACTATTGTGCATTTTTCCTCCTTCCTGATTCTATCTGAATCTATACAATATCGTTTTACTAAGTATCTTACAAATTATAATATACAAAACCAGAAACAGAATGCCAAGCACTATGGCTTCATGTAACGGCTGTACCTGCTTTACATCCTCGACAATAAGTCCCTGTGCATCATTTGCAATCCTGTGCCCCCTGATAAGAAGCCTGTGTGAATTCACACCATACGGTGTACATGTGATAAGTGTACAGTAATCCTGACCTTCCTCAATCTTTAAGTCATTAAGCTCATCAGGCAAAACAATCCTTATCTGATCAACCTCGTAGGTCAGTGTCTCGCCAAGCACATACAGCTTAAATGTGTCCCCCTCCGCCATCTGGTCAATATCCGTAAATAGCTTAGACGACGTAAGTCCCCTGTGTCCTGAAACAGCACAATGTGTGCTTGCTCCGCCAACCGGAAGCGATGTGCCCTCAAAATGGCCAACACCTATCTGAAGTATTGTATTGTCTGTGCCGTGGTAAATCGGCAATGAGACATTGATGGACGGAATCTCAACATAGCCCATGACTCCTGTGCCAGATACATCAAGAAGACTTTCATACTCTGCTTTATCCTGATCTGACATATCATAACGATCCTGCTTACTTAAAAGCTTCTCATTATATGCCTGTGCAGCTTTTCGCATCTCATCAAGCTTTTGCTCATCCGTGTTGTCTACCGCATCAACGTAGCTTGCAATGGCTCTGGACTGATGAAATGAATTCCAATAATCACTTACTGTCGGATATAGCAGTAAGGACAACCCTGCGATAAACACTACGCCAAAAAGAATAGTAGATAAACGTCTTTTCATAGTGCTCTCCTTACTGTTACATAAACTCTAAATAAAATCTATTATAGCTGCCACAGATTTATAACCTGTGGCAGCATAATATTTAAAACTAAATAGTGCCAGTCAGATATTAATTATCTAACACGCTTCTTTGTTACAAGAACAATTCCACCACCGATAACTAAGATAGCACCAATTACGTAGATTGCTACACGTCCGGCACCACCAGTTGAAGGAATAACTGAAAACATGTTGTTTACTACATTTGTAGATATCTCACCCTTATCAAGCTTAACACCTAAATCTATAATTGAACCAGATGCTACATCTCCTGTAAGATCTGTAAGCGTTGGATTATCACTAGACTCGTCATGCTTTGCAGAAATTGTAAATGTCTGATCCTCGATTGAGTTGTATCCGTCAGGTGTCTTTGTCTCGCGTAATACGTATGTACCATCATCTAAGCCTGTGAATCCGAATACTGTTCCCTCTGTATTAGTAGAAAGAATCTTCTTAACCTCTACAAGCTTAAGCTCCTCTTGTCCGTCAACCTTTACTTTCTTGAAAAGTGAGAACTCTGCACCTGTAAGTGGCTTATTATCTTTGTCAACCTTGTTTACAGTTAACTTGTAAGTAAATACGATAACCTTGTCTTCAGGAGTCGTACCTCTGTCTCCCTCACCACCATTGTTAGGGTTGTTAGAGAACTTAAGACTAACTTTATTTGGGTTTCCGGCTGCGCCGATTACCGCATTCTCGTTAAGCTTTGCTGTATACTCAACAACAATCTGATCTGAGTTTTTAGCGCCAAATGCTAAGATATTGTCACATGTAAATGTAAGTGTCTTAGCTGTTGCATCATAGCTAGGTGTGAAATAATCTGTAACATCCTTCTCACCTAATTTAATTACTGCATCATTGTTGTAGTCAAGTCCTTTTGAAAGAGTATCATCAAACTCGAGAGAGTATGCCTTGTAGCTTTCAATGTTGTTTGCTAATGTAGCTGTGAGCTGGAATGGAACATCATCTCCGATATCGTAATCGGCTGAATACTGCCAATCTTTTGTCAAGCCAGATGTGACGTATGTATCCTTAACCTTATTCTCTACAGAAGGTACATCTGCCTTTACATTTGCAACTACATCATCTGTAATATGAAGAATGAACTCTGTGTAAGATTCCTGACCCTGTAAAGAATTATCCTGATCTTTGATAAGGTAGTAACCTGGCTTAAGGTTGCTGATTACATTCTTTGCATCCGGATCTGTTACTGTAACTGAGCCTGATGCTGATGCTAAGTTTGCACCAATAATCTGCGCCTGCTCTTTAAGCTCTGAAGAGTTGTTACCAAAACCACCGAGTTTTTCAGCATAACTAGCAGCATCACCGCCGAGAGCAGTCTGTCCTGCTTCTGTAATGCCCTCTCCCCACTTTATGTTAGAAAGAGTTGCTTTATCTGCTGATAAATCACCAGATAAAATCTGATAAGCCTCATAAGTGTGTCCTTTGACAGCCTTGTTAAGTGTAAGACTGAATGTGTTTTGATCTGCGTTTGGTGCTGCAAATACAGTTACACTCATTGCAAGTGTAAGAATCATAGCAAGCACTAATGCAATGCTTCGTTTGATTGTTTTCATTTCGCATTCTCCTTTTTTTATAATACTTTTTGTTTTTTATAGAAAAGTGTTATTGTAGCTATCGCAATAAGCACAACTCCACTTAACATATACAACCATCTGTTACCGCTTCCACCTGTTTCAGGAAGCTTATACTCATTGAGCTTATTTGTAATCTCAATAGTACCTGAGTCAACAGCCATATTCTTTCCCGGTGCCACATTGGCATCAGTTCTGTTAATCACTGTTCCATCTGTATTCTTAAATACATAAGAAACATCATAGCCTGACATACTGTTGTTCTGATTTATTCCAACCTCTGTAACATAATACTTATAGGTTTCGCCTGTTATATGACCTATATTATCTGTCTTTTTCGTAGGAAGGTCTTTGAATTTATAAGACCAGTTTCCATCTTTATCCGGTGTCACTTCTACGGTATCACCGTATTTATCATCATTTCCTGATGAATCCACCCGATGTAACTGTAAATAAATACTTCCATCTGTCTTATTTATAGGTTTGTTATTGGAATCAACCCAATTTTTTTCAACAGAAATTTCTGTTGTTGGAATAGTCTCATCACCGATATATACTATATCATAATTGTTTGCCAGACATTTTCCTGTTAAGCTGTTATTTGGAGCTGCCACAGGATATTTATCTTTATCCAGCGAACTAAAGTAGAAATATGTTTTTTCCGGTTCTTCTGGAAGAACATAGCCACTAGGAGCCTTTGTCTCAACAACATAATACTGTGTGTTATATGTCATTGAATTTTTATTAAAGACAATCTCTATCTTACCTTTATCATCGGTAACATATTTATTAACATAGACATATCCTTCTGGTGTTTTCGTAGTATCTGTACTGTTTGGATCATATTTGTAAACATCAAACACTGCATTCGGCAATAACTTTCCGTTATTTCCCTCTTCTGTCTTATAAAGAATAAACGAATTATTCTTATATACATAAAACGAAGAATAAGATTTAGTGTACTCTAATTGAGTGTTAATATCTGTTTTACTATTATCAACACCTTCCAGTGAAACGGCATTAGATACATTAAATTTAGGTTTTGAATCATTATACTCCTGTAGCAAATCACCCTTTACACTATAAGTGTATGTCAACATTATAGCTTTTCCATCAGGGACAATAGCATTTATTGTTTTGCTTGAATACTCCCATTCATTTGATGCTTCCTGTGAATCATATGTCCATTTACAGTCAGATATCACCTCACCAGGTTTGTATGTTCCATCGTCCTGCTTGATAGCCTCTCTGAACTTAACTGTACCAGGCATCAAATCCACCTGCCAGCTTACCCTAGCATTTTCATAAGTTATTTTTTTGTACGACAAAACATCTTTTAAATTTAACGGCCTACCACCATCCAGATATGTCTTGCCCTCCGGATTTATAAGAACAGTATAATTCAACTTATGTTCATCATCATTCCAGCTTCCGTTTTTGCTTATAACTTTATCTCCTGAATCCGGAATATTTTCATTATCCTGCTTTGGTTTTGATATTATCTGTGTCTGGCTAGATTCACCAATCTTATCATTATTGTCCGATTTAGCAGAAGCTGTATTCTTGTACACAAGCTCCTTTCCTGCCTCCAGGGTTTCAGCACTATCAGCCTTACATTTGTAAACAAGGAAAATTTTAGAACCTTCTCCCCAGCCACGAACCTCTGCATCTTTTGGCTTTTCTACAGTTGTAGTTATTACCTCACGACCATTGCTTGTATCTTTTTTACATGAAGTATTAATTCCCTCAGAATAGTAATTTTTGCCATTTAAATTTTCTACTTTATAGCTCTTGCCATCCAATGTAGGGTATGTAAAACCTTGGTCTGAATTATTGTATTTTAACTTTACAGTAACATTTTGTACGCTGATGCCCTCCGGCATATTATCAGTGATTGTATATTTGGTTGCATTTTTATCCATTGTAACCATTACAATCCATGTGAGCGTTCCGTCATATCCTGAATCAGTGGTCTTTACATATGTATCTGCTGTATTGTTATTTCCATCACTCTTAACAATTGATGATTTAATATCTTTTGTCGTTTTAAAAGAGTCATTTGCATTAACATTCCAGAAATTTACGTTGTTCTTAAACTCGAGTTCGCCACCTGCTGAATAGTCTGCATATGATTTATATTTTAAAGTTACTTTATAACCATCTTTATTGCTATTAGAAGGTACAAACTTATCTTTAAACTCAAACGAAAATCTGGTAAACTTAGCATCCGTTTCGCTATTAAGAGAATAAAATTCATACTCATGATCGCCGGATTTTACTTTAAAATTATATATCGTATCGCCAAAAATTTTTTTTGCCTTATCAAATACATCTTTAACCTGCTGATAAGTCATATAATGAGCCGTATTGTCTGAAGTATTATTTGTCAGTTCATCAACAAACCAAGCCCCTGCATCCGCTCCGGTTGAAGGAATGGTAAATGTCGATTCCCAACTGAGCTCATACCTGTTATTCTCAGTCTCTTCATTATGGGCAGTCAAGTTCTTTGTAACTTTTACATCTCTATGAGTTCCCGGAACATTTACTCCGGCCCATTTGCTAAACGATATCTCTTTGTTATTGAAATTAACCTGATTATTAACAGGCTGGTCATAGCTTTGTGGTGTGACAGATGTTTCATATGTAATAACATATGTACTGTCATTTTTATTATCTATAGCCACAAAGTTAATACCGCTAATCTTGCCTTCTTTGTCCTTTTGGATTTCAGCACCTTTACAGTCGGTATCCTGTTCAGAGCTTATTTTAAAATTCTTTGCATCCTTAAGGCAGTTATCTGTCAGTACAGCCCCAACAATATCATTTCTTTCTTTATTAACAGTGATTGTCCACTTGACAGTCTGACTGTCTGAGTCGTATGCACCTGTTTTATCAAGATCATCTCTCGTGTATTTAATAACACTGCTTGATGTATCAATAACCTTTTCATTAGACTTTTTATTTATTGATTCACCGGTAACCTTGTTAGACGCCTGTGACTCATTTCCACTATCGCAAAGAGATGTGTCATAATAATACTTGTATTTTATCTGGCAGCTTTCACCGGCATTAAGCTTAGGCAGCGTTGCTGTAAGATTATATTTATGATTATTATTGTCATTATTCGAAGAAGCCGTAACATTAGCAGTATATTCACCACCAACCTGCTGTCCGTTTTTAGTTATTGTGTAAGTAAACTTTGATGTATCAACAGACATTTTGCCGGCCTCCAACACATCATTTAAAGTAATAACATCCGGTGTACCTTTTTCAGATGAAACATCAACAACATACTCAGCATATTTGCCATTGTCATCTTTCTTAAGCGTATTATCTGTTGTATTTGACTTTTTAACGGTAATATCATAATTAGCGCTGTGGTTCTTATCCCAATGGATATATTCCTTGCTTATATCTAATGTAGCATCTCCGCCTATCTTAACAACAACATCACCATTGTCCTTAACTTCACTATAGCCACTTGCGCCAAATGTCGCACCACCTTTAATTTCAGTAGTGTTGCTTTGTATGTAATCATCAGCAAATTTAATCAATACAGAAAATGTACCATCATTGTTTTTTATAAAGCGATAATTACAAAACTTATTGCCGCTTTCGTCTGTATATGAATGCCAGCCATCACAAACCGCATCAGGAATAGATATATCCTGTCCATAAGTCATATAATAATTCTTAATTATATTTCCGCTTTCATCCTTGAACTCACCCTCGCCTATGGCGAAAGACATATCAACCTTATAATTAAATGTCTTTCCATCCCATTCTACTTCAGGCTGATCACCTTCAAGCTTCACCACCGGAGGATTTTTAAGCTTCCCCAGATTGGTATATGTTTCCTTCTGTCCATCCACCTCGAACTCGTACTTGTTCTGATCTTCTGCAGATGCAGGTTGTATAAGTCTGTACGCAGTAATGCCCAGCACAATAACAGCCATTGAAATAATAAACGTAGCAAGCTGTCTACGTCTTCTCACTCTTTTAAGCCGTTCTTTGCCGAGACGTTCCATATCCTTATCCATTCTGCATCCTCCTTTCATAGAGTTATATAATTCCATTTGCTTAATATCTTAATCGTTCAGCTAACATATTACACCTTTTTGGTCACACAGCGGTCACACGGGACCATAAATCTGATTTTTCTACTTTTTTACTAAAAAAAGCTAAATATTTTTAGTCAACTTTGCCAATTTTAGACAATGGCCATATGGCAAATGTGACTCTTCCGACTACCTGTTCCTCTGAGATACAGCCTATAGCTGTATTTCTTGAGTCAAGTGATACGCTTCTGTTATCGCCCATCACGAAAATCTTGGATTCAGGAACCTGATAAGGCAGCTCTATATTACAGTCTCCTAAAGCTTTTTCATTGAGATACGGTTCATCAATTGCGATATCGTTTACATAAACCGTGCCATCCTCTGATATATTGACCCAGTCACCCGGCATCGCAATAACTCTTTTTACAAGTATCTTGTTATTGTAATAAAAAGCTATGACATCTCCTGTTTTAAAGTCATGCCCCTTTGATGCCATAAGCACCTGTCCCTCCTGTAACGTCGGTGACATGGATGTTCCGGTCACCTTCAAAATAGGGAGCCACAGGTTTGCGACCAATATTGCTGCCGCTGCCACTACCACAAGTGTTCCTACGGTATTGAAGAGTGTTGCTGCAAATTTGTTGTTATACTTCACTCTTCTCAGTTCCTGACGCAGCTCCTTTATGCCAAGATCATCGCTATAACGGTCATAGTCGTCTGTCATGATACTGCGATAGCCCGATCTATCTTCAGTCTTCTCAGCACTTTTATTCTCAACTTCTTTATTCTCAACTCTGTTTTCTTCTGAAACCTTCCTTGATATTTCCTTTTCTATATGTACAGATATATCCTCCGGCCGGTTTCCTTTTTTAGTCTGCTGATATTCCTTCTCTATTTCAATATTTTTTTCTATATCAGGAGTTATGTCTGGCGCCGGTGTTACATATTTGACCGGAATTATTTCCGCTATTTCCTGTGATATATTTTCATCAACATTTTGGGTCTGCTTATGTACCTGCGTTACTTTTTCAGATGACTTAACAGCTGTTTCCATCATCTGTGCCAAAAGTAAATCAAGCTTATCCTCATTGGTAAGTGGTTTCTGTTCGACATCCTTCAGCTCCTCGTCTTTGCTTAAATCCACTACATCAATATTATTTTTGCTTTCTGCAACAGCTGCAATATTGTTATGATTAATCTCTGCAACTACCTTTTTATTGTATTCAGCATCTGTGCAGCTTTTTGTCGAATTTGTGAGGTTAGCTGATTTATTCTGCTTAATTTTCTTCTGTTCTCTTTTTTTTCTTAGCTCAATGTACTTTACGGCAACTCTTGCCAGAGCATATATTGCCTTTTTATATATTTTTTCTATCATTCTTTTGTCCAATTATCCATTTCATAACCACAAAATATTGCTTCTATATTATTTTCTTGTCAGATTATTTGAAGCCATGGATATTACGGCGGCAAATTTCTGGATTTCCTCTGTTGCTGACGTGAGTTTATTAATTGCAGCATTGATATCACCAGATGTCTTTACCTCACGCTCAAGTGTCTGAATATGTTTTTTTGTCTCGTCAAGCTCTTTTCTTAAGTGTTCAACCTCTTTACTTCTGTCTAAAAGCATCTCTAGCAGCTCACTTCTGCTCAGCTTCTTTAATTCTTTTGCTTCCATATTCATAATCTCCATATATCAGAACAACCAAAGAATAGCTTACTATATCTTTGGTTGTCATTTGTCATCTATATTATATCATAAAATTTGATTTCTGATATGTTTTTATATTATTTTTTGTGATCTAATTCCTAATTTTGTATAATTTCACAAAATACACTTTCAAAAAAAGTTGTAATTGCTTTTTTTAAGTCTCATTTAACAAAAAACATCGTTAGTTTGTACAAAATTAGAATTCAAATTTCTTTGCAAAATAAGCATCAAGCTCATCAATTGCGATACGCTCCTGCTCCATTGTGTCACGGTCACGTACTGTCACACAATGGTCTTCCTCTGAGTCGAAATCATATGTCACGCAGAATGGTGTTCCGATTTCATCCTGACGACGATATCTCTTTCCGATTGTTCCTCTGTCGTCATACTCACAGTTGTATGTCTTTGAAAGCTGTGCAAATACCTTTTCAGCACTCTCATTGAGCTTCTTTGACAGCGGAAGCACTCCAATCTTTACAGGTGCAAGTGCAGGATGGAAATGGAATACTGTTCTTACATCCGGCTTCTCCGGTGTACCGATATCCTCTTCGTCATAAGCTGCACAAAGGAAGGCGAGTACTACACGGTCTGCACCGAGTGACGGCTCGATAACGTATGGCAGATATTTCTCATTCTTCTGATCATCAAAGTATGTAAGATCCTGTCCTGAAACTTCCTGATGACGTCCGAGGGCATAATCTGTACGATCAGCAATGCCCCAAAGCTCGCCCCATCCGAATGGGAATAAGAACTCGATATCTGTAGTTCCCTTTGAATAGAAGGCTAACTCAGCAGGATCATGATCACGCAGTCTCATCTCCTCTTCCTTGATTCCAAGGGAAATGAGCCAGTCACGGCAGAAGCCTCTCCAATACTTAAACCACTCAAGATCTGTTCCAGGCTCGCAGAAGAACTCAAGCTCCATCTGCTCGAACTCACGTGTTCTGAAGGTGAAGTTACCAGGTGTAATCTCGTTACGGAATGACTTACCAACCTGTCCGATACCGAACGGGATCTTTTTACGTGATGTACGCTGTACATTTTTAAAGTTTACAAAGATACCCTGTGCTGTCTCAGGACGAAGATATACTGTATTCTTAGCATCCTCTGTAACACCCTGGAAGGTCTTGAACATGAGGTTGAACTGTCTGATATCTGTGAAATTGTGCTTGCCGCATGATGGACATGGAACATTGTGCTCCTTGATGAAATCTACCATCTGCTCGTTTGTCCAGCCATCAACTGATGTCTCAAGCTCAATACCATTGTCCTGCGCAAAATCCTCGATGATTTTGTCGGCTCTGAATCGCTCGTGGCACTCCTTACAATCCATAAGCGGATCTGAGAAGCCGCCGAGATGTCCTGATGCAACCCATGTCTGAGGATTCATGAGGATGGCACAGTCTACACCTACATTATAAGGATTCTCCTGGATAAATTTCTTCCACCATGCTCTTTTTACATTGTTTTTAAGCTCTACGCCCAGGTTTCCATAATCCCATGTATTTGCAAGACCTCCGTAAATTTCTGAGCCCGGATATACAAATCCTCTTGCTTTTGCTACCTGTACGATTTTGTCCATGGTCTTTTCCATAATTCTTGTTTCCTCTCTATCTTACTTATGATTTATTTGTATTCGTAACTGTTCAGTACCTTCACAGCTGCAAGCTGCAGGCGCATTAGAATCAGCTGTACTGAATAGTTACTTGTATTCTTAATTATAATTAAATAACAATTCACGCCTCAATCTACTTATATATAACATATGTGATATATGACACCGGCGCCGAATTGTCCTCCTCATTGTCAAAGTCAAATGTGACCTCGTTGTCTTGCTTGACCGAGTTTAATATATCATCATCACTGACACTACCATCCGCTCCGTTTTCCGTTCCTTCCGTCGCATCGGCTTTTACTGCTTCCGTATTCTCTGTGACACTCTCTGTCCCTGTGGTTTGTGATGCAAGCAGGCTGTACTTGTCACCAATCGCAACTGTTTTGTCATCTACAAGCTTTACTTTGTCGACAGATGCATATAATATTTTCCCTTTCACATGCAAATTTGAGCTGCCTTCGTAAACAACGACCTTGTAGCCGGTTTCGTCCAGAAACTCAGATGATTCACATTTCTTTGCCTTGCCATCATCTATCGCTGCGAAATCGGTCTTGAAATCATATCCGGCTGCCAGAGCCTCCGCAATCGTTCCTGAAAAAAGCTTTGTCCCATTGAAATCAGTGTATTCATCGGTTGACGCATAGCTCATGGTAAGAGATGCCTTTTTTTTCTCGACAGTCAGCTTTTTGAGTTTGATCGAACCGTCATTCTTCTTATTGTAGTCGTCTATTGACTTGTCCACATAGCTTTGTAAGTCATCCTGCTTGTATGCAGCTGTATCAAAGTCCTCGACATCTGTAGATACCACACTGCCGTTTTTTGCAACAAACACCGTGCTGTCCTTGGTATAATAATCCGTACCGCACCCGGCAAGCAAACCGCATGTCGCAATAACAGGCAACAGCATTGATAGCTTTTTATTCATAGCTGCCTCCTAAAATATAATCTATGATATTATACCCTTTTGTATATATGATTTCAAGTATCATATTTTAAAGGGCAACGACATGCATAGTATCTATTAATTATTTCATGATTTAATTTCATGCTTTAATTTATCACAGAAAAGCTGCTGATTTAAAATCATGATGCACATAGATTGAAAGATATTCCTTCATTATGCTTCTCAGCTCCTCAAGCACATCGTCTGACACTGCAAACGTGTACAACTTAGTGATATCAGCTGAAACAATATACTGCATGGTATAGAGTGTATCGCTTAGTATATGCCTGCCCTGCACCTGCGTGCCACAGTTGTCACAAAACACCCCTCCGCGTCTTGCCGAAAAGACATTAAGTCCTTCCCTTGAATGACAGTGTATACACGAAAACAGCGATGGACCCTCGCCATTTATCGTAATA
>ENA-ORLL01000103-ORLL01000103.1-human-gut-metagenome-genome-assembly--contig:-NODE-103-length-19784-cov-5.67566_pt1 | contig 19784 bp, 10 predicted proteins | sample MGYA00243070_ERZ508830 | MGnify/ENA primary metagenome ERZ508830 (study PRJEB26277, sample SAMN04329787) | human gut metagenome | biome: human-associated habitat | host: Homo sapiens | place: USA...
ACCTTTGCCAAAAGGCATGACAAGTATGTTGCCATATTTAGGACCTCCTCCTGTCCCGCTGACGTGTACTTGGGAGAAACCGTTGACTTGTTCGGGCATAGGCAGCCAACCACTATTGGGATGGACAGTGCAATCGGGCGATGGTTTCACCATACCATAAGGGCAGGAGGGGCCGATAAATACCCGTCCCAGTCCTTCCGAACCGATTCTGGGATCTACGTAATCAGAAAGTCTGGCTTCCTGTGCCGCGACCGTCACGGGCAGCAGCAGGAAGACCAGTCTTAACAAAGAAACTTTGAATGGAATGTGGGTCATAATTATTTCTTGTTTATTTTTACACGTATTGTATTCTTCTCTTTGATATCTCCTCCGGCTTGTGTCAATTGAGGGAAGGCCCAATAAATGTTACAGCCGGATATCCGGATATCCGATGCGGTGTCCAGATAGAAAGCATAAGTCTTGTCATATACAAAACCATCTCCGTTACAAGGACGTTTGTCATACACACCGCCTTCATAACCGGTACGTTTTAACAACTTGACATCTATTTCATCAAAATAGATATGATGCACTTTCTCCGGAGTGTCTCCCCCTACGAAAATGCCGTTTTCACTAGTGCATTTAATCTGATTGAAGAAAATGTTGCTGACTTCTCCCGAGTGTCCTTTCGTTGCACCTTTGGGGAAACGCCAGCCTGCATCTTTATGATTGCCTACGGCACGAGGGTATGAGGTGACATAGATAGGTTCCGCTTTACCCCACCATACATCAGAATAGAACATACAGTCTACTAATATATTGGAGAAAATGACATTGCTCACAGTACCTTCATCCCGGTTTTGTATGCCGATGCCCCGGTTGCTGTTTTTGATAATGCAATTATTGAATAATACATTATCAATCTTGTCCATATTTTCCGAGCCTATCTTAATAGCGCATGAACGTGAAGTCATGATACAATTAGTCACTACAATATCTTCGCAAGAGCCATATTCTTCAAATTCCCGACGATTCTTCAGGCAAATGCAGTCATCGCCCGATTCAATGAAGCAGTTCGCTATACGTACTTTTTTGGAGTGATCCACATCAATACCGTCGCCGTTGCGTATTTTTAGATTATTCAATAAAGAGATGCCGTCAATCAAGGCATCGTAACAGCCTATCAGGTGTATTGTCCAATAGGCGCTGTTCCGGATCGTGATGTCACGGATAACGGTTTTCTCTACATTGATAAGGGTAAGCACATGTGGGCGTGGGTCAAAATCAGTGACGGGCTTCAGCTCGTAGGAATCATCCAGCTCTTTGCCCATAAAGGCGATTCCGTTTCCGTCTATTTCTCCTGTACCGGTAATGGATATTTGTTTTAAGTCTTTTCCACTGATCCACATCATTCCTTCGCCACGGTTTTCGCGGAATGCGCTTTCTGTATAGATGCTTTCATCGGGGTTGGCCAGCAATCGGGAGTTGGGTTCCAGATGAAGGTTCACATAGGATTTCAAATATAGCGGACCGCATAGAAAGGCGTGTCCGGCAGGAATGATTACGGTTCCGCCACCGGCAGCGGAACAGGCATTGATGGCGCGTTGTATAGCGGCGGCATCATCTGTTTGTCCGTCTCCTTTGGCTCCATAGGTCATGATGTCGTACGTGTTCCCTTGATGGGAAGTACTGCATCCTGTCACAAACAACAGGAGGCAGCATAAGAGGCTGATGATAGTTTGATTCTTCATATGGGTTGTTTTTTATTTTTTGTACTTATTTCATATTGTCGGGAGGCAGGCTGAGGGCGGATGCTCCCCAGTTTGTATTAGGGTTCGGGCCCATCTGGAACTCTAATGTTCCTCCCTGTATTATATCTTGGTGTGTAAAGTAATTCTTGTCATATTCTTTTCCGTTTAGTTTTGCTGACTGGATATATATATTTTTTTTGTTGGCGTTGTGGGCTAATATGGTGAATGTCTTTCCGTTTTCCAAGCGGATGCTCATCCGGGGAAAAGAAGGACTTCCTATTATATAATAAGGTGTACCGGGACATACCGGATAGAATCCCATAGCAGAAAATACATACCAGGCAGACATCTGTCCTGCATCATCATTACCTGACAGACCACCGGGAGCATTCAGATATTCTGTTTCCATAATATGACGTACCTCCCGTTGGGTTTTACAAGGTTGTCCGGCATAGTTGAAGAGGTAGGCTATCTGATGACAAGGTTCGTTGCCGTGCCAGTAGCGGTGTTCGCTGAACATGGAATCCAGTTTGGCAATGTATTTTTCTTTTCCGCCCATACATTCCATAAGTCCGTATATATCATGGGGGGCATACCAAGTATAATGGCAGGGAGCTCCTTCGGTGATGAAGCGGGTGAAAGAAAAGGCGTTACCGGCATCGGTGAGGAAACTTCCGTCAGCGTATCTGCCTTGGGCATATCCGGTGCTAGGGTTTATTACGTTACGGTAATATCGTGCACGTATCATTAATGTATCATAAAGTCCTGTTTTTTGTGGATCAGGAAAGTAATCATCTGATGTTTCCAACTTTTGCAGGACTTGGGCCAATACGAAATCATCGTATGCATATTCTAATGTACGTGACACTTGTTCGCTGGTATGAAAGGCTTCCGGTACGCTGTCTTCCAAAGGAATGTATCCATATTTCAGATAAGAATTCAAAGCACGCCGTCCCATTCCGTTTTTATATTCTTCATAGGTGGCGGGAGTCCTGAATGCGTTCCGGAGCATTCCTTCGCAAGCTTTGTTGATATCAAAATTACGGATTCCTTTGATATAGGCATCTCCCAGTGCGGAGATGCAATGATCGCCTATCATGGCTGCGGTATAACTGTTCCAACAAGGAAATATAGGCAGCCAGCCGCCTTGTTCATATTTGTCCACCAATGATTGCATCATGTCTCCGGCTTTCTTTGGGGTTAGGATATTGACTAAAGGATGGAGAGCACGGTAAGTATCCCACATACTGTAATCTTCATAGTAATTTCTACCGTTGGCTGATTGTCTGAACGGGTGTCCTGTGGAAAAAGAAGGATAGCGCCCGTCTACATCATTGAATGTACGTGGCAGGAATGAGGCACGGTAGAGTGCTCCGTAAAATTTCTCTTTATCGTTTCGGTTGTTTGTCTGTATTGTAACTTGTGAAAGCCTTTGTTCCCAGATGGAGTTCAGTTCCTGTCGGGTGCGGTCAAAATCCCAATGAGGTATCTCGGTGTCCAGATTCTTTTGAGCGCCTTCCATGTCAGTAAAAGAGGAAGCGGCTTTGATTAATATGGGTCCTTCTGAGTGTATTTTGAACCGGAGATATGCACCTATACTTGTTCCATCGGCTATCTGTCGTTGTCCGGCGAAGAGACTGTCATGCCGGAATGTACCATATTCTTCTATTTCATTTTGATATTCAATGATAAAGTACCCGTTGTATCCGGCGGGTTCTCCCCAGCCTTGATAGATGCGGTGGACGGGATTGTATCCGCGTATCTGTTTTTTTATGGTATCGATTTCAATATATCCTTTCCCTTCATCACTGTTAGGATTGACTATGAGATAAGCATCTTCCGGTTGGTTATAAGTGAATCGGAAAATGGCTGAACGGGAACGTCCGGTCATTTCTGCAAAGATGGAATAATCTTTGAGAAGGACAGAGTAATAGGCGGGCGTTGCTGTTTCTTCTTGGTGAGAGAACAGGCTTCCTCTGTCTTGGGGAAGATATTTCAGTGTACCCGATACAGGCATCAAGGTCATGGAACCGTAATCCTGTGTACAACCTCCGACAATCCAATGTGAATTGCGGAAACCTTGTATTTTCGTATCTTTGTAATAATAGGGAGCCTTACATTTTGCTTCTGTATCTTGTGTTTGGGGAGTCCAAAAGTTCATTCCGTTGGGCTCTAGAACAGCAGGCAGCGTTTGCCCGTACTCTTCGGTATTTTTGCCGAAAAGTTCTGCGGTGTGGGTTGCGCTTGGTGCAGTGCCCGTACGGGTATCTACGTAGAACAGTAGGGATTCTTCCTGATGACCGATACAAGCAGTAAACAGGCTGCATATAATCAGCAGGTAAGATAGGGTACTTTTCATAGCTCTTCTTGGAAAAGGGTTATTTTTTAATCTCCTGATGGAGTATTTTTATAAAGAGTTCCGGCCGGTCCAGATTGACTAAATCGGGATGGACTTCAATCGCTTTTTTATATTCTTTTTCACTCGCATTCTGAATAGCAGCCATTATCTTGATATGATTGCTTTTGCAGAATTCTTTGAATTGAGGAGTGATATTGAGGATATCTGTTTCTACATAGGCCGGGGTGCATATTTTCATCCATTTCTCCAAAGCCGCTATATTGGAGGCATTTACTTTAATCTTCATTTCCGGAGCGATTTTGATAAATTCTTTCAGCATTTCTGAGTCTGCAAACCAGAAGAAACTTTTATTTTCATATCCTTTTTGGCGTACTAATGTAATCAAATCTTTTATCGGAGTTCCTCGTTTTACATCAAAAAAAATGTGTGCCTTTCCTTGTAGGGTATCTAGCATTTCGGCTATACGGGGTACGTGAATGCCGATAAATCGAGAACTGAACCAACTGCCGGCGTCTAATTTTTCAATATCTTTGGATAGCATATCTTGAATGGGACCTTTACCGTTGGTAGTACGGTCTAAAGTTTCATCATGCAGATTATAAAGTATATTGTCTTTACTTTTGCGCACGTCCACTTCTATCCAGCCGGTTCCATGTTTCAATGCAGCTAGAGCTGATGGAATGGTGTTTTCCGGCGCTATATGGTTCGCTCCTCTGTGTACTACGATTTCGATAGAGTCCTGGTACATCATTTTATGGGCATGTATAGGAAATGGGAATAATACCAAGATGGATGTCGCGATATGAAGTAATAAGATTTGATGACGTTTCATGAATTATTTTTTGCTTTAAAGGTTTTTATAAGAGCTTGCCGTAACAAGCCCTTATAAAAACTTATTTAATTTATCAATAACCGTAATTTTGCTTCCAGTTGGTGTTTGAATTCATCAAGCCGACAGATACAGGGAAGATTCTACGCCATTTCTCGGTCTTGGCTTCCGGATGATATTGATTTTTATATCCCCAGTCGTCTTCGAACTTTCCAAAACGGATTAGGTCATTGCGACGCCATGTTTCTGCGTAAAATTCACGTGCACGCTCTTCAAGCAACTCGTCCAATGAAGGAGAATGCTCCAATAATGGAGCGTTACAGTAGCTGCGTATTTGGTTGAACAGGGATTGTGGCGTATCACCGTTCGTAGCTGTTGCTCCCCGTAGAATAGCTTCTGCTTTCATTAGCAGAATATCTGCATAACGGAAGATAGGTACATCATTGCTTTGATTCCGGTTATAGAGGTTATAATCGTCTGCTTGAATAGCCCATTTGATGCATCGGTATCCCTGGCACCATGCGTTCAAGTCATTTCCAAGATCCATTTGGTCATTCAAGATGGTGATATTCTTGGTGAGGACAACTTGTTGTCCGTTGTATATATAAGGTTCTGTTCCCATTGTATGTGTGCTGATGTCATAATAGTTGATCGCACCTTTCATGATGATGTCATTGCGTTCATCTCCTTCCAGGCAAAAACGGTCTGCTGCTTCAGGAGTGACGATGAAAACGCCTCCAGCATTTTTGGATAGTGTTATACCGAACAGTCCTTTGCCGTCCGCGCCGTCATTGTTGAATTTAGGCCAGAATTGAAAACGGGCGTAAGTATTGGCTCTGGTTGATGTTTCATTATTTTGGTATGGCATTGCATAGATGAAATCTTTGATCTGATAGCCGTTGTCCGGCATGAATTTCTTGCGATAACCATCACTGAGGTTGAAATGACCAGAGGCGATGATATCATCGCAATATTTTATGACATCATTCAATTTGGAATTAGTCATGCTTGGATCATAAGTAGCTACATCATCACAGGTATAAACAGCCCAGTTTATATAGAGTTTGGCAAGGAGAGCCTCAGCCATCCATTTGGTTGGCTTGCCATAAGTGGAAGCATCAACATCTTCTTTTAAACCGCCGGAAGCCAAAGCACGAAGCAGGTCGCTTTCGATAAATTTTGTAATTTCGGAACGGGGAGAACGGTCGATAGCTTCAGAATCGCCGATCAAATGGTCTAATTTGGGAGTTGCTCCGAATGTATCCATAAAAATAAAATGATAGAAAGCACGCATGGCAAGTGCCGGAGCAATCAAGGCTTCTTGTTCGGCATTGTTTTCATCCTCTCCACCCAGGTCAAAAATTGCTTGATTGCACTTTGTGATTGCAGCCGGAATATCACCGGCCCAGTCCACGTGTGCGTCTCCTGGAAGGCTGGCATGAAGAGAGGAATGGATATAATTGCCGCCATCATACCAGTTACCACCAAATGTCACTGCCATGAATTCATCAGAGGACAGCAGGGCAGCTTCCATATAACGACGTCCTAATGCTCCGCCGAATCCATAATACAAACCTGCCATTTTCGCTTCTTTGGCAATTTCGGAATCCGGGTATTCTGTATAAGTGGATTTAAGATCCACATCTAGATCTGTGCAGGAGGAGAAGGTGAACAGACCACCTACTAGCCAGGTTATTAATTTTATGCTATTTTTCATATTAGTTTTCAATTATATGGTTAGAAATTCATGTTTACACCGATCATAAATGAACGGGTACGCGGATAGTAATTGGTGCGTCTGTCCATACCCGGTTCCAAGCCTCCAAGGTTGATTTCCGGATCACGACCGGAGTAACCGGTAATGGTGAATACATTATTACAAGTAGCGTATAGCTTGAGCGAGTTTATCCAGTTACCAATTTTGCCGAAAGTATATCCCAATGAAACCGAGGACAGACGGAAATAACTACCGTTCTCTATCCAGCGATTGGATGGTGCTTGAGATTGTGTGTCTGTAGCACGGTGTTCGGTAGCTACGCTTTTTAATACATTGCGGCCTTCTTTCACAAAAGAAACATTAGAGTATTGTTCTGCAGTGGCGTTGTAGATATCTTGTCCAAGAACACCAGTAAAGAATAAATCGAGATTCCAGTTCTTGTATTGGAAGTTATTGCTCCAGCCTAAATTTAAATCAGGTTGTGCACAGCCGGTAATAGTACGGTCTCTATCAGTTTCAGGATCTGTGGTCGTTTCGCCTGTACGCTCACCCGTTTCAGGATCGTGTACATAAAAGATGGATACTCCTTGGTTATTGTAGCCGGCCCATTCGTAGGTGTAGAAGGTGCCGATAGGATGTCCTTCCATGATGCGCTGTACGTCTGCATTTGAAGAATAACCTGCGATTTCAGGATCGGCTGCACGGATATAATCTACGGAATATTCACTGTTGGATATACTTTCTACGTTATTTTTATTATGAGATAAGTTCAAACTGGTTTGCCAAGAGAAATTTTTTGTTTGTATAGGAGTGGCATTAATGGTAAATTCAATACCTTTATTGCTGATATCTCCCACATTGGCCGGCATGGTTCCGAAAGGATAGCGGTTTGTGGAAACCTCGTAAGTGTATATCAGGTCGCTGGTACGCTTGTCATAGTATTCGATGGTTCCTCCTAATCTGCCTCCAAAGAAGCTGAAGTCCAGCCCGATGTTCAACATGGCTGTACGTTCCCATTTTAGGTCTGGATTGGCATTTGAGGCGGCTGCCAGGGTATGGTAACTATTCTGTGTGCCATTGGCGTTTGTATAGTTGAACCAACCTGAAGTACTGTAAGTCTGGATAGCCGAATAAGCTCCGAATCCGAGTGAGTTACCACTAACACCATAACCAACACGGAACTTCAAGTCATCGAAAACATTTAAATCTTTGATGAACTTTTCTTCGCTCATACGCCATGCCAACGATGCAGATGGAAAAGTTCCCCAACGGTTGTTCTTTCCAAAAGCAGAGGAGCCGTCACGGCGAATTGTTGCTTGAAGCAGGTATTTGCTGTTGAAGGAGTAGTTGATACGTCCATAAAATGAGATCATACGTAAAGTTTCCAAATGACCGTTATTATTGCTGGTGATACCGCCATTCTGCCAATCCATTTTATTGGCAAGGTTCAGATTATAAAAGGTGGTGTTATCATTGTAAAAGTCGTAGACATCCAGACCGAAACTGTCATTGTCATCATTCTGTTCCCATGAATAACCGGCCATCAGGCCCAGTTTGTGGATATTGGCGAATGTATGATCATAGTTTATGTATGTTTCAAGAATTTTTTTCTTGTTTTCTGTTGCAATACGTTTAGCTTCGCCATTTCGGGTGTTATATTGGGATTTGCTGGTATGGTATTCGTTCCATATATATTGTTCGTCTTGATAGGAAAGACTTAAGTTCCATTTCAAGTCCTTAGTGATATCTAAAGTACCTTTGGCTGTTCCTTGAAGGAGTTTCTTGTTATTTTCAAAAGTATCTTCATTGATCATGGATACAGGATTGAAGTTTTGGGAGATAGTTTTGTCGCTATACCAAGAGCCGTCTGCATTGGTGACAGGAACTAGTGGAGAATAATAATTCATGGCATCGAATACGGATTGGCCATCTTTGGCGGAATCAACGGTGGTACCTTTTGATTGTGCGGCATTCACATTAAAGGCTAAGGTGAGCCGATCATTCAGTGCTTTGGTTTGCAAGAATGCGCGGCCGCCGAAACGCTCGAAATCTGTACCACGTACGATACCTTGTTTGTTTTGATAACTCATGCTGGCACTGTATTGAGTCTTTTCTGAACCGCCATTGATAGAAACGTTGTGGTTATGACTGATTGCTGTGCGCAGTACTTCATCGTTCCAATTGGTGTTTGCTCCTTTGTCATTCGGAAGAGTGATGTTATTTTCCTTGGCATAGGTGCGGAGTTCGTCGGCAGTCATCATATCTAAACGCTTGGCAATGTTGTCAAATGCAAGATATGCGCTGTAGTTTACAGAAGTGTGCTCACTTTTACTACCTTTTTTGGTGGTAATCAAGATTACACCGTTAGCAGCCTTGGAGCCATAAATAGCCGTTGCAGAAGCGTCACGAAGTACGTCAATGCTTTCAATATCTTCGGGAGCAATCAGACTTAATGACATACCGGGAATACCGTCAATAACATAATAAGGTTCCATTGCCGCACCGGTACGCAGAGAAGAAGCCCCACGTAAAGAGATAGAAGCTGTACCAGAAGTCGGGTCGCTGCTTTGTACTACCGTCAAACCAGGGACTTTACCTTGCAACAACTGTCCAGGGTCAGAATAAACTCCTACATTCAGTTTGTCTGCTTTCACAGTGGTAATGGAGCTGGTTACATCCTTACGACTCATACTGCCATAACCTACTACCACAACTTCATCTAATGTTTTAGAATCTTCTTCCATAATAATCTTCAAAGAAGATCCTTTTACTGTAATTTCCTGGGTAGTGTAACCCACGTAAGAGAATACGAGTGTCTTTCCTTGTGCTACATTCAATGTAAACTGTCCGTTAAAGTCAGTGATAACACCGTTGGTAGTACCTTTTTCGACTACATTCACTCCGATAAGGGGTTCTCCGGTCTTGTCTGTGACAATACCGTTAACTTGATTTTGAGCAAATGCCAGTGTACTGTTTAATAGGAGTAATGCAAAGACTACTATCTGTGCAAATGTCCTTTGGGTTAGAGATTGTACGTTTAGCATAGAATTTAATTTTGGTTTTGATTAATATGTTCTTGTTTAATACTGCATAGTTCTCTATATATTATGAATTGGTTGTTACAGTTTGATGTATATTTTCTTAAGATATAGCGGATAACCGATACACCCCAAAAACAGAGTGAAAACGAGGGCGTAGACAGCTGAGGCAAGGTAGGCGTCGGTTATTCCTGAATGAATGGCTGCATAGGCTGCCGCCTTCCATCCGGTACTTCCCATCATAATGGCAAGTACTTCGCTCAGTACATAGAGGAATAGGGGGTTGACGCCGAAGATGATGAAGAAGCGGCACCATTTTTGTTTATTCCTTATGTCTATATAATACATTAATGTGGCAAGTGACATGGAAGCCGCTCCGCAGGTCACCAGAACAAAAGTAGGAGACCATATTCTTTTATTTAAAGGCAGCGCATCTGCCAACAAATAGCCGATACTCATCAGAATGAATCCGGTCAAGAACAAACGGAGCACTTTGTTTTCTGTCTGATGGCTTTGTATTATCCATTTTCCACATGAAAAACCGATACAAGTGTGGGCGATAGCAGAGAGAGTGCTTACAAATCCTTCCGGATCAATCGGGCTCTTCTGATAGAGATGTGCTTCGCCGAAAAGTTGCCTGTCAATGATGGATAAAATATTGCTTTCATCGCAGGTATAACCGTTCCCCATGCATGATATGACAGTGTAGCTTACCAGTAAGATAAAGGTTAATGTGGGGATGAACTTATGATTCATAAATAGGGCTGTAAAAGAAATAACACAGTAACATAAAGCAATGCGTTGTAGTACCCCGGGGATGCGCAGATGGACAAAAGGCAGGAAGTCACCTTCACATACATGGTCAAACCAACCGATTGCCCATCCGATGCATAGAATAAGAAATGTGCGTTTCAATATCTTGGTTACCACTTGTAGGGAAACGTTGAAATTGAATTTGTTCAATGAAATATATGTTGAAATACCCATGATGAACAGAAAGAAAGGAAAAACCAAGTCACAAGGTGTCAGTCCGTTCCATGCAGAATGTTGTAAAGGTGCATACGACACTTTGCCTCCTGCATTGTTAACCAGAATCATTCCTGCTACAGTGATGCCCCTGAGTGCATCGAGTGACAAAAGCCTTTTTTTAATGGGCAGTGCCTGCTGTGCGGTTTCTGTATCGAGTTCTTTCTTTTTCATCTTACTATCAATTGTTTATCAATGTTATAGCCTCTTTCGCTACTTCTATACAATCACCTTCGGCAGATGCCGCATAGGTGTTCTTTGCCAGTGTCCATGGTTCTTCCAGGGCATACCAATCTATGGTCATGGCTGGATTATCGGCAGTGGGGGTTGATGAATTACCTACTGGCAGTACAGGAAGTTTGCCATCCAGTTGGTCTTGCAGTACTTGCCAGTATTTTTCCCAACGTTTATAATAAAAGTCGCGCAGTAGTCCGTTCCATTCTTTATGGGCATAATCTCGTAACTTGCCGATGTCGGCGCAGTAACGGTTTCCCCATGTGGTAATTTGTACGCGGGCATTCCATTCGTAGAGGTCTTTCTCTTCAGATGTACTTCCTAGATTGCGCGCTTGTTGAATCCAGTTCCCTACTTTGAATTCTTTGCGTGTGCCCAACAGTTTGTCTTGCATTATCAGTAGTTCCAAGAACTGTCGGGTATGTGTGGCATAACTTTTTTTATCGAAGCTTTTAAAGTCGGCAACAGCGTAATTGTACACTATTCGGGCACGGTCGGCAATGGCTTGTCGGGTGATATCAACTAGATCATATTCAAAGTTGTTGTTACCGCGATATTTGTGTGCCACGCTCACCATCAATCGTGCGGCTTCTGCTGTGGTAGTGGGGTCGTAATAGTTGCACATTTTGCTCCAGCTGGATGCTTGGAAATTATTCAGTGATGGGCGCCCGCAAAAGATACTTTCGTGAGGACCTTGTTGGTTGTTGCCTGCCGGACAGTTGTAGATACCGTTTGCCAAGATTTGCCAAGCTTGCCAGATAGATTCATCGTCTGTGCCATAGCGTGCGCGGATGTATTGTTTTATCCATTCTTCTTTGGTAAACTTTTCTGCACGCCAAGGTAGTTCGCACATCAGTTCGAACATAACGGGATTATTTTCAATGCCTTCCATTGTCAGACCGATGCCTTTTAGCTGAGTGGCCAGTGGGTTGTCTTTGGTCAGGTAAAAATTATGAAGAAGTTGGTCCATCCTTCCATGCAAACCCACGTTCCCACCGAAATTTTCCAACAGGCAGAACAACCAGTTGTGTTCTTCGTATCCTTTGTCTCGTTTCCATATAGAGGGAATGCCCCACATGGGACGGCATTCGCTAAATAAATCAAGGATGAGCAGATCGCCGGGATTCAGCGCTTTCATCATTTCCGGGCGTGGATTTTCTGTCCATCCCTGCACCACCCACACAGCTTTTGGATTAGCCTTTTTCATTGCATCCATAATAGCCCTGCCGGCTTTGCCGAAGTCTAGTCCGGCAGGCAAGCTTTTGGCTTCATGAAAAGGATCGATGGAGTAGTAGTCACTTGTTCCATACAGCTTTTCGGTTTCTTCGTAAAAAAGGCTGGCAATCTGGGTAAACTTGGGATCGTCGGGCAGTAAGATTCCCGGCCGGTCAAATCCGTTCCATTTGTTGAGAGTGCTTTGGGCGGATTCCGAGGAGATGTTGCTTAATGTTTTCTCTTCTTTTCCACCATCAATACGTTTTCCCAAATCCAGTTTGGAGGGGATCATACCCGAGTAACCGGGCAGTACGGGGTGCATTCCCCATTCTTTCATTCGTTTCAATATCTTTTTCTGCAAGTCTTCTTGCTGTTTATACCAATTATCGGGGTTAGGGCCTCCCCATCCTTCCAGATTGTTCATTTCCCACCAGGCAAGGAATGCTGGTCCGGCAATAAAATCATTGATTTGCTGTTTGGAAAATCCTAAGCGGAGTAATAGGTTACGCCACACACATTCATGTCCTACGGCAGCAAGTGGCAGGTTGATGCCATGCAGTGCCATCCAATCCAGTTCCTCTTCCCAACGTTTCCAATCCCAAAATGCCATGGAGTAGGAGTAGGTGCAGTAATTGAAATCATAACGCAGGGCCAGATTTGTTTCGTGGCGTTCTTTACGGAAGACGGGAGGAAGAACATTGGGTAGTGAGGCATGCATACTGTTCCATGACAGGTGGATTCCGGCATGATACTTTAAGTACCAGTTGATTCCGGTTGCTATATTAATATAGGTATTGCCTCGTATCACTACCTTGTCGCCTTTTTGGTCCAACTCGAAAAAGTCATTTGGGCTTTTGTGTAGTTCGACTACGAACTTGTCCGATGCTCCCTTGTCTATCCTTTCCAGCATTTCCTTGATGGGGTTTGCCAGTATACCGGAGGGGAGTAATATCAGCCAGCTCAATAATAAGAATGTGTTTTTCATATACATTTGCATTTCTGTTTTTTACAAATGTAAGGGAAACAAAGCTTTTTATAGGAGAATATGGTGCACAAATGGAGTAAAATAGTAAAGTGAACTATTTTTTTCCAAAATATTCGCTTGGAAGTACTCCAAACAGTTCTTTGAAGCATTTTGTGAAATATTTAGGGTCGTTAAAACCTACGGCATATGCGATTTCTGCAACAGAAATGTCACATTCTACTTTGGTTAAAGTGTCTTTTGCCACATTTAATCGGTAGTTTCTCATGAATTGACCAATGGATTGCCCTGTCAAAGATTGTAATTTCTGATTGACTAAGGTTTTGCTGTATCCCATATCGCGGATAAAGCGCTCTAAGTTATAATCTGAGTCGGCATAATGTTCTTTCATTAAATTGATTGCCGATGTCATAAATGTGTTGTCTTTGGAACTAGCGTTTATATTCAATGTTTCACAATTCATACTAGTGGAGAACATGGATTTGTATTTCTGGCGTAAGGCAAGTATATTTCGGATACGTAATCTTAGAATAACCTCATCAAATGGTTTGCACAGATATTCATCTACTCCTATTTCATAGCTGATTCTTTCTTGGGCTTCAGACCGGAGGGCAGTGAGCATGAGAAAGGGGATGTGGGAAGTAGCCAGATTAGCTTTTACCCGGCGGGATAATTCATTCCCGTCCATGACGGGCATCATCAGGTCGCTGACAATCAAATCAATCGTTTCTCTTTGAATCAAGTAAAGAGCTTCTGCACCGTTCTGTGCTTCTTTTAATTGATAATTGTTTTTGAGAATGGAACAAATGTAAGTACGCATATCTGCATTATCTTCAACAATGAGGATGGTTTCCTTTTTCTCGTTTCCATTGGCAGGAATGGAAAGTGGATGTTCATTCTGCTCATATTTTTCTTTTTCTGATTCGGCTTGGGGGATACCTTTTTCCAAAGGTAATAGTATTCTGAAAAAAGCTCCTTGCTTGGGATTGTTTCCTGCATAGATGTTGCCTCCGTGCAGAGAAATGATTTTCTTACATAAGAATAGTCCGATTCCTGTGCTGCTTTGTCCATAAACGGGATATTTGATGCTCTTTTTGGATTGGTAGAAGCGTTCGAAAATACGTTCTATATCTTCGGGTACGATACCATTACCTGTATCTTTTATATCTATGAACAGCCAGGTATGGTTGTTTTTGTCGGTAAGGGAAGCCACATACAAACTTATTTTTCCATAATCGGGAGTGAATTTAACAGCATTGGATATCAGATTAATAATGGCTTTGCGCATATATTCAACATCAAATATCCAAAACGGGGTACAGAGCCGGAAGTAGGTGATGATGTTTATGTTCCGTTCATGGGCAAATACTTCGAAAGGCATTAATATATTTTGTATAAGGCGGATAAAGTTTTCGTTTGTCTTATTTAATACAACTTTGTCTGCATCTAACTTTCTGAAGTCCATTAATTCATTGACTAGTGATAGCAGATAATTGGAATTCCGTTCAGCTATTTGTAGCTGTTTCTTTACTTCCGGCTCATGGCTTTCGTCAAGGGCGCGTTGGATGGGACCGTTGATTAAAGTGACTGGTGTCCGGAATTCATGAGTGATATTGGTGAAGAAAGCAATTTTTTCTTCCGTTACCTCCTCGACGTGTCGTGCCATTATTTCTAGTTGTTTATTTTGTAACTCTAGCTCATGGGTGCGTTGGGCTACTTCTTTTTCCAGTTGTTTTTTCTGTTGACGGTACAGACTTATTTTCCATTGATAAAAATAATAGCTGCCTACGGTGATCAGAATGGCAAGCAATAAATAGAACCACCAGGATTTATAGAAATAAGGAGTGATGGTTACTTTGACTTCCGTTATTTTATCGGACCAATGTCCTTTCTCGTCTGTGGCACGGACTTGGAACACATATTTTCCGGAGGGAATGAAATTGTATCTAGCAGTATGTTCGCCAGGAAGGGTTTCTGTCCATTCATTCTCATAATTTTTCAAGCGGTAGGCATATTTCACTCGGTTACAGTTTCCATAGTTTAAGGTGGAAAACTCGATGGAAAAACCATGATCTTTTTCGTGCAGACGGATGGTATGTAAATTTGTTACCGCGCAGGGAGTTTTTCCGTCTGCTGGAGGATAGACCATGGTACCGGCGACACTGATTGAGGTCAGTTTGACTTTGGCATCCTGCTTTTTTGTCTTGGCTATATCGGGGAAGAAAGCCTCTAAACCGTGAAAGTACCTGATAAGTAGAAGGTATTATGGAGGGGATAAATAAGAGCGGTACCAATAAAACTGATTATTGGGCAGTCCGTCTTCTTTTGTATAATTGGTGAAAGTCATGGTTTGTGTATCCAGTTGGGCGATGCCGTGGTTGGTGGACATCCACAGATGTCCCGTTTTATCTTCCACAATACCTATAATGGTATTATTGGGTAACCCGTCCTTGCGGGTGTAGTTATGAAATGTGAACTGTGTTCCGTTTTCTTCCGCTAGTTGATATAGTCCGTTCCCATTTGCCCCCAGCCAGATGGTACCATTATGATCTTCTATGATACAGTTTATTTTTTCTAATTGCAATGAAGTGGGTTCCGTCAGTTTATGTTTTAAATAGGTATAGCTGAATTGTGCGGAGGAAATGGAGAACGAGTGTAAATCCATAATGAAAACTCCTTCAGATGTTCCCATCCAAAGGCGTTTCTTGCGGTCGATAATGATGGACCCTACCGCATCGAATTCATTGTCGGAACGGTCAAACTAGACCCGGGAGAAACGCTTGGTCTTTTTATGGTAGAATTGAAGCCCTCTGGTAGTACCAAACCATAAACCATTGTTCATGGTGTCTTCACAGGCGCTGCTCAGGAAATCTCCTTCCAGTCCTATGGAGTCTTCCCGGATATGGCGTTGGAAAGTTTGGTTATGGGGGATGTTCAGATTTAGTTCATTGATTCCGACTCCCCAAGTATATGCCCATAAATGATTTTCGGAATCAATGAGAATGCCACGGATAGAGTTGTTACTGATGGAAGTGGGATTGTTCTGGGCAAAAGTATAATGAATGAACTCATCGCTGCCTTTGCTCTTTTTGTTGAGTCCTCCCTCTACTGTTCCTACCCATAGATTTCCGTCTTTGTCTTCGCTGATGGCATTGACCGGATTGGGGGAAAGAGAGGTTTCTCGAAGATAGTTATATTGACACGAATACGTTTGCAGACTATTAGTAGTAAATATATTAATTCCTCCTATCTCGGTCCCTACCCAGATATTCTCATTGTCGGTCAGCAGGCAGTTGATGAAATTACAGTTCAACGACTTGTCAGGCATTTCATTGTTTTGGCGGATATAAGTAAAAGTATCGGTATCTCGATTGTATACATTGAGTCCGTTCAGAGTAGAAACGATGACATCTCCTTTGCTAGTCAGTTTAACTCCGGTTATATAGGCTTGACTTAGCATTCCGGGGCGATGATTGGAGTAACGGTACCGGTTCAAACTCTGCCGGGTATGGTTATACTTGAAGAGTCCGCGATTGGTTCCTATCCATAACAATTCCCCGTCAGTTTCCATGCAGAGATTTCTCCAGTCATCTGAGAAGGGTTTCAGCAGCTCCGATACCATGCTGGTTTTCAGTAAGTGGTTGCTTCCTTTTTCAATACGGCATACATGATTATCTATGCCTGCACAGATGTATTCTTGCAGGTCAATAACAGCGTGGATGGGGGATTCTGTATCTTTTTTCAGTTTATAGTAATCTTTTATTTGCCCGTTTACGCCTAGTTCCAGATACCATAGATTCTTGTCTGTCGATATCCACAGATTGTCCTGCTTGTCCCGATAGATGGATGCAATGTAGTTACTTGCTAGAGATTTCAATTCGGCAGGCAGTTCTTTGTCCGTGTCTATCTGTGTATAATGTTTCAAGTCAATGAGGTCTATTCCTTCTTCCGACCCTATCCAGAGTCGTTGAAACTTATCCTCACAGACTTTATGCACGTAGTCGTTTTTCAAGCGAATGGAGTGGGATTGGGAATTATAATGAATGAATTGATAGCCATTATACCGTCCTATTCCATTATTAGTAGCTACCCAGATATATCCTTGAGTGTCTTTGTAAATATCATTGATGAAGTTATGGGGTAACCCAGTATCTTCTGTAATGAAGCTGAAATTATATCGGTTGAAAAAGTTATGTAAGTTTTCTCCAAATAAGTTCAATACTCCTCCTGTAAGTAGAAGAAGTGCTATAATGAGCGTTTTCATATTAGTAATTGTTTCCCAACAAATGTAAATAATAGTAAGATAGTTCCAAAACATTTGAGTGGAAATCTTGTATCTGAGAGTAATATAAGGAAAATGGCGGCTGGAGATTACAATGGAATTACAAAAGAATGTGATGAAGGCTTTTATGATATGTATGATAACAAAAAAGGCTCGCTATCTGCGAACCTTTGTGCTCTTCGTCTTGGACTTGAACCAAGGACCCTCTGATTAACAGTCAGATGCTCTAACCGACTGAGCTAACGAAGAAGGTTTTTCTCTCAAATGCGGTGCAAAGATAATAGGTTTTTCCGAAATATGCAATATCTTTGCAGAAAAATTTTAGATAAATGGATAAAATAATTGGAATGGGCAATGCATTGGTTGACGTTCTTGTTACTTTGCAAGATGATTCGCTACTAGATGAGATGAGTTTGCCCAAAGGAAGCATGCAACTTATAAATGAAGATAAGTTTTTGAAAATCAGTGGTAAATACTCTGGTATGCAAACGCATAAAGCTACAGGGGGAAGTGCGGGAAATACAGTTTTGGCGTTAGCTAACCTAGGGGAACACCCGGGATTTATCGGAAAGATTGGAAACGATGTTTTTGGGCAATATTTTAAAAAAAACGGTTTGAAGCAGGGAATTGACATGAAATTGCTCGCCGGTGATTTGCCTACAGGAGTGGCTTCTACTTTCATTTCACCGGATGGGGAACGTACTTTTGGAACTTATCTGGGAGCTGCTGCTACTATGAAAGCCGAAAATCTGACGTTGGATATGTTTAAGGGGTATGCATATCTATATATAGAAGGATACTTGGTACAGGATCATGAATTGATTCTTCGTGCTATGCAATTAGGAAAAGAGGCTGGATTGCAAATCTGCTTGGATATGGCCAGTTATAATATTGTGGAAGGGGATTTGGAATTCTTCGATATTTTGATAACTAAATACGTGGATATTGTTTTTGCTAATGAGGAAGAGGCAAAGGCTTATACAGGCTAGGATGCATGGGGGGCTATCAATGAAATTGCTTCTAAATGCAGTGTTGTAATAGTAAAACTAGGTGCCCAAGGTTCATGTATAAAGAAAGGTACGGAATGCATCAAACTAGAGGTACCTCCGGTAAAAAAAGTCGTGGATACCACTGGCGCGGGAGATTATTATGCAGCAGGTTTTCTGTATGGACTGACTTGTGGTTATTCTTTGGAGAAGTGTTCCATTATAGGTTCTATTTTAGCATCCAATGTGATACAAGTGGTGGGTACAACCTTATCAAAGAAAAAATGGGACGAAATAAAGTTAAATATAGAGGCCCTTCTACAGGCTTGAATAGAATAATGTATTAATTTGCGGTTCACAAATACATAAAGTGATGAAGTGGAATAGTAAGAAAATATTGTTAATGATTTGCGTGGGCCTGACAGGTAGCGCTTTGTTTAGTTTTAATAAAGGTGATGACCGTAATTTCCAGATAGCAAAAAACTTGGATATCTTCAATGCGATATTCAAGGAATTGGATATGTTTTATGTTGATACTATTGATCCTGAGAAAGTGATAAAATATGGTATTGATGCTATGTTGGCGCAGACCGACCCTTACACGGAGTATTATCCTGAAGAAGATAATACACTAAAGGAAATGACTAGCGGAAAGTTTGGCGGTATCGGATCGGTAATACGTTATTATACTCCCCGAAAGCGTGTGGCTATTATTGAACCTTCCGAAGGAAGCCCTGCTGCCGAAATAGGACTGAAAGCCGGTGACATCATCATGGAGATCAATGGAAAAGATATGGCCCAGGGAGATAGAATTCCCAATGATCTGACCTCGTATGTCAGTGATAATTTGCGTGGTGAGCCGGGAACAACTTGTGTGTTGAAAGTTGAGAGACCTACTTCTGATAGTACTTATGTGCCAATGGAATTTAAAATAACCCGTTCTACCATCCGTACGAACCCTGTACCTTATTATGGAATCGTAGGCAATAATGTGGGATATATCGTTATCAGTACTTTTGCTATAGAGAACTGTTCAAAAGATATAAAGAAGGCATTGATAGAATTGAAACAGCAAGGTGCTAAATCTATTGTTCTCGATTAGCGGGGCAATGGTGGCGGTTTGTTGGGGGAAGCAGTGAATGTAGTGAATTTCTTTGTGCCGAAAGGGAAAGAGATTGTGGTAACAAAAGGTTAGATTAAACAAGCTGGTACCACTTATAAAACAATGAATGAACCGGTAGATACAGAGATTCCGCTGGCTGTGCTAGTGGACGGTTCTACAGCTTCGGCATCCGAGATTGTTTAAGGTTACTTGAAAGAACAAAATAAAAATAATAAATAAAGAATACTTAAGTATGGAAAATAATTAGTTAAGATAAAAAGTGA
>ENA-ORLL01000106-ORLL01000106.1-human-gut-metagenome-genome-assembly--contig:-NODE-106-length-19660-cov-7.17281_pt1 | contig 19660 bp, 20 predicted proteins | sample MGYA00243070_ERZ508830 | MGnify/ENA primary metagenome ERZ508830 (study PRJEB26277, sample SAMN04329787) | human gut metagenome | biome: human-associated habitat | host: Homo sapiens | place: USA...
CCTTTTTTGCGGCATCATAAAATGCCTGTCTGTAAATTCTCTCATATTTTTCAAGCGTATACCCGGCAGCCAATCTGTCCTTTTTCTGCATTTTGCGATACAAATTGTTATATACCTCGGAACGTTTTGTTGTATCTCCATTGTGGACACCGTTTTCACGCAGGAACTCTTTTTTTGTCAGTTCATACATTTCTTCTTTGCTGCTATCCGGAATTGATATGATCCGTTTTCTCGAACTTTCATTTTCATCTGTCACTAAAAGTCCTGCCAGTCCATTTACAGGGTTGATATAATCTCCATCCTTGTCATAATGACTCATCAGATTTTTTATTCCCTGAATATTGCCATACATTGCACCATTTCCAGCAGACATCATTTGTTTTACTGCGGCTTTATATTGTTTGCTGTTTGTGTTAATCCCGGCAGCTTTTAACTTGGACTGAACAGAACTGCTGTTCAACTGGGACAACTGAAAACTGCCTATTGCATTTACTCCTGATGTCCCAAATGATTTTTGAAACAAAAAAGCATAATCCGTTATTTTTGACATAAAACATCCTCCCATATTAAACCTGTTATCTTACCTATATCCTTACGCTTTCCTATCAAAAGACGTTTTCTCTTCCAAATAGTTCGGCAGTTCTTTCAATTCTGAGCTTTGGGCATTCTTTTGCGTATGGTATTCATTGAAGTAAATTCCGTAAAATTCTCTTTCCTTTTCCCGCTCAGCCGGAGTTCTTTCGCATCCCCATCCATAACTATCTCCCAGATAGGTCAACACTTTTGTTCCTTGATAAGAAATGTCGGCACCATATCCTTCGCCTGTCAGAATCGGACATTCCAGTGTGCCTCCTCCCGCCAGAGCAAACTTCTTTTGCGCAAGGTTGTTATTTTTCCCCTCTGCCCTCTCCAGAAAATCGAGCAATGATAATTCTCCGATTCCTTTGCATTTCGGATTACCATTTTGACTTTTTACCGCATTTTTAGCCTGCTGATATAATGCCTTTCTGTCAGGGGATACATCGGATATGTATTCTGCACATAACCTTGTTCTCTGCCTGTGAATAGATTCTAATTCCGTTTTACTCGTAGTGTTGGCAGCTCTCTGAGCCAGTTCCTTAATCTCAGAGACAAACTCTGCCTGTGACTTATTGCTTTTCCCTGCACTTGGAATCATAGACCAATCAGGTTCTCCACTTCTCAGCGATACACTATATTTTGTAATAGCAGAACTCGTTGCATTTGAAATCGATATTCCCATGAATTCACCTCATATTTTCTACCTTCTCTGCATATATTTTAACCTCTATATATACTTATCCATTTATCATATTCATTCTTTAAAATTCTCATAACATACTTATTTCCTCTATTTTTTTATCGGATAAAATAACCTGTTCTCTTAGCCCCATGTCATCAAACGACCATATTACGCACACAAAGACCATACCTTTACAGGATAACCACCGCCTTAAATTCATTTTCATCGCAGGAAAGTACCATATCACCGCCATATTTATCCACAACTGCTTTTACATTTAACAGCCCAATGCCGTGATGTTCCCCTCTTTTGCTTTTTATCGCGTCGTTTTGAATTTCTACTTTTTCTGTTACCGGATTTCTTACCGCAAATATCAGTTTATGATCCTCACACTCTAATTTCAGATGGATTACGGCTTTTCCGTTCCTTTTTAGTACCTTTTCACTTTCTCTTATTGCATTATCCAGTAAATTTGAGAGCAGTATCACGATTTCTTCCTCTTCCAGACATATTTCCTGCAAGTCCCCTACTTTTAGGATAACCGCTATGTGTTTTTCCTGCATACTGCGGTACTTCTGGTTTAAAACAGCATTGACTACCGGATGATTCGTGTTGATTGCCGACATCTCAACTGCTATGCTCTCTGTCAGTTTCTGAGTAAAGGAAAGAGCCTCATCTGTGTGTCCATTCTTAATCAACGTCTGGATTGTGGAAAGCTGATTTTTATAATCGTACATTTTTCTTCGCTGACGCTCATAGATTTCTTCCCGGTCCTGATAATCTGCAATACGATTTTTCTGATTTTGTTCCGTAAGTACCGCAATTTTTATTCTCTCTTCTTTTTCAATGGTATTCTGCATGAACTCCATAAGGATAAGGTTAATCGCAACCAGTCCCACCGAAAGAAATAAAAATACATTCTGCATATCATCGTTTTCTGAATAAAACATAAGAATGAAACCGACCACCGTAAATACAGGAACACAGAAAAACTGTAACCATTCTTTTCCTGTAATCAGACCGCAGCTTTTTCTTGTTTTGCTAAATCTTCGAATAAACAACATCAGAATGATAAAAACCGTTTTTGATATCAGTGCCTGTAAAAACCATTTTTCTTGGATTGAACCTCCTCTTCCCAGCAAAACAGTCACATAATCAATCAATACAAGCATTGTATAGTTGATGATTGAAAACAAAAAACTCTGCCGGAAGGAAACTTCATAATAAGCCAGATTCAGGAAAGACATAACCAGTATAATCGGGATACATTTTAACATTCCGATCCATGCCCCTGTGACTGCTACCAGATAAAGCACTCCGCAATAAACAAAAAATCTATATCTGTTCCTATATCCGCCATCTCTTTTTTCCATAAAAGTATCAAAAAAGTATAGCGTTCCTTTTACTTCCAGCATTTCCGCAATAAATGTCAATACCCAGAATGTCATGTTATTCTTCTCCCTTATACAGCATATATTCCCTCTTTACCTGTGCATATCGTGCCTTGGGAACCGGAATCTTTTTTCCCGTGGTAAGTGTCATCACATAACCGCTGATTTTTGTGATGTACCTCATATTTACAAGAAAACTTAGATGTGCCCGCACGAATCCCATATCATTGAATTCATTTTCCAGTTCATCCAGTTTTTTATAAATCTGAAATGTCCCTTTTTCTGTATAAAATACATTTTTGTGAAGCTCTGTTTCTATATAAATGATGTCATCTGCATAAAGTTTTATCGTTCCCTCCACAAAACGAAATTCGAGAATCCTACGGTTTTTATTAATTTCTGCTATCAAATCATCCATACATTCTTCTATGGTATCTGCAAGGTTATCTTTCAGCAGAAAACGGCTTGCTTTCACCTTATATCCATCCAGTGCGTAATTCATGTATGCCGTCACAAGTACAACCAGAAGTTTTGGGTATTTTTCTTTAATCCTCATAGCTGTTTTCAGCCCATCCATCCCCTGCATATTGATATCCAGAAATAATAGCTGACACGCTTCCAAAGCCGATTGATCTTCGCATAACTGTTCTCCGGATTCATATTCTGTAATAGTAAACTCATAATTCTTTTTTTCACCATAGTCTGACAGCAAATCTGACAAATTTTTTCTGTCATCTATCCTGTCATCACAAATAATAATGTTCATATTTTTCATTCCTGTCTTTGATTGCTCTCATACCTGTAAACCATACAAGTCTCACCTAGCACTCTTTATTATATCAAACAAATCTTCCGCTCGATCATTCTCCGCATCAAATGACTATTTTCCGCATAGAACGACTATCTCCTATAGAAACGCAGAAGCACTGTATCTCAAACTCTTTGAAATACAATGCTTCCCTGCATTTTCTATATCGTCATGTTGATACCACTACTTTATGAATCCCCCACATGATCCATCTGATAATACTTCAATTCTTAGTTTTTTCCAAAAAAATATTGATGTTTCATATCGCCAACTGTATTTTCTTTTCTCTGTCCTTTCCCTTAAAGTGAAAAGTTCCCTGCACAGGCCACGGTGAACCATACCATAGTCCACCTGACCGGCGCAGTAATCCCTTTGTGCCTATTTTATGATTTCATAGAGCAGGCTGCTCTTTCCTCCGTTCTCACGCCATCTCTGCTTTTTTTGTATAAATCCTGCACACTCCAAATCATGGATTGCACGCTTGACCGTACTTACAGACAGGTGCAGCTCTCTGGCAATGGTACCGATTGCCGGATAGCATGTCCTCTCCCTGTCCGCACGAGTCTCCAGATACAGATAGACCGCCACAGCCCTGTGTGGCAGCTCTGTTTCATAGATTTCTTTCCTAGTCACCCTGCCTCCTAATCTTCCGTCCGTAAGGTCTGCCGCATCTTTTTCATGGTGTCCGTCAGCGGTGTCTGCTGCATGCCTCCTGTCCTTGCCATTTCCACAGGTGTATCCTCCGGTTCTTCCATACAGCACATATATCTCCGTATGATCTCCTCTTCAATTTCCTGCTTGTCTGCGTATGCTACCTTTCTTGCAGATTTTTCTTCAATCTCATAGGGTTCTTCAAATGTGATGCCCCATTTTAAGAACAGTTTCAGTTTTGTCCGCATAGGGTGAGTCCCGGTCTTTGATACGATAAAGTTTCCTTTTGGCAGTGACTTTAATTCATCCGCTGTCATGAGCGGTCTTTGGATCATCTGGAGGGACTGGCTCGGATCATTCTTTCCCCGGCTGATGGAACCGGACATGACGGTTTTGTTGCCCAGGCTCTTTGACAGCACTTCCGCTGACTCCGAGTTCGGAGCGAACCCTCCGAAGATGGTATCCTGACAGTTATCGATAATGATTTCTGCACCCTCTTTCCCATAATTCTTATTAAGCTGGGCAAAGGACTGAATCATGGGTACGATACTCACCCTTCTGGATCGGGACGCTGAGAACATCATCTCTGCACTTTCAATCTTCGGAATCGTTCCGACCTCATCCCAATAGAAAACTACACGGTTGTCCAGCTTTCCTCCGTTCTCGTCTGCCACCACGAGGATTTCCCGGTAGAGCTGCTGTAAGATCAGAGAAATAATAAAATACTTGGTATTGTCCTCCTCCGGCATGACCAGAAACACCGCCGTCTTTTGTTTGCAGAAAAGCTCTGCATCGATGGCGGTATCAAAACAGAGTATCTGCTCCAGCTCGGAATCCAGAAAAGCATTCAGTCTGGATAATGCCGTGGAGAGAACCGACTGCATGGACTGCTCTGCCGTATTTAAGGCTGCCCCTGCAAACCATTTCGCCTTGTGGGTATCCGGGAGTTTTGCCAGAAGTAGCTGGAACTGGTTTTTCCCTTTCACTTTAGATGGTGCAAGTAAATCCTGTATCAGCTTGAACACGCTGATGATGTGTCTTTTTCCATCCGGGCAGAATTCCGCAATGAGCAGGATGGCTGCCGTCAGCACGCCTTCTGCCGCATCATAGAAAAACGCATTCTGTCCATAGCTGGAACTGTCCGTACCACCGGAGGAGATAATGGTCTTTGCCGTAATCTTCGCATATTTTTCCACTTTTGCCTTGGCACTCAGGTTCGTATGGTCTGCAAGATACTCATCCATGTATTTGTTGACCAGATGGAGCATATTGTCACCATCGCTTCTGGTCGGATTACGGAGATCGATGACTGCCGTATGGTAGCCATAGTATTTTTTTGCAATGCCTGCATAGTTGCGGTATAAATCTCCCTTTGTGTCCGTGGTCAGGAAACTCATTCCACAGGCACAGGCATATTCAATGTTGGGATACAGAAAATGTGCGGTCTTTCCGACTCCTGCCGCACCGATCATCAGGCAATGCACCTCCCCGGTATCCACCAGTGCGTATAGTTTTCCTGCCCGCTCCATGCTGCCGAGTACCAGTCCCTGTGCAGCCGGCAGGTTCTCACCCCTGCGCCACAGCTCCGGTTCATAGGGCACCTGCACATAGGTTTCTGCGATTTCCTTTTTCGTGGCAAATCTCGCCGTTCCATGCTGACCGTCCCCGACAGTCCTGCTCTTGATTCCGTTTAATGTATAATAGTGTGACAGAAGTGACACGCCTCCAATCACGGAAAACATTGCCACCCCTGCGATCACCAGCATCACGACTGGCTGCATAGCATCATTCCTCCCTCCTGATGTTCCATTTTCTGTTCCTTCACATTCTGTTTTGCCGGCTTCATCTGCTCTTCCCCGCAGTCGATGGCAACAAAAATATGAGCCCGGATGCATTCCATCGCAAGGCTCATACATTTTCTGGCAAGCAGTTCCTGATCTTCTTTTTGTTCTAAGTCTTTTGTATCGAACACCTCCAGTGTTTCTTCAAAGGCTGCCTGCATCTGCCGGATGCGGGTGTTGAAGTTTCCCTTGTCTTTATGCGGCTGATAACGCTTTGACAGATTTTCCAGTATCTGGTCTGCACTAGTTTCCCTGCCAAGTGCGATTCCCTCTTTTTCCATGCACCGCACAAGCACTCCGGTCAAAAGCATCCCCGGTCCGTCAAAGGCATCCGTAAGCTGTTCCCTGCCCCTGCCTTTTTTCAGTTCATTATAAATATCCTGATAATAACGGCAGATATAACTTCTGTTGGCATACTTGATGTTGATGGATTCCGTCACCTCTTTCAGCACCTCTGTCCATGCCCTGCATTCCATGACTCTCGGATGTTCCTGTGCCGGAATTGTTTCCTCACCATATCTGCCCTTTAAATCCTCATTCCAGTCTTTGCAGGCTGACTGTAACCGTTTCACCGCACCATATCCATTGCGTACCAGAATCTCTGCCAGTCTGCCGCACGCTTCTATGCCTGCCGGATCATGGTCGAGGCACAGTACAACCGTATCCAGTCTTGGGTTGTCTTTCAATGCCTGCAGCATGGCATGTTCTGCCACACCGTTCAAGGTGATATAACTGTTCTCCTGCCAGTTGTCTGGATACAGGGACAGAAATGATAACAGATCAATGGGTGCCTCAAACACATACAGTCTGTTCCCGGTTCCCTTGTATCCAAATCCGTAGGCAGCTTCCGAGCCTTCCTGATTCAGCCGGAAGCTCCTGCCGTCAGAACAACTTCCCTTCACATGAACATGCCGGATTTTCCCCTCTCTGTCCAGTCCGGCAAACACAATATTGTGATGCTCCGCAGATTCATATATGGTTCCTGCCTTTGCAAAGTACGAGAGGATTTCCCTGTCAATATGACGTTTCTGCAGAAGATACGCATAGACCCTCTTCATGGTCGGATTTTTCTCCGGCGGTTTCAGTTTCTTTGGCTCTTTCGGTTCTTTTCTTTCCTCTGTCTGTTCTTTTTCTACAGCCTGCCGTCCCTTCCCGGCTTTTATCGGTTTTCTTTTTGTCTCCTGCCTTTTTCCCCGTTCAATAAGCTGTCCCTGTTCTCCGTCCAGCAGATAGCTCACCGCCTCCGGGTAGGACATCCCGAAGAACTCCTGCATGAAATCAATGGCATGACTTCCGACCTGTCTGCTGTGGCGGTACCAACTGCTCCCCCGGAAAGTCACACTCCTGTGCCGTTTCCAGCGCCATTCATTCCCGGAACGCTCCACCTCCTCATGCTCCCGGCGAAGGATGTCCGCAATCTGTACTGCATTGGCACGCTCCTTCTGTTCCTCTGTAAAGTAAATAAAATCTCCCAATCGTACCTCCTCTCATCATTTCTACCACTCCTCCAGTGATCACTGTGTCTGTACCATGTTCTCATGGTCATCCACGGCATGTCCCTGTGCAATCTTCTTCTGCCGGATTTTTCGTGCCAGCTTTCTGTCAATCCCCTGCCTGCGTCCTCCACTCTTTCTTCCAGCCACATTCTCTTCGATGATATGTTCCAGATGCCGCATGAGCCTTGTTGCCATTAAGAACAGATCGGGGTGTGGCATATCATTCCAGTGTTCTAAAAAATACGCTGCATAAATATTTCCCTGCTCTGCGGATTTTAAAAAATAATCGTATGCCAGTTCCTTGTCCTGCTGGACATCCTTTCCGATCAGATACACTTTCCCAAGGGCATATTGTGCATACTGGTTTCCGGTGTCTGCCGCCATCTTCAGATAATGCAGTGCCAGTTCCGTGTTCTTTGGCAGTTCTTCTCCGGCAAGATAAAGTTTCCCTAACCTGTATGCTGCAAATTGATTTTTCTGTTTCGCAGCCAGTGTCAGATACTGTATGGCTGCCGGAATGTTTTTAGTGTCCTCTTCCAGATATATTTTCCCAAGCTGATACTGTGCATAGCTGTTTCTGGCATCTGCGGCACGTTTCAGGTGGAACACTGCTTTTTCCATGTCCTCTGCTACCAGTGTGCCTTCCCTGTACAACCGTCCGATTGCATAATCCGCAAACGGATTTTCCTGTGCGGCTGATTCTTCCAGCCACTTTACCGCTTTTGCAATCTTTTCAACATCCAGCTCTGTCCCAGACTCCCCGCTTAACTTTTGGCTCTCCTGTCTGATATAGAGTCTGGCAAGCTGATAGGAGGCATGGGTGTTGCCATAATCAGATGCCTTTGTCAGATAATGTTCCGCTTTCGTTTCGTCTGCCTCTGTCCCGATCCCATGCAGATACATGCAGCCGATACGATACCAGAGCGTATCATCCTTTGATCTTTTCTCAAGATTCAGAAAACCTAGAAAGGTTGCACGATAACAATTTTCCGACTTTTCCTGATTTTTCTCTGTTCCACATCCTGTCTCATACAGTTTTCCAAGTTCATACGCCGCATAGGGATTTCCCTTGCTGTAAGAACGGAACAGCAGACTATATGCGGTTTCCTCATCCTGCTCCACTCCTTTCCCCTGCAGATAGAGCATGCCAAGGGAATAGAGCGCATACTTATGTTCCTTTGCTGCCGCCTTGGAAAACCACTCCGCTGCCTGTTCCAGATTCTCGTCTGTGCCAAGTCCGTACTGATACATTTTTCCGATGCGGTATTCCAGATAGGTATTTCTTTTCTTCTGCTCTACATAATGCATTGCCGCTAATGCTTTTTTGTACCACACATCTGCCATTTCTTTATCTGCCTCACAGCCAATGCCCTGCGCATAAATCTTTCCCATGTCGTGCATGGCATACGCATTTCCCTGCTCTGCCTCTTCCAGCATAATCTCATGGGCTGCCTCCTCATCCGGTTCTTTTTCCATTGTGCCGTAGAGATATTCCCTCGCTTCTTTATACCGGTCCGTCCATCTGGCAAAATAAGAAGCGGATTCCCCATGCTCTTCTTCCTGCCTGTCTGGTTCCTGCTCCTCCATCTGTCCAGGCAGGATATCCGGCATGTCCTCCCCCTGCAATGTGGCAAGGCTTTCTGTCTGCTGTTCAGATATCTCTTCCAGCCGTTCCATTCCCGTTTCCGCTTCTTCCAGATACAGATACCCTTCTCCAAAACGGACTGCCTCACGGATGACCATATTTTTAACGCTCTTTAGCTCCTTCTGCTGTGACAGCGGTATCATCTCTATTTCCGAATCTTTATAGTAATGCTGTATCTCCTCCCTGCTTTTTTGCCATGCCTGATAGCATTCTGCCACACGCTCTTCCTTTGCCAGTTCATCTACAATGTCATTTACGATGGCCTTCACATCTGCCTTTAAGTATCCATATACCTTTTTCCCTCCGGTATTTTTTAACCGTCTGGATAAAAGCTGCATCTGCTCTGCAATCTTGAGATTATGACAGACTCCCTCCTGCATTTGCTGCAACAAAAAAAGCAGACTTTTTTCTGCCTGCTCTTTTAACTGGTTTCTCTGTTCGGTTGCCTTCTCATAGATGCTTAGAAACTCCTGCCGGAAAATATCATGTGCGTATGCAGAACGCATGGCATCAATTCCCTTTGCCGTCAAGTATCCCTCGGACGGATCAGAAGAATAGACCACCAGATGCACATGGGGATGATGGGATTCATTGTGGAATGCCGCATACCATTTCAGGTTCCGGCTGTCTATCTTACAATTCTCACACAGCAACTGCACCCTGCTCCTCAACAGTGCCTGCCACTGGGCGGCACTGTCATAGCCTAACCGCTCGGCATCCTCCCTCCGCAGGCTGATGACATTCGTCCAGATCACACCGGGATGATTTGCCACCTCTTCTGCCACACGGGACAGCACCACTGGTTCTCCCTCATTTGAAAACAGACCGTGAGTACCTATGATTTCTACTCCCGGTCTGTTTGCCAGATAATCCATATAATTTTTCTTTTTCGCTATGATGTCAAGGTTATTTTCCAACGCCTGCGTAATAAACTCCGATGCATTTTCTCTGGTTGGTCTTTGGATATAATCGTGATACTCATGCATCCGGTTCGCATCGGGAATCTTTGCCAGAATATCTTCAATCAGACTTTTCTGCCGGTCGGTGGCTGGCAGTGAAGATGTCGTGCTGCCTACCTTCTCCACGCCCTCACGGGTGCCGATGTAATTGATGTAATTAGCAAGGTGTGCGGGCGGGGAGTTTTTGAGGTAGTTGCAGCGTAGGATAAGTTTTGGCATGGTGTCCTCCTTATTGGTCTGTCCCTAATTCCTTTTTCAGCTTTTCTGCTATTTTATTGAAATAATCTCTTTCTCCAATAAAGTGCATATCGCCAACTGCCTGATATATATTCAATATTTCCAGAACACTCTTATAGTCGTTGCCATCTCTTTTATTTCCAACAAGTGCTTTCACAACATCATCAAATCTGCTTTTATCCTTTTTATAGGTTGCCAGAAGCATCTCCAGATCATCTATTGTCATAATATAACATCTTGGATCTTGCTCAAATATTTCCGGCAATGAGCCGACTATCATCTGTGTATTTGTCATACTCTCATACAAAAGAAAAACCTTTATTACAGGTTTCTCTCCTTTATATTCCTGCTCTGATGCCTTCAACTGCTCATATGCCTCTTTTATGTTCCTGTTATAAAATATATCAATCTGCCCAACATCCGGCACCTGCTGTTTTGCTCCCAGTCCAAGTAATCCTGATTTTAATTCAAACAAAAATACCGCTTCATCCACTTCAACATAATAATCAGCACTCTTTTTTCTTTCCTCTGGAATCTTATGCCATGAATTCTTGGGCAGATATAAACCTGCCAGTTCTTCAAAGTAATCCTCAAACATCTCTCCAAAAGCAATTATAAATTTGGTTCCCCAATGATTGTTGTGATAGTAATCCCGAATCAGCCAGTACAATCCATCTGCTATCATCATCTGTACCAAATAGAAACTGACTGCAATCGTTTCTTTCGTCTTTTGCGTAATCACAAATGGTTTGTTGTAGAAAATCTGTTTTCGCAATGATGAGTTTCTCACCTGTTCATAGGTCACAGAATAATAACTTATAACCCGCTCCAGATTTTTCTTTGTCAGGATGCTATTTTCTTTTTTTCTATATAACTCTTCCGGTGCGCTTAATGGATCTGGATGAATAGAACACAGCCACCAGATAATCCATTCTACTGCTAACAATTCCTCTGCTGTAAGTCCAAATAATTCGTTTGTAATCACATTGAAATCAACTATTTTTTCCCTGTTAATATTAGGCGAACCGATCAGCATATGGTAATTGCGGTTATAGTTCTGATATATCCATGCCGGATTTGCGTATTTAAATTGTTCATATGACATTCCCATCAAATATTTGAATATACTAGGCAGTCCATTATTTCCAATATATTCACTTCCTGAATGCTTATTTTCATACCCACGATACAGGTTGACCACTCTTCCTGCTAATTGTTCTGTCATAATATCATTTCTGTAATCATTGGAATTCGTGATAGAAAGATATGCCATGTTTGGAATATCCCATGCCGATAACATGACTTTTGCCTGCTTATGTATAAAACCATGCTGAATAATGTTTAAAGGAAATGTAATATTACATACCAAATGTTCATCTAATTTTTCTACTTGATTTTTATATATTTCAATAGATTTTTCTGCAAAAAAATAGATAAAATCTCTGGTAGCATAGTTCTTAATGAACCCTTCAAAATCTTTCAACTATGTTTCCTCCTCATAAATTCACAGCTTTTAAGAGTACAGAAAAGACCACTACCGAAGTAATGGTCCTGTATTCCCTTCTGTGATGTACTCTGTAAAGGGTGGTTTCTGCCACCTGAATACATAACGGCTGGCGGCTCATTTGTGGTGAATGTATGCAGCCGAAAGGCGGTGGTCAATCAATAGAATCCAGTATTTTCTTGATGAGCACACAGTACAGAGTATGAAAAAGCTGCTGAAACTCTCCTTTTCTGGATTGTTCAGCAGCTTTTTATGTAAAATCCTTTGCAAATATATCTGCCCCCACGCAGGGTTCCTTGTGCTGAGCAAATCTGTTAGAATAATCGGAATAAGTCGAACAGAATTATTCTATTCTCACATCAACCTTTTCGATATGGACATAAACCATTGGTAGAGTAACGATTATTTGGTTTCTCGGCTTTCGGGTGTTCTCAACGTAATAGCATACACTGTTTCCGCTTTTCCATCGGTTATGTTTCCACCGTATCGGAATAGTTCTGGCACTTTAATCGGGGCTGAACTCCTTATCAGTGATAACATAATTAAATTCATTTGTGCCGAAGATTTCTTTATCTAAATCTGTAATGGTAAATGTAGTTCCATCAAATTTCATATTTCCGCTGGTGCTATCAATGGTTGTATCGTTTTCCACAGTATTCAGATAAGCAATCCGGTCTCTGCCATGCAGTTCATAGGCTTGCCAACCATCCACCCCCTGAAAATAGGCTGTAACCTTGGCAAATGGTTCATCATTCTCCTTTTTGCAAATGAGATAACTGCTGCTATCCTCAGATACCCATGTAGCAGTCATTCCCCAAGGACCTTCCTTGCTGACATATTCTCCGAATTCATGATTGTTTGTCCAGGTAATTCCCAGGTAAGTCATAAATCCTACAACTACCAAGACAGCTACCAGAGCTACTGCAAGGATAACACCAATTACAGTCTTAGTTTTCTTTTTCATCTGAATCACTCCTTCTTAAATTTGTCTGTTAAGAAATTTTTGATTTAGCTTACGCTCACATTATATCAATATTCAAAAGGATAGTCAATTTAATCCGTCTAAGGGCGCACTTACTCACCACTCAAAAGTGGGCGGTGCTACTGCCTGCGGCAGTCGTGCGCTCTCCGAGGGGGGACGGTTGCCTTCTTCGGCAGGTAGCACTATGCAGCCAAGAGGGGTTGACACCCCTCTGTTTTTACAAAGCCGTATTGCAATGCGAAATATCCCCTTGACAAATCGACTCCTGATAATTAATTTTTTTCTAACTCTCTCAACAACTCATCTGGGAGAATTACTTTTACTCTTGAATGCTTAAAATCAGCCGGATTTCGTGTAACAATATAATCTGCCATAGACTCAACTGCACATTCTTCCTGCAGACCATCTTCAAAATCTGAAAATGCATTGTTTTCCAATGCAGCTACTATCTTCTTTTCATTCAAGTCAGAAATCTGAAATATCTCACATAAATTTTTCAGAAGAAATCTTCTTTCTTCCTGACTGAAATTTTTTCTAAGAATATAAAACAAGTTTGGTATGCTATGTGCCGCAAGTATTCCTGTTATTTCCCTTGCCGCACATTTTTCCATAATTCTTTTTGCATCATCAGCATATGGTTCCCGATTGGCAAGTGCATCTATAATAATATTTGTGTCAACCAATATTACCATACTTTTCCTCCCTTGCCTCCTGTAATTCCTTGTCTGCGTCAAAATCTTCTGGTAATCTTCCGCTGAACTTCAGCACATTCTGGAGTGCTTCCATTGCCTGTTTCTTATCTGCAGGTCTGTTGGATGACATTTCCTCAAGATTCTGAAGAATATTAATCACATAAAACATTTTTTCATCTGGAATACGTTCTATCAATTCAACTGCCCGTTCCTTCATCTGTGTCATCATGTACCACTCCTTCCTTTTCTTTTATCATACTGTAAGTCTTACCGCATTTCAATAAATTATTTCTTAAAAACGATCCCCCTGCTGATATTGATATGCCTCCTCAAACCTCACTGCTCCATTGATCCGTTTCACCTCTTCTGCACACTTCGCCTGCAGCTTTCCGAGTGCCTGCTCATCCACACCATGGCTGTATGCGATCACATGGGACAGCTTGGAAGTTTCCACTGCAAGTTTATACATTGCACGAGCCATGCGGTTCTCGCTGTCCTTTACCGTTGCATGCATGACAGAGGAGATGGTTGTCAGCATATAATTTTCTATTTTCTCCGAAGTGAGATATCCGATATAAAACCGCAGTGCCCGATTGACGAATTCGTTTCGTGAACGCACATCTGCCTGTGGTAACAGGGCATCTACCTGCCCCAGCAGTTCTTCTTCAATATAAAATGCTTTTCTTATCTTTTCAGTTCCCATACACTGCCTTTTCATAATTATCTTTGTAAATTTGTGTTATCAGCGGCTCGCTGTCCAGCCTTGCTATTTTTTCATAAATCTGCTCCTTTACATAAAAACAGAGCGCATAGATTTGTTTTCTATACGCTCTGACACCGGGGTTTTTATTTAGTTGTAATTGTGGTAATGGTTATTTAGCCCAAATTGAAGTGATTGTATTTTATACTGATACATCAATAGAATTACGAACTAACCTATTACCATTTTTTACAAGAGTAGATTCCACTGATTCTCTTGTAACGTTATCAAGAATGCTTGTATCAAACTTTTGTCCCGGCTTCCAATTTGGATTAGCTGATTTCACTGCTGCATACATAGCGGCTCTATACTGTCCTTCATATTGTTCTAAAGTCCATGTACCACTTAAACGTTTATCTTTACTTACACTTAACTGATAATCTTTGAAAATATCTGAACGCTTCGTTGTGTCACCATTTGAAATACCGTTTTCCTGAATAAATTCCTTCTTCACATTATCAAACATCTTTTGACGATATTCCTCAGATACACTCGTAAGTTTCTGCCACGATGTACCTTTGCCAGTAACATCCATTCCTGCCACTCCATTTGCATTCAGTAAATCACCATCCGAATCAAATTGTTTCATCAAATTCTTAATAATCGTATCTCTTCCACCGAACGTTTCATATATCATTTTTTCTTCTGGTGACATCATGGATTCATTTTGTATAACGCCTGATAACCAGCCTTTTTCTTTCAAAGCCTTATATTGTTTGCTATTTGTATTGATGCCATTATATGTATTACCTGATCCGCTAATATTCATCGACATATAAAAACCTCCTTGTAAATAAATTCAAAATCCGTTTAGAATTAACTCAATGCTATGTAATATATCGTCATAAACCTCAGAAAAATAAGCACACCAATCTCTACAAATTGCCATTCTGTAAAATTTGTTTGTCACCCTACACACTATCCAACATCTGCTGGCTTATTCCCGTACTCTGCTCCTCAGTTTGTTTCTACACAGCCTCTAATATCATGCTCCTGTATGCTTCTTCGTTTTCCGCACTGACCGACATTTCAATTCCGTCCATCATGTTTTTGACTCTCACATTATCCGCGGCATAATAAAATGTTTCACCGCTATATTCTTCTGTTTCTCCATGCCTTGGAAATCCTATGTCACAAAATTCCTGCAGTTCTTCCTCTCCCTCCCGGAAATGGAATGATACCGTATCCTGTTCCATATCCATTTCAATTCCAAATGATGCCTGCTCTTTCACTGCAAGTTGAAACATCTGCTCTTTTTTAACCGCAGTAAATAATTCTTTTCCCTCTATCTCTTCCGGGAACAAATAATTGCCTTTCATCTGTTCCAGCATTGGTGCTACACATAATCCTTTTTGTGGTGACATCGGATCATTCAGCACACCCTTTAAGCTATGCAGAAAATCAGCTACTGCAAAAGGGTAACTGAACCCTCCTGCATGTTCCGAAAAAAATAGTGTTCCTTCCCGTTTTCATGAACGGTATAAATTGCTTTTGTATTCATCTCATCCCTCCTCACAAATATCTACGATATGTTCACACAGTCTCTGCGGTATCACACTGCACTCCCTCGAACCTTTCAGTCCCTGCGTTTCTCTCTTGGCTTTGTCATGGTTGGTCGCTCCTTTCTGCTCATAGACATAGAAAAAGGACAGTCGATTTTCTCGGCTGCCCTTGTAAAATAGGGAAAACTTATTTACTTTGCAAGAAAGTCTTGTTCTGATACTTCTTCATTAGAAGTATGGCTGTTTTTTGGGGTGAGGCCTATTAGTCTGAGGTTCCGTCGAGGTCTGTGTTCTGATAGTTTTCATATAACCAGTATTTTCCCTCAATTTCAACGACAATGCTATCGCCATACTGATAAACCGCAGCTCCTACAATATCATCATTTGCTTGGAAATTTTCTTTTGGTTCTTCCGAAGAACTAACTGTACTTTCGATTTTTCCTAACAAATTGAAAGAGCTTTTTTCATCTGCGAAGTTAGGTTGAGGGTCAACGATTCGATAAAGCGTATCATTTACATAGACCATAGGAACAATATCTCCACAAATAGGAACCAATGCCTTTAGCAAATCTTCTCCTGTTACACCTAATTGTGCCTCATCGCTTGCAAAAGGAATACGTAGCAGGTATTGTTGGTCTACTTCGTAAAGATATATATAAATACCCGATCCAATATCTTGTGTGTTACCTAAAAGAGAAAGAATGTCTGTTCTTGTCATTGTTGGTGTTAGTTGTTTAATTTGCTCGGCTGTTACCTGTGTCGGTGTATCTATTGGTTCTTTGTATTCTGGTATTAGACTACGGATTTCTTCGGTCAACGGGCTACTTTCTCCTGCGTCAATCGTTTTCACAGCTTCTTTTATTTCTTTATGAGAATAGTCGCTCAAATCTTCAACAGCAATGCCGAGAGAATTGAGATAATCAACCGCTGCATTATATTGAATTATATCAATGGCAAATGCGGTCAATGGCATCATCAAGCACAAGCAAGCTGCAATAGCTCCCCACTTTACCCAAATGGGCATTTTGTCTTTCTTCTTGTAGCTGAGGGCTTCATCGACATATTTTGTATCAAGTTCGCTCATAGCGTCGGAAAACTTCTTTGTGTTCATATGAATACCTCTCTTTCAATCAAGTATTGTTTCATTTTTTCGCGGATACGGGACAGCCGGACAGAGATGTTTTTCTCCGAAAGCCCCATAAACTCGGCTATGTCGTTGTAGCTGTCAGCAAACCAATAGCGTCGCATAAAGATAACGCGGTTTTCGGTAGTCAGCGTGTCCAAAAAACTTTCAATGCTACGTGCTAATTCTCTGGCGTCAATTTCTGCTTCTACTGTGTTCGGGGCTGCTATACAGGCTTCAATTTCTTCCAAAGCAATCGTGTAATGGCTGCTTCGTTTGGCTGCTTCCTTTCTCCAATAGATTTTGAGTGAAATGTTCCGAACGATTTTCAGAACATAGGATAAAAGTGGGTTAGGTCGTGCAGGGGGAATAGTTTTCCATACAACTAAATAAGCGTCGTTTACACATTCCTCTGCGTCCCACCGATTCCCTACGATATGGTAGGAAAGCTTGTGGCAAACTTTTCCGTATTTTATGTCCAGTTCCCGCATGCCCTGTTCTGAACGCTCAAAAAACATTTCTATGATTTTTTCATCGTCTATCATCACACCGCCTCCTTTCCGGCTTCACCTATATACTACGGTTTTAGCAGCGAATACTACATCAAATTTCAAACTTTTTCAAAAAAATTATACCACACCTCGCGTGAGATTGCTTGCGTTAGCTTTCGCTGCTTCGCTGGCGGTTCTCCGGCGTTCCTCATTGTATGGGACGGTCAGACGGAAAGAGATGCGGTCTTTCTCAATGTCAAATTCCCTGCAGCCCGTTTCCGGGTCTGCGTCGGTCTGCTGGCAAATCGCCGGATAACGGCGGCTGTATGCAGCAGATGACATCCGGTTTCCCGAAAAGTTTTAAGATATCCTCTGCCGTCACCTTGTTGATGTCATCATACAGATCAATGTTTTCAAACTCTTTCGACCATTTCACACTGAATACTTCATGTCCCCGTTGTTCAAAGGCTTTCCCGATGCTCCTTGTTCCTGCAAATAATTCCAATACTTTCATCGTCCCATTCTGGTAGTGGTGCGCACCTCACCCCATGGGACTACTCATTTCCTCCTTCTTTTTCCTCTGTCTATAGACTTTTTTCCCTGTTTCCGCAAAAGGCATAACTTCTGCCGGCCTCTACTGCCTGATTGCGCTGTATCAAAAATAAAAATGGCATAACCTTTCCGAAGCTTCCAAAAAAGTTATGCCATGCTTAGAACTGCCCAACGGCTCTGCCGGTGGGCGTCTGACGGGTTAAGCCGCTCTTTTGCGGCATAACCCCTTTAACCTGCACTATTTTCGACCCTGTTTTACAGCCCCGTTTCATCCCCATTTTCGGAGTCTTGGATGCCTCCGCACTCCGGTTTTTCTGTTAATTTCTCCAAATCGGCTCACACAGGGCAGAATGCAGCCTAGTCGGTCACTTTATCCAGTTTTGCAGAATAACGTCACACGTTGCCACACGCAGGCTCACACGGCGGTGTCTGTGCCGTTTCCTTTCCATTGTCCTGTCACTTTCTTAAAAAGCGAGGATGGTCATATGTGGCTCCAGTTCCGGTTCCTGCCCTGTAAACTGCTCAATCTCTCCAAATCGTCTTGTATATTCTTCGATCTGCTGCTCCGTCAGGAAAATGAAATCACCGTCCGGGGTATCCCCGCAGATAAAAAATGGACCGCAGATGATATCATCACCATTCCTGCGGTTCGGCTGCATTCCATTTAGTTTTCCTTCAGCGTTGATTACTGCCACACATCCATCTCCAAAACCAACGCACTCAATGTCTCCCTCCACCTCTTCCTGACTTGCCTTAAAGTCATTCGCAATCTCCTTCACACAGGGAGGTTTCCCCGGCTCTACTTTCAGAATCTTTATCTTGTCCATGCTTCCTCCGTTCCCTACTCATTCTCCGCAGCACTGCCGGATGCCGCACTGTTTTTTCCCTGCTGGCGGTTTGCCTTTTTGATTGCAGGCGGCACATCCCCTCTGCTTTCAATGTATTCACGGACCGCCTGCGGCACATATTTCTCATACATTTTTCCAAGGACTTCCTTCAGTTCCGCATCAAAATCTGCGTCCTTTTTCCCCATATACTGTTTCACAGCATATAACTTTTCCTCGTCATATTTGATTGTAACGAATGCCTGTTTCATCACTTTACCTCCAAATATAAACTCTCAGTTGAAATTATTTTCAGAAAAACACACTATTGATACAGCACCATTCCTGCCTGCTCTTCCTGCACGCTCCCCGGTATGACAGACAGCCTGTGCGTATCCCTGTCATATCGGTAAATCTCATCGGACAGATAGTCTGCATCCGGGAACGCCCTGTTTGCTCCATATACCCCATTCCTCAGCCGTTCCATGTCCAGGCCTTCCCGCTCCACCATAAGATACACATCGTGGATGGATGCCGGAAGGACGATCAGATTTCCATCCAGCTTTTCTGCTGATTTTTGCAGCGTTGCCTCGTCCATCATGTACACCGCCCCATGATCCATGTTGTTGGTAAGGACATAAAAGTCGGCATCCGTCCTCCAGATTCTCTCCGGTTTTTTCTCCATCGAAAGGATATTCTGGTCATAGTGATGCCCGTAGGCATCCTCAAAATCCATAAGGAGCGGCGGACGTTTTGCAAACATATTTGCCCATGCATCCTGAAAAAGCACCTCTTCTTCTATCCCCCAATGCTCCATCTGCTCTCTGGTGACAAGTCCGCAGTCCCTCTGAAACTTTTCGTCATACACGCTGAGACTGCGAACCAGCTTGAGGTTATCCTTCTGCTAATGCGCCTGTCCGTCCCCTAACTCTCTGCCTGAC
>ENA-ORLL01000107-ORLL01000107.1-human-gut-metagenome-genome-assembly--contig:-NODE-107-length-19582-cov-6.34824_pt1 | contig 19582 bp, 14 predicted proteins | sample MGYA00243070_ERZ508830 | MGnify/ENA primary metagenome ERZ508830 (study PRJEB26277, sample SAMN04329787) | human gut metagenome | biome: human-associated habitat | host: Homo sapiens | place: USA...
GCAGCCTAATGCAAGAAATAAAAAATGGAATTGATAGAACCCACCTTATTATAATGCACCAGAATCGCCGGAATATCCAACCCGTAAGGACAGGGCATACAATATTTGCAGTCATTGCAAGGAATCGTAGGGAACTTCAGCATCAATTGGGCTGTTTCTTCCAAGAACTCTTTTTCTTCCTCATTCAAAGGTTCCAAGGGCGAATAAGTCCGAAGGTTATCCTGCAAATGTTCCATATAAGTCATTCCACTCAGCACACACAACACGTTGGGATACGTACCGGCAAAACGGAACGCCCACGATGCCACACTGTACTCCGAGCGCCGCTGCTTCAAGCGCGCCACCAGGTGGTCGATCAGTTTAGACAAACGTCCTCCCAACAGCGGCTCCATAATCACAGCCGGAATTCCACGCTTGGCCAACTCTCCATACAAATATTCCGCGTTAACATTTCTACCCGAAGCATGGCGCCAATCTACATAGTTCATCTGAATTTGCACAAAATCCCATTTCACATCCAGCGACAGCAAATAATCAAACACTTCCACCGATCCGTGAAATGACCATCCCAAATTACGAATACGGCCTTCTTCACGCTCTTTTAGTAAAAAGTCAAGAACTCCATTGTCAATATAACGGTCATGGAAAGTCTTGATCCCTTCCCCTCCACCTACGGAATGAAGCAAATAATAATCCAGATAATCCGTCTGCAATTCTTTCATCGACTGATGGTACATCTTGATGGAATTCTCACGAGTATAGTTTTGGAAATTGGACATCTTTGTCGCAATCAAGAGCTTTTCGCGGGGATAACGTTTCAAGGCCGCACCGGTGGCTCTTTCAGAAAACCCTTGGCAATAAACAGGAGATGTATCGAAATAATTCACTCCATGAGCGATAGCATAATCCACCAGTTCATTCACCGCATCCTGATCTATCACATTTCCATCGCTGTCCGGTGCAGGTTTCAACGGCCAGCGCATACATCCATATCCTAAAAGTGAGACACGCTCCCCTTTGGGGGAAACGCGATACGTCATTTTATCCACAGGCACTTCGCCCAATACAGAAGCCTCGGATGAAGCCGGTTTCCCTTCGGATGCACAACCATACAGGGCTGCCGCCGATGCAGCCGCACTGACGCCTACTATCTTCAGAAACTTCCTGCGGCTCATTTCCTCTTTATCTCTCTTTTCCATAACCTTTTTTTATACTTAAGCACTGATTACCAATATTCGCAAAGATAAAAAGATTCCTTGATATTTATTGCGGCAAAGCACCTCATAATTACATAAAATGCGCACATAGTGCCACATGAATAATATTCTATCATAAAATGCCAAAAACTTCTTTCATTTTTGCATAACTCCAAACATACAGATCATTATTCTTCAAAAAAATACCATCCCATGAAAAAACTACTTCCGGCAAACTTATGCCTCTTCTCTTCCTTTCCGCTCCGGGTATAGGAACAAGATATTCTGATAGCTACTCCGAACACCTCCCTGCCGTTGTCCGTTCCCGAAAACGTGAAGCCATTATTACCTACAAGAAAATCCGTCCGATGATACAGCTGGGCAATTTATCATACCGTCTCATCTCGCCTTACAATGATAGAGGTGCTTTCTCACTGATGCTCTACACCCCACAGAAAAAACATGCCGTGTTCTTGCCTACAAGATTCAGCATTATTGCAATCAGATTGTTCCCCGTTTCCGCATGGACAGGCTGAAAGCCGACAAGCAATACCGCATCACGGAACTAAACCAGAAAAGATGCCCGTCCGCTGCCACTGGACAACAAAATGTTCTCCGGAAGAATACTGATGAAACAAGGTGTCGAGCTACCGCTACAACATGAGTACGCCAGCCGCATACTGGAGCCGCCCGAAGTGAGCTAAACCTTCCGGTTGATATTGACAGACAAAAAGAGGATGTCAAAACTCTGTTTTTGAAAATATGAACTTATAATCTGGCATTTGAACATCCTAAAAGGCTAAAGAAAGGGCCGTATCATTACTCAATACAGAGCTTGATACGACCCTTTTTTAAGTGTTATAAATACGATCTGTAACTTTGCGGGGTAGCCATTTTAGTTTTGACACATTTACCCTTTTTTGTCTATCAGTCCATTCCGATACGTTTCATCAACTCATCATATTCCTTCTCTTCCCTGCACAACGGCCTGTACCAGGTATATTTCAACACCACGGTGGTCACCACCAGCAGCAACACCGACGCAATGAGTCCCCCCGTACCGCGCACCACCAGATACATGGGCACAATAGTGAGACAGCACTGCCACACGATACCAATCGCCACATTGAACATATCCCGCTTGAAATGGCGGTTGCGCGTCACCTGCGGATAGCGTGCTACCGCCTTGGCCGCCACCGGTTTCCACCACCCCCACGGACGTACCCGGATATAGAAGTTCACCAGCGTCTCCTCGTCAGTAGGAGGTGCCGAGTACGTACCCACGATTCAACCTACCAGCGAAATGCCGAACAACCCGGGGAAAAAATAAAGTACCAACGAATCGGGTACCGTGACCTTCATCACAATGGCAGCCACCACTCCCGAAGTCTTTCCCCTGAATTACCCTTCACCTTTAATCCGCCACCAGTGCCACTTCAACACATTGGCGGCAATATATCCGCCGAACAACGCGCCCACAATCCACTGGAAAATCTCGTTGATGTCCTTCAGAAAAAAGCCCATCACCGTACTGATAACCACCACCAGTACCGAAACGAGGTAACTCGCCCGTATCTGTGTCCTGACGGAAGCCCTTGGGTTGATATACTTCAGATAAATATCATTCACCACATAGGCCGGTGCCGCATTCACCGTAGAAGCGAATGTAGACATGAATGCCGACAGCAATCCTGCCAGTAACAAACCCGCCAGCCCCACCGGCACATACTTCGTAATCAGGTGAGGAAGAATTGTTTCGAAATCCGTGTGGACAGCCGTCATCTGTTCCAGTCCTCCATCCACTTTAAAGAAATAGATAGCCAGCAACGCAAATCCCATAATCATCAGATAACGCGGAATCAGCAGAATGACCGATACCGAACCGCTCATCAGCGCCGCCTCCTTGGGTGACTTGCACGACAGGATCTTCTGCATGTCATAGTTCGGAGCAGGTCCCGCCATGCTCATAAAAATCCCTTTCAGCAACGCCATCATCACAAAGACACCCATCAGGCTGTAAGGCTCGTCCGCCATGCGTTCCGTCAGCAAACTCATCCGTTCACTCCAGTCAATGTCCAGCGTCCAGCCGAAGAAAGGCGACTCCCACCCTGCAGGCACAAATTCCCGGATCATTTCAGGAGTCACCATGTTCATCCCGATAATGGCAATGACCACACCCGCCACCGTCATGATGAGGAACTGCACCACATCCGTCCACACAATGCTGAGCATACCGCCCAGCATCACATAGAAGGTAGCAATGGCCGTAAAGAAAATGCCGTAAAAATGAGGCACATATTGTACCGGAATATCCCAGGGCACATACTGCGACACTACCTCCCACGGAAAAAAGATCTCCATGAACTTGCCGATTCCGATAAACCCGTAGCTCAAGAAGCCCAGCACGCTGAGCAGAGCAAAGACAATGCCAATAGTATGCGCGCGCGTAGGCCCCCGCCCCTGCCCGAACCAGGGCTTTATCCATTCGGCGCCCGTCAGCACATTGCTCCGGCGGAGCCACACCGACAGATAGACCATCAGGAAAATTTGATTGAACACGGGCCACAACCATGGAATCCACAGACTTTTGAACCCATAAGCAAAAGCCCAATACACCATCAGCATGGTGCCGGTAATATCAAACATGCCCGATGCATTCGACAGTCCCAACATATAAAACGGCAACGACTTTCCGCCCAAAAAATAAGAATCCATATTCTTTGCCGCCTTCTTTTTCAAAAACAACCCGATGGCGACAATAACCATCAGATAAGCACAAATAATCAGAATATCAACGATATGCAATTTCATAGTATCCGCTTCATCTTTTATTCAAACACCTGTGTCATGGGGCGTCCTATCCACACCTGCGGTTGCTCCAGATTGAAAACAGATGCTATAGTAGACGCGCAGTCAAACTGCATCATGCTCTCTTCGAAAGCTCCCCCCTTCTTGATGTTCTTTCCGGCGATAATGAACGGCGTTTCCATCTCCTCCATGGTCTTTCCGCCATGTCCCTTATTGATTCCCCCATGATCAGCGGTGACAATAATGATGCTGTTTTCATAAATACCCGCTTCCTTGATGGCATCCACAATACGGCCCACATAGCCGTCCAGTTCTCTCAGTTTGGCATAATAAGCCGGAGTATCGTGTCCGTCACCGTGCCCCACGTGGTCAGGGTTGTCGAAACAGAAAGCACTCAACACCGGTTTCTTCTGCGTAATATACTCACAGGCCATGTCACACAAAGCCGTAGGATGCGTGTTATAGTCGGGTGCCAGCGCATGAAGGTTAAAAGCCAGCGTATCTACCAGAAACTTGATACCATCCCATTCATACAGTACGCCCATCTCGGCATCGGGAGCCGCCTTGCGCAACTCGCTGAACACGGTGGGGAAAATGCCATGCTCGTTCAGCACACGCGAGGGTAGTTCGGGTGTTCTTGATCCCCACTCCGTGTACCCGTGCAGTTCAGGACCTGCCCCCATAAACATGGAAGCCCAATTTACAGCACTGGATGAAGGAAGTACACTGCGTTTTTTCAACGTGTAGCATCCGGCATCCATCAACGCCTTCACGTTCGGCATATCCGCCTTTTCCACACTGTAGGCGCCCCATCCGTCCAAACCGATGACAAACACATGTTCCGCTTTCCATTCCGGAGCCTTCCGGCAACCCGACAACACCATTACGGCTATGCACATAGCCCATAAAGCAATCTTTTTCATACAATATCTATTTTGGGTTTATAATTACAAAATTAGCCATTTATTCCCTTTCGACAAGAAAATAAATGGCATTATCCACTTCTCTTTCCACCTAAAAAACAGCCATTCCGCATTAAAAACGACTTTATCTTATCAATGCCTTTATATTCCTTCTATTTTACCCGTTCAGAAATGCCTCGTTGCGATCTATCAGCGCGTTCACCGCTGCCACTGAAGCTGCGGAACGCAATCCGTCGGCAGGCGTGTGCAGACAGTAGTCCACCAAGCGATCCACCGTAGAGACCGCCACGTGCATCCGCGTGTCGCTGGAGGCATAATAGATGTATACCGTACCGTCGTCATCGGCTATCCATCCGTTCGAGAAAAGCACATTGGACACATCGCCCACCCTTTCCCCCGCCAGCGGAGCCAGCAGATAGCCGGCTGGTTCAGCTATGACGCGCCACGGTTCATCGGCTGCGGTCATATAGAGATAGAGCACATAGCGCAGTCCGGCGGCACATCCGCGTACTCCGTGCGCCAGGTGCAGCCATCCTTGGGAGGTGCGGATGGGGTGCGGTCCCTCTCCGTTCTTCACCTCTTTGATCGTGTGATAATAACGGTGGTTTATTATCATTTCCTCCTTCACCTCCGCCCGGGTGATGTCGTCTATCAACGCCCATCCTATTCCTCCCCCATTTCCGGCAATAATAAAATCATCCTGCGGACGGGTGTAAAGGGCATATTTCCCATTCACAAATTCGGGATGCAACACCACATTGCGCTGTTGGCTCGCCGCTTTCAAGTCGGGCAACCGTTCCCAGTCCACCAGATTGCGCGTGCGTACGATTCCCGCCTTTGCCACCGCCGCCGACAGATCTCCCACCGGTGCCTTGTCATCATGGCGTTCGCAGCAAAAGATACCATAAATCCATCCATCCTGGTGAGCGGTAAGACGCATATCGTACACATTGGTTTCCGCCGGATCCACATCGGGCAATACCAGCGGACGTTTCCAAAAGTGGAAATTGTCCACCCCGTTAGGGCTTTCGGCTATGGCAAAGAACGACTTCCGGTCTGCTCCCTCCACACGGACCACCATCAGATACTTTCCGTTCCATTTCAGGGCACCACTGTTCATGGTAGCATTAAAGCCGATACGCTCCATACAACAAGGGTTGGTGGCAGGGTTGAAGTCATAACGCCATTCCAGGGGAATATGCTGGCGTGTCAGTACCGGATAAACATAACGGCGGATGACACCGTTCGTTTCTTCCTGCATTTCATTAGGACGTTGCAACAACGCTTCATGGCGTTGGCGCAATGCTTCTATTTGTTTTTTGAAATATCCGTTCATATCTTATTTTCTTTTCATTGTTATCAATCCATCTTTTACAGTAAAAGAATGCTATCCAAGCATCTAGAATTATACTATTTTATCAAAAATCAATCATATTCTATACAGTGTTGTTATTGGTTCTCAGGATAAAGAGACATACGGTAAACCCGCTGGTAAATCGCATCTTCCAATTCCAACTCAAACACAACATCCTGTGTTTCAGGATCTACTTCTGTCACACGTGCACCACGATTGCCATTGCTAAGCACATTGCTCATTCCCGGACAAATTAATCTGTTACCCGTTTGTTCCAAATATTGCACCCCGGAACGGGCCGGAGTAAAATACGCGGCACCACGCTCTTTTCCATACTGCCAAACTTGGCGAACCGTACGCTTCACTTCATCCACTTCATAATAAATGCCGCAAGTATAAATATTTTTCCTGTCTGTAAAATCCAGTTTGAAGTTACGCCCATAACCATTATTGAAATAAAGAATGTGTCCATTAGGTAATGGGACAGCTGTATGACATCCCCAAGGCCATTCAAAATCATCACAATTCTTCGTTCCGGCTATCACCTCAGGATCAGTAATAGGAGTCCCGTCGGCATGAAGAGGATTCAATAATAATTTCAAGTATTTATCTCTCCAATACCCATGAGGCGATATAATCCACTCAATACCTCCAGCTTTATTAAACTTAAAGATTCCTTGATAACGAGCTGTAGCCAGATAATCATCTCCCCACTCTACTATACCATTATTATGCGCCCAATTACTGGCACTTTGTGCAAAAGGGTCTGAGGTTAGATCATAATCGGTCATTCCATAGCGAGCCGAATCCAACATGTGCACCAAATCCCATTCTTGCAATATCTCCCCTTTTTCGGGATCCATCATAATAATAAAATCATTTATCCGTACATCTTTCCCATTGGCGATTTTAGCGGAAGTCTTGCTCACAGTCGCTAATATATTGCCTTGCTTATCTTGAGATATGGCATGATGCATAGTGTATCCCCTTTCCAGCATATCCCAATTATGAATTGTATTTCCCATCATATCCACCTCCACCATCCGATGATGGTTTCCGTCACCGGTCATATAATGTCCGTTCTGCATCCGGATCAATCCGCACCCGATTCCGATATATCGATGTTCATCCGACTTCTCCCAATCAAGAATCCAACGGATTTCTCCGTCTGCATCTATCATATAAGGGATAGAAGTGTCTGTTTCATCCTGTCCGGGGGAGTTTACCAAATTCATGCCTGGCTCCATTCGGTCATATTGAGCCTTTACCACTCTGATTTCCTTAGGCAGCCTTCTGCTTTCCAATGTTTTCGTCTGAAGCTTTAGATTGGACCGAGCACGTTCATTTCCTTGCAAATCCGTATAAATTAAAGTGATCTGGTTATTATAATTGGGATAAAGTCCCAATACCGGAATATTCTGTTTTAATCCCACATCTTTAAATGTATATTCCACGTCAGGCGTATGCTTTCCCGGTTTGCTGTGTACAATCAGTTTAATGCGTCCCAATACAGGTAATTTTACAACTACACTGGCCGATAATGGATTGCAACCGGAAGGATTGACTGTAGAACTCAATATCAAGTTGTCAATCGAAGTACCTAAGGTAGGTATAACATAAGTGCTTCCATTGGCAAATGTCAAAGTCGTTTTCCAGTTTTCCGCATCCACATCTACACTTTGGATTAACTCTTGCGGAAAAATTATCTTATTGGACTCGAATAACAAAACACATTGTTCACCTTCCTGAGAAACAGATTTCAATAAATCATTTTCCTTCAACTGGTTTTGTATATCCTGCATAGCTTGGGTACAATCCTGTTCTTCATCACGACATGACAAAAATACAAATATCATAACCAACAAAGAGCATAAATAATATCCTTTCCTTTTCATTTGGCTTCATTGTTTTTATGGGAGTGTGTCAAAACTAAACCGGGCCTATCCCATCGTCAGTTGTAGGGGAAGGGTTTACCTGCCCGAAGACACAAAGCAAACTGTTTTCGGGCGAGCGGACCTCGCCCCTGCGAACTAAACGATGGCGTTATCCACGTTTTGACACACCTCTCATACTTTTTAATTATCAGTTCAATACAATCATCTCCATTCCGGCTTTTGCTCCAAATTCAAATTAGCGTCCACCTCTGCCTGAGGTATCGGGAAGTACAAGAATTTAGCTTCAAAATGGTCAAATCCTTGTGTATCCGAAATGCGGTCTGTCGGTTTATATCCTACCAATTCCTATTCACCACTTTCATTTTCTTCGATAAGCAATTCATAATGTTGAGAATCGGTCTTGCGTTCGTGCATGATAGCTTTCAACTTAGCAGGATCATTTCCGTACCAACGAACCATATCATCCCAACGTATATTCTCTCCGGCAAATTCCAGCAATTTCTGTTTCTGGAGTTCTGTCATTATAGCATCTTTTCCACTCAAGTTTTTCTCCGGCAGCCCGGCACGTACACGAATCCGGTTAATATCTTTCATTGCTCCGCTTTCATCATTGGTTTCCAGACAAGCCTCAGCGTGGAGCAACAAAACTTCTGCAAAGCGCATAATACGTAAATTGTTGATACGTCCGGCATCGTTAGAATACATCGTACATCCTGTGGGAACCCACCAAGCTGCAAACTTCTTCATCATGAAACGCCCTTGAACACCCTCGATAACCGGATAAGCAGGAGCATATCCTTGCTTGGCAATACCATATTTGCCATCGCCTTCGGGCAGTACCGTCCATTTAAACATATCATCAAATTCCACTTTACCACCATAGAATTTTTCATCCGGCTTCACATCACCGAAATCAGAATATTTAAAGAAGCACATAGTGTACAAACGCTTATCCCATTTGGAATCAGATCCTTCCGGACGCTGTTCGGAAATGAATTCTTTTATCAAATAGGGAGAAGGCTGCATCTTATACCAACCACCGCCAATATTCTCACCTTTCAGTGTCGGGCCAAAATAATGAGCAAGGTTGTTTCCCATAAACGAGTCGTCACTAGTGCCATTGCCCCAAGCGTCACCCGAATTACCTTTGGCATCATAATTGATTTCCCAAATAGATTCAGCATTAAATTCCGTATCGTCACGGAAGTTGTCCTCATACTTTTGAGTCAAATCGTAACCATAACCATTCATTATAATTTCAAACTCATCCTTAGCGGCCTGATAATCCCCTTTCCAGATATAAGCTTTACCCAACATAGCAATAGCCGCACCTTGAGTTACACGACCGTTCTCATCGCTTGAACGAAGCTTAGGCAAACGAGACTTGGCTTCCTTAAAGTCTGAAATAGCCTGTTCCAGCACTTCATCACCGCTAGACAGTCCATGAGTTTCCGGATCTGCATCCTGCGGGAGAGTACGGATAACCGCATCACGATAATCAGTACGCAAACGGAAGTCCCAGAATACACGTAAGAAATAAGCCTCACCTATCATATGATCACGTTAGGTGTAGTCCATATCAACCTTAGCCGACAGATATATGAATTCGTTTGCCATCTGAATGCCTTCATAGATGTTTCCCCAGCTCAAATCCTTTGTATTCGTTGTGTTGACAAACGACAAATATTCCCAAATATAAGGTTCTTCTCCACGAGTGGGGTAAAGGTCGTCACCGCGCATCTGAAGATGCATGATGCCTTCCAACCCACCATAATATCCACTGGTCATACGGCGGAAAGGATTATAAACTGCGGACAAGCCTTTCATCACATTATCCTCGGATGTCCAAAAAGTGGTCGGAGTCTGACGGTTAGGATCAATCTCATTCAGAAAGTCATCACTACAAGAAGACAACAACATTGGAGCTACAGCCAATGCAGCTATGTATTTTATAAAATTCTTTTTCATATTCTGCAAATATTACTTATTCCTAATTAGAAATTTACTTGTAAACCAAAGGTGATAGTACGTGCCATCGGATAACGACCGTCATCACAACCACGGGTCATTACACCCGAACCACCTGATGTACCGGCACCATCGGCATCTACCATACCCAAGTCAGGAGTATATCCTTTATAATCGGTTATAGTGAAAAGGTTTTCCATAGCCGTATAAACACGCACATTCTGCAAACCGGCTTTAGATACCCATACTTTGGGCAACATATAACCTAATTCCAAAGTCTTCAAGCGCAAGAATGAACCATTTTCCAACCAACGGTCCGTATAGCCCCAGTTTGTACCATTAGGATCGCTAGTACCAAACAAACAGCGAGGAATGTCAGAATGATTGTTTTCAGTCCAGCTGTTCATGCGTTCTGCATATTGGTTTCCTGTTGATTCATTATAAACCGTAGTATAATACTGGGCATTGTAAATCTTGTTGCCAAAGTTTCCGTCAAAGAACATATTCAAATCCAAACCTTTCCATTCAGCACCCAGACTTACACCCAAGTTAACTTTCGGGAAAGCAGAGCCTACATCCTGACGGTCATTATTGTCAATCTTACCATCTCCGTTATAATCCACGAAACGCAAGTCACCCGGTTGTGCATTAGGCTGGATCTTATTACCGTTCTTATCCACATACGCATCAATTTCTTGTTGGCTTTGGAATACACCATCCGTCTTTATCAAATTGAAATAACCTATGGAATGACCGGTCTTGGCATAAGTGATCGTTCCTTTGGCATGAGGATTGAATCCCTGCCATTCATCACGACTTCCGTTTACTTCCGTCAGTTCATTCTTGATAAAGGTGGCATTGACACCTACATGATAATACAAATCGCCTACATTATTACGGTGATTCAATGAAATTTCAAATCCTTTGTTTTCTACTGTACCTGCATTTACTGTAGGATTCCCACTCAAGCCAAAACTCAAAGACTGCGGCATAGACAACAACATATCTTCTGTTTTCTGAATAAAATAATCAGCACTGACACTGAACTTATTGTTCAAGAAAGCAAAATCCAAACCCAAGTTCAAAGTCTTCGTCTTTTCCCAAGTCACATTCATGGGTGAAGTCCATTCCTTACCGGTAATGGCACCTTCCCAAAGTTCTGTGCCCATCATGTTATTCATACCTTTATAAACAACAGACTGGGTAGCATAATTGCCAATGCCGCTCAAATTACCCAGTACACCATAACTGGCACGAATTTTCAATTCATTCATGGTTTCCTTGATATTTTCAAAGAAATCTTCATTCATCACATTCCAACCCAAAGATACAGACGGGAATGTGCCCCAGCGGTTTCCATCTGCAAATTTGGAAGAACCGTCCCGACGAACAGAAGCAGACAGCATATAACGATCGGCATACGAATACATCACACGCACAAACATACAATTCAGTGTATTGGCCCACGCGCTACCCGATGAATTTTGTGAAGAAACCGAACCGGCGTCAATCACAGAGAAACCTTCCGGGAAACCCTTACGTCCTGCACCAAAACCACGCGCATTGTTACGCTGGGCAGAATAACCCACCAAAGCAGAAACCGTATGATTGCCAAACGTATTATCATAATTGATTGTATTTTCAATCAACCAATCGTTCTCCCAGTCTGTACTTTCCGACAATTCCGCTTCATTCTTTTGTGAAGTAGAACTGAAATAATAAGGAGAACTATAGGCATAATTACGTCTTGTATATTTGTTTATACCTACATTGAATTTATATTTCAATCCTTTCAAGAACAAATCCACTTCGGCATAGCCATTCAATAAAATGTCTATCCCATGTCTTTGGTAATCATAGGCTTCTGTCCAACCTACAGGATTATCTCCTCTGGTCCATTCCGGAGCGACACCCCAAGTGCCATCTTCACCATATACATTCCACATAGGCACAGCTGTCAGAGCGGAGGTATATGAAACATCTTCATACTTCTTTTTATAGAATTTCATCATCAACGTAGTCCCCATACGCAAATGATTATTGAAAAAAGAAAAAGTATTCTTAGCACGAATGTTCCATGCCTCATAACCGGTAGTATTCACAATACCATCCTGGTTAAGATAGCTTCCCGACAGATTATAGGTCGAGGTCTTGTTTCCTCCAGATACATTCAAGCTAACCTTGCTCACCATAGCCGAGTTATAAAGTTCTTTCTGCCAGTCTGTTCCAGCACCTCCATTCCAATTCAGCAACCCTTCTGCCGAACTATAACCGGTAGCCTTTGCCAAATCGCGAAGCTGATTACCATCCATTACATCAATGTATTTGGCAACCATCTGAACGCCTGTATAGGCATCCACTGTTACACGGGCAGAAGTTTCCAAACGACCGCCTTTAGTAGTGACCAATACAACACCATTAGCAGCACGAGAACCATAAATAGCAGCAGCCGAAGCATCTTTCAACACATCAAAAGCCTGAATGACAGCGGGATCACCCATATTGCTATCACCATACACACCGACAATCACATAAAGCGGACTGGTGGCACTCAATGAACTGATACCACGGACATTAATATTCAAGCCTTCCCCCGGCTGACCGTTGGCAGCCGACACAGTAACACCGGCAACTCTTCCTTGCAAAGCAGCTGAAGCACTACGTGCAACATTTGCCTGTAACTCTTTACCGGAAACAGAAGCGACCGCACCTGTCAAATGGCTTTTCTTCACTGTACCGTAACCGATAACCACCACCTCGTCCAACAATTCACCTTCCGACAATTTCACATTAATCACACTGCGGCCATCAACCTTAACAGTTTGCTCCTGATAACCTACATAAGAGAAATTCAAAGACTGACCGGAAGCGGCCTTAATGGTATATTTGCCATCAAAATCGGTAATCACGCCATCCGTAGTTCCTACTACAACAACAGCCGCACCAATCAACGGATTATTCTCCGCATCCGTCACTGTTCCGGTAACAGTAATTTGCTGAGCATAGGCACATATACTAAGTATGCACAGCAACCATGTAAATGCAATTTGTTTCATAAATAATGTATTAGAGTTTAATTAAAAAATATTGCTGTAAAATTAACTAAAAATAGATTTCCAACACGTTATTGCTTTCGCAAACAACGGTAATGCCCCATGGATGGAAGAATAGCAGCTGAAATTAAGAATGTCTTTGTTTTCATAGTTATTTGAATTAAAAATTAACATTGCAAAGATGGCAATTCAAGCAAGCAGGAACAAATACAATTCAAGCATTAAACAATGAAATCTTATCAATATCAAAAAAAAATTCTTCAAGACAATGGAAAACACATCTGAATTGAACGTGAAATATAAAATTTTTCCTACACAGTATTCTTCTAATTATCAACCAATTACTGTGAAAAAACATCCATAAAGGCTCTCAACCGGTAGGTAAGCGGCGGTATCGTTCATCAATGTACAACACAACAACCGCCACACACAAAATGACAAAACTTCAATAGATGTATTTTATCAACAGGATGCAACCGTGAAAACAGTCTTATGACTTTATTGCTTCACCTTGGTGAAGCAACCGTTTCACACAGGTGGCAACGGCACTTCACTTGAGTGAAAAGGCACGTTCAGCCGAGTGGTGCAACAAATGATGCAGTCTTCTTGCATGGAAACTCCCATCCCCTTGCACGGATACTGCCATACATATATCAAGATTACGTACCCGACATGGAAACCGATATCCGACGAACCGGCTTCTGCAAGAAAAAAACGAAAAAGCACTTCGTGGGGATACAGGAAATTCCGTCACCGCATATTACTGTTTATCAGCGCAATACAATGACGGAACAAAAAACTATTGCAGCGTAGAAATAAAAACAGAATCAATGTTACAAAGACGAACTACTCAACACAGTTCCGGTATAGGAAACCACGCTACGGGCCGGCAAGGTCAGGGTATAGACACCATCGGCAGGTTGAACAGCTTCCACCGGCTCCCATTTACGGGTGTCATCGGTGACATAGCCTTGCAAAGCACCGGAAACCTGAGCGCTTTCAAGAGCCAACGAAATAACTACTTCATGATCCGCAGGGTTGATGGCTACAACCGTGTAACCGTTGTCACCATATTTATAGCCAGACACCATATAGCCTTGTTCGAAATCATATTGCGCCGAGATGCGCTTGCTTCCTACAGGGATGTAACGGGAGAAGTTGCCGAACACCTCGCAACGCTTGGTCACTTCATAGTCCACGCGGTTCTTTTCAATGTTAATCAGCCCCTCGGTGGTTCCGCCATCCGGTATAGCACCTGCCCACCACACAATAGCGCCGGTATTGGCCTCACACAAGAAACGATGGAACTTCTTCGCCCATTTCAAGCCGCTGGTCATGGTAGCATCATAACTTTCCGTAGGATCGCTGATTTCGGTCAGCCACACGGGAATTCCCTTCGATTCGGCTTTGCTGAACGGTTCAATGGCAGGATCTTTCCCGGTCACAGGATCCACATAGCCGTGTCCGGCGGCAATGACGGGAAAGTTGGTGATTTTAGGATTCAGGTTCAGAATGTCGCGCACATAATTTTTACTGCCCATGATAAAGCCCAGAATGGCAGACCACTGGGCATTCTCGCCAAAGATAATCCGGGTTTCGGGATGGGTCTGTCGCAACTTGGGACCTAAGTTATTCACAATGAACGGTCCCAGCGTAGTGGTACCGGGAAGCCAGAGGCATGAGTTCCAGCTTGCCGCATACTCGGGCTCGTTGGCAGGAGAGATGGCATAGACAGGCAGGCCTGCCGCTGTGTAGGCATCACAGAAATTGGAAAGATAGTCGGCAAAGGCCTGGTAGCTGCCGCGTTTCAAAAAACCTTGCGAGGTACTGCCGTTGCTTTTCATATAAGCCAGAGCAGACCAAACGGAAAAGATGAGTTTGTCCACACCGTATTCCTGCTTCGCTTTTTTCATGATCCACAACTGTCCGTTGCGCTGTGCGATGCCTTCGGCAACACGATTCTCATCACGGTTGAAATCAATATCGAAAAAAGGATCGTCCAAAGACAGATTGATATCCTCGTCCATATTAAACGTGGTTTCATCGTAATGGGGGAATACCTCGCCCCTGAGGATACTGAGGCGAAGCCCGTCCTGTCCGAACATCACATCCATAATCTCCTGACGCTTGCGGTGGGCATAAAGATAGTCGGACCAGCCGGCCTGCGCCACACCAAAACCATCGATGGTTTGTTCTTCGTTGTTCCACTGAAGAACTACATCGGCCCCCAAGGTACTACGTGCATCGGCCGGGATTTGTTCTGCCGGAAGAGCATCGGTAACATCGGTACAGGCACAGAGGCAAGCGGCGGAAGCTGCCACGGCAAAAAGGTAAGATAGCTTTTTCATGACACTTGTCTTTTTTAAGGTTAGTATTCAAAGTTTTACCAGGTTGTAACCCAAAGGCAAAGATGGAAATTTACCGACAGACAAACCAATACTATCCGAACATATACTTATGATATTTTATCAAAATAGAGACCGTCAATATGAGAAGCCTTGTTCTGGCTATCCGAATAAAGAAGAAAAAACTTACAAGCCGTTCGTAGTACCGCAAAAAGACACGGAACATTATTTCCAGGCATTCAAATCCTACAACATCCCCGAACTTTCAGAAAATCCGCTTTCTTTTAGTGCTGTCAAAATCAGGCAAGTCCATGAGAAAGTTCCGGCCGAACCTTTTAAATGATAGTCTTGTTCTTACGATAATTATCACGGAACTCTTTAGGAGTCACTCCTTTTTTCTTTTTAAAGATACGGTTGAAATTGGATAGATTATTAAAGCCACAATCATATCCTATTTCAGCTATTGACAAGGAAGAATCAACCAAAGCACGTGAAGCGGCCCCCAAGCGGATATCAGTAAGGAAATCGATAAAACTTTTGGAAGTATGCTGTTTGATAAAACGACAGAATGAGGCCTCGCTCATATTTACCATTTTAGCTACATCTGCAAGACGGATCACTTCCGAAAAATGAAAATGAACATAATCCAGCACCTTGTTCAACTTCTCGTTAGTATGCTCTTTGGAAACAGAGTTAATGGCAAACTGCCCGGTTGATAGCTCACGCATCCCTTTGTCCAATGATAATTCATGAAGAATAACAAGCAGTTTTATCAAGGAATAGAAACTATCGTTCTCGCAAGACAGCGTTTTCAACAACGGACGGACTTTCGCGATAGTCTCCCTGCTGAACACGATTCCTTTACGGGCACGGTGGAAAAGTTCCCGAATGCTGATCATCTGGTTCCTGTTCAGAATCTGGTCGGAAAGCAGATCGGAATGAAACTGAATGGTTATTTCATGGATATTCTGCGGCTTGTTGTTATAATCCCTCCAAGCATGTTCCAATTGAGGATTGGTGACCAGCACCAGTTCCTCTTCTTCTATTTCTTCTATGGAGTCTCCCACAATGCGTTGTGCGCCTTTTGCATTCTCAATATAGTTCAGTTCATATTCGGGATGTATATGTATAGGAAAATTAAAATTCGATTTCTGACGCTCTATCAAAATAAAGCAATCCTTGGCAGACAAAGGTGACACTTCTTTGAACAATTCTGTGTTTATCATATTTCTCTTTCACATTAGATCTGATCTTGTATAGCAAAGATAACATGAAATATGAAATCGGAAACAAAAAAGTGAACATATTTTTATACTAAACCTGCAAAAGTACCTTCTATAAAAACGTAGATAACACAATACACAAAAACGAGAACCGTGTTATCCACGTCATTTCCATGAGGTTGTTTCTATTTCAGACAAGCCTTCATTGCTTTAATGATCGCTGAGTCAAACCCTTCGTGATCCAATTCATTAATACCCTTGATAGTCATACCACCGGGCGTACACACCTTATCTATTTCCACACTGGGATGAGTATCATTATTCAATATCAAGGAAGCGGCTCCTTTCACAGACTGGGCAACCATTTTCTGTGCATCTTTCGGATAAATCCCCAATTCAATACCTGCCTGCATAGCTGCCTGAATATATTTCAAGACATATGCGATACCACATGAAGTCAAAGCCGTAGTAGCAGCCATCTGACTTTCAGGAATAAGCACAGCCAATCCTAATTCATTAAAGATATCCAGCATCAGTTGTTCTTGTTCCTTACTGGCGTTACGACTGGATATCAAAGTCATACTTTCCAACTGAGAAATAGCAGTATTGGGAATCAAACGGAATATGGTCTGTTCCGGACCTACACTCTTTACCAGCTGTTCGAAAGTTACACCACCTGCAATAGAAACCAATACTTGCCGGGGAGTCAAATGAACCACACTCAACACTTGGTCTATCAACCACGGCTTTACAGCCAGAATAACGATATCGGCATCCTTTATCGCTTTCGGATTTTCCGTTGTCACATTAATCTCCGGATAATCCGCCTGTAGAGTTTCCAGACTTCCGCTGAACGGATCGGCTACTGTTACATCACTCGCTGGAATGATAGTGCCTTGGGCAAGGCCGCGAGCAATGGCCCCTCCCATATTTCCCGCACCAATAATTGCTACTTTCATATTATTAAAGATTAAGTCTATAGCTACAAAGATAAGGGAAAAAAGGAGAAGAACGTATTATGAAAAGCTAAAAATAAAATTACTTTGAAGAAGATTAAATCAAAAAGTCTCGCCGGAACCGAAATGTTTCCTGACGAGACCTTATTTTCTTTCGCTGATTATTATCCCTCTTGAATCTCCAGCTTATACCAACACTTTACGAAAGCGTCCAATAAATTCATCAGCCTCAGCCATAGTCAGACACAAAGGCGGGAGCAGACGGATTACATTCGTACCACTGACTCCGGTAAATACTTTCTGTTCGAACAGCAGACGCTGACGCAGTTCCTTAATCGGTTCGTCAAATTCCATACCGATCATCAAACCTTCGCCACGCACCTCTTTAATCTGTGGGAATTGTTTCAATTCTTTCAGCAGATGAGCACCTACCTTGGCAGCATTCTCTACCAGGTTCTCACCTTTCATAACATCCAGCACCGCGATAGCAGCAGCACAAGCCAGGTGGTTACCACCAAAAGTGGTTCCCAATTGTCCATATACGGGTTTGAATTTCGGACTGATCAGGACACCAGCCATCGGAAAGCCATTGCCAATCCCCTTTGCAACCGTAATCATATCGGGACGGATACCTGCATGTTGGTGAGCAAAAAATTTACCGCTACGCCCGTAGCCGGATTGTATTTCATCCAAAACAAGTACTGCATCCACTTCTTCGCAAGCCTTACTCAGTTCTTTCAAGAATTTCACTTCCGGAACCTGAATACCGCCTACTCCTTGAATACCTTCAATAATCACCGCACAGACATCTCCTTTTGCCAATTCCGCTTTAGCTGCTTCTATATCGTTCAAAGGCAGATAAGTCACATGCCCATTGTCATTGATTGGGGCTATAATTTTCGGATTGTGGGTTACCTCCACTGCCAGTGAAGTACGTCCATGAAATGCTTTGCAAAAAGAAAGCACACGTTTGCGACCATTGTAAAAAGAAGCCAGTTTCAACGCATTTTCATTAGCTTCGGCCCCACTGTTTATCAAAAACAATTGATAATCATCATAACCCGAAAGTTTCCCTAAACGGTCTGCCACTTCCTGCTGTAGCTTGTTAACCACCGAATTGGAATAAAATCCCAACTGTGCAACCTGGTTGCTTATCATTTCCACATAATACGGATGTGCGTGACCGATAGAAATAACCGCATGACCACCATACAAATCAAGGTATTCCGTACCTTGATCATCCCATACATGACAACCTTTTCCCTTGACAATGTTTATGTCAAAAAGAGGATATACATCAAATAATTTCATAAACTCTTCTTTATTAAAAAGCAGACGGTTTCAACCTCAGCCCTACGGTTTCTTCCAGATTGAACATGAGATTCATATTATGGACCGCTTGTCCGCTTGCCCCCTTCAACAAGTTGTCAATGCAAGAGATAACCAGCAGTTTATCGCCATGCTTCTCCAAATGAATCAAACACTTGTTGGTGTTCACCACCTGCTTCAAATCTATATTTTTGTCTACAATATGAACGAAAGAATCCTCGGCATAATAGTCTTGATACATCTTCACCAGTTCTTCCAGTTCCACCTTGCATTTGACTACCAGAGTAGCAAAGATACCACGCGGGAAATCACCCCGGTAAGGAATAAAATCTATTTCAGCATTAAAGCTGTTTTGCAACTGTTTCAATGATTGCTTGATTTCGGGAACATGCTGATGAGAAAACGGTTTATAGATGCTCATATTATTATTACGCCAGCTGAAATGGCTGGTAGCACCCGGTTTCACCCCTGCCCCTGTACATCCGGTAAAGGCATTTGCCAATATATCGTCGTACAGAACCAGAAGTTTGGC
>ENA-ORLL01000123-ORLL01000123.1-human-gut-metagenome-genome-assembly--contig:-NODE-123-length-18198-cov-5.2542_pt1 | contig 18198 bp, 17 predicted proteins | sample MGYA00243070_ERZ508830 | MGnify/ENA primary metagenome ERZ508830 (study PRJEB26277, sample SAMN04329787) | human gut metagenome | biome: human-associated habitat | host: Homo sapiens | place: USA...
GGCAGGGTTGATTTCTTCTTTTCGGCAAACGAGGTGTCGAATATATTTCCGGTCTTTACTTAGTTGTCAATATCAGACAGAGGCATATCGAGTGCCGCCTGGTCCACACCGGAAGTCTTGAACAATGAGCCGTTGCGGTTCATCTGATAGCGGTCTTTGCCCAGGGTATTGAACTTCCCGCCGGTGTTGAAACTGATGCTGAAGAAATCTTCGGCGATGTTCTCTTTGGTACTGATGTCTATGTGTGCACCTGAATAGTCGGCAAAGGCTTCCGCGTTATATACCTTACTTACGGTGATGTTCTGTATGGTGCTCGACGGAAATAGATCCAGCGGAATCAGCTTGTTGTCGGGATTGGGAGAGGCGATGGGGAGGCCGTTCAGGGTAGTCGTGCTGTATCGGTCGCCCAATCCCCGTACAATGAGCTGGCCGGCATCGGCAATGGAGATACCGGTAATCTTTTTTACCCCTTCTTCCACATTGCTTATACCTTTGATGCTCATCTCTTTTGAGCCGATGTTTTCGATGGCGAGTGTAGCTTTCCGGCGTTCCAGTTGCAGGGCACGTTCGCCCGCAAGGTTTTTCCGGGCCACTACGGATACTTCGCCCAAAGCCTGTGCGTCGCTTTCCAGTTCGAAGTTCAGCACGACATCGGTTTTGCCTGACTTTACATTGTTTACAACGATGTCTCTGTAGCCTACATATTTTATGGATAATGTGTAGATGCCGTTTGTTACATTCAGGGAGTAGTTGCCGTCCATATCGGCGATGGCGCCTTGCGTGGTTCCTACTATCTGTACGGTAGCTCCGGTCAGCGGTTCCCGGGTCTGTTTGTCGGTGATGGAACCTTTGATAGTACCTGCCATGACTGTCATGACAGAAAGCGTAAGGAATAAAATAAGGAAGAATATCTTTCCTAAATCTAATTTCGTACTCATCTCTTTTATGCGTTTCTTAATCCGTTGCAAAGATGCGCCGAACGTGTTTCAAGAGTGGTACATACGTTATACATTCTGTTTTCGTTTGTATGAAGGAGCTGTTACGTAATCCGTACGATTTTATCATGCGGTATAATATAAATAATAATATTAAATACTTGTTTGTTTGAGTTTTATGGCTATATTTGTCCCATTATCAATAAACAAACAGACAAACAAATTATGGATGTTCCCCCTCACAATGATAACGAACGCTTTCGGCGTTTGTCTTTGCTTGGGCGCATTGGTTGGTGGGAAGCCGACTTTTCTGCTGAGCAGTATTTATGTTCCGAATATGTATGCGATTTGTTGGGGATGAAGGGGGACAGCCTCTCTTTTCAGGATTTCGGCCGGATGATTCGTGAGGATTATCGGGGACGCATCTCCAGAGAGTTCCTATCCATAAAGGAAGTGGAGGTATACGAACAGACCTTTCCTATCCATACGGCAACCGGAGTTGTCTGGGTACATTCCCGCATGGGGTATAGAGAGCTTGCACCCGATGGGCATCTGAAAGCTTTCGGAATCCTGCAACGGGTAACGGAACCGGTAAACAAAGAGGATAAGGACCGCATGTATCATATCAATAATTTGCTGTATCGCCAGAACTCTATTTCCCATTCCTTGTCTCATTTTCTTAAAGACGAGTCTGTAGCTTCCGGCATCTACGAAATTCTGAAAGATATTTTGGACTTTTTCCATGCCGGACGTGCGTATATTTTTGAGTATGAAAAAGATTATACTTTTCAGACTTGCACTTATGAAGTTGTTGCCGAAGGGGTGTTACCGGCGGTAGAAGCATTCCGGAATATACCGGTTACTTTCATGCCGTGGTGGACTACTCAAGTTTTGTCGCAGAAACCTATATTGTTCGAGTCATTGTATAAGTTGCCCGAAATGGAAGAAGGCGAATTCCGGTTATTGGAGCAGCAGGGTATCAAAGCTTTAATGGCTGTTCCATTGGTGGCGAATGATACGGTGAAAGGTTTTATGGGAGTAGATTTGGTAGACCGTACTATTTTGTGGAGCAATGAAGACTACCAATGGTTGGGATCGTTGGCCAATATCATCAGTATCTGCGTTGAACTGCGTAAAACGCAGGATGAGGCAATACGGGAACGTCAGGCTTTGGACCGTAGTGAGAAACTCTTTAGAAACATTTTTGCCAATATACCGGCTGGGGTGGAGATTTATGATACTGACGGCTTTCTGGTAGATGTCAATAACAAGAATATAGAAATATTCGGTATCCGCGATAAGGCGGATGTGATAGGTATCAACCTGTTCGAGAATCCTAACTTGTCACCTCAGTTGATAGAGCAGATACGTGACCGGGATATTGTAGATTTCAGATTGGATTATGAATTTGAAAATGTAGAGGGATATTATCCTTCCGGTAAGCGCAATAAGATAAACCTATATACCAAAATCAGCAAGTTATATGATAGTAAGGGTAACTTTACCGGATATGCCTTTATCAATATCGATAATACCGAGCGTATGGATGCTTTGAACCGTATTTGTGATTTTGAGAACTTCTTCCTGTTGATTTCTGATTATGCAAAAGTAGGTTATGCAAAGTCGAACTTGCTGGATAGGAAAGGCTATGCCATTAAGCAGTGGTATAAGAATATGGGAGAAGATGAAAATACGCCTTTGTCGGATATTATAGGTGTATATAACAAAATGCACCCGGATGACAGAAAGCGGATTTTGGATTTTCTTTATAAGGCACGGCTTGGAGAAGTAAGAGACTTCAAGGGAGAGATACGTATTTTGCATCCGGGGACGGAAGATCAATGGAATTGGGTGCGCACCAATGTGGTAGTCAATCAATATCAACCGGAAAACGGTGTAATAGAGCTTATCAGTGTAAACTATGATATTACGGAATTGAAAGAAACCGAAGCCAAACTGATTGATGCTAAAGAGAAAGCCGAAACGGCAGACCGTCTGAAGAGTGCTTTTCTTGCCAATATGAGTCATGAGATACGTACTCCGCTGAATGCAATTGTAGGTTTTTCCAGTTTGTTGGTGCAGGGAGAGAATCCGGAAGAACGGGAGCAGTATATGGCGATTGTGGAAGAAAATAATGAGTTGCTGTTGCAATTGATATCCGATATTCTGGATTTGTCAAAAATAGAAGCCGGAACCTTTGATTTCGTAAAACAGGAATTGGATGTGAACCAACTGTGTGAGGATATGGTGCGTACGATGAAACTCAAAGCCAAACCGGGAGTAGAGGTTGTCTTTGATCATCGCCTGCCGGAGTGTATCATTGTGAGCGATCGTAATCGTTTAAATCAAGTGATAGCAAATTTCATGAATAATGCGATAAAATTTACTTCGACCGGTAGCATACGTTTAGGTTATGGGCAGGCAGAAACCAACTTGCTGCGCTTTTATGTTGCTGATACTGGCATCGGCATTATACAGGAAAAACAGGCTGAGATATTTGACCGTTTTGTCAAACTGAACTCTTTTGTGCATGGCACAGGATTGGGATTGTCTATCAGCAAGAGCATCGTTGAGCAACTGGGCGGCACTATCGGTGTGGAAAGTGAATCGGGTAAAGGGGCTTGCTTTTGGTTTACATTACCTGTTGCTTGATAAGAAGCTTCTTTCCCTTTTGCTGATGTTCGGGTAAGAGTAAGTTGCATGAGTATTTCAATATGAAGATAATATGAAGTCCAAAAACTTTTATCACTTTTGGGCTTCATATTATCTTTACATTGGTTATACTCCGCTGAATGCGCTGAAACCGCCGTCAATAGGAAGCAATGCACCTGTAACGAAGCTGGCGGCATCGCTGCACAGGAACTGTACGGCGCCGTTCAATTCGTTGATGTCGCCGAAGCGTTTCATCGGGGTTTTGGCCAAGACTTTCTTGCTGCGGTCGGTCAGTGAGCCGTCGGGGTTGATGAGTACGGCGCGGTTCTGGTCGCCGATGAAGAAGCCCGGGGCGATGGCATTGACGCGGATACCGTCTCCGTATTTCAGTGCCAGTTCGCTTGCCAGCCATTGGGTGAAGTTGGCAACGGCTGTCTTGGCTGCCGAATAGCCCGGAACGCGGGTGATGGCGCTGTAAGCTGCCATGGAAGATACGTTGACGATGCAGCCCTTACCTTGCTTAGCCATCACTTTGCTGAACACTAAAGACGGGTAAACGGTTCCGTTCATGTTCAGATTGGTCACTTTCTCCCAGCAGGAGATGTCCATGTCGTAGAAGTGCTGGTCGGGAGCCAGAGTTGCGCCCGGCATATTTCCGCCGGCAATGTTGAGCAGAATGTCGATACGTCCCCACTTGGCAACGATGTCATCGGCAAGTTTCTCAAGGCTGGCGATGTCCAGCACGTTACCGACGATACCGATAACATCTTCACCATAGGTTTTCAGTTCCTCTACACGCTTGTCCAGTTGTTCCTGACGGATGTCTACCGCTACGACTTTAGCGCCTTGTTGCATAAAACACTTGGCAATGCTGCCACCCAATACACCACCTGCACCGGTGATAACTGCTACTTTACCTGCAATACTGAATTGTTCGTTCATAATCTTTGTCTCCTTTTTTCTTTCTTTTCTTTTTTTATACGGGGAAGCACGTGCATAAAGCATGAAGCGTATACCCCCTCATACTTTATTGTCTTCTGCTTCACGTATCTATATTGTATATTTTATGCTTGTGTTTCCTTCTGTTTCATTTCGTCTTGTACCACTGCCATCATACCTTCCACCTGTGCCAGCGCCAGCATACGGCCGTGGAATGAATAGCCGGGATTATATCCCTTGTCCTCATCGCCCAGCATCATCCGTCCGTGGTCTACACGCATGGGCAGGTTTGGGTTCTCTTTCTCGAAGATGCGGATAAGGTCGATGAGGTGACCGCGTCCCGTCAGGTGGGAGCTTTCTATGAAGTTGCCGCCCGGCATGGCTGCGGTGCTGCGCAGATGCACAAAGTGGGTGCGTGATGCAAACTTCCTGGCGAGTTCGCGGGTGTCGTTATGCTCTCCCGCGCTGAGCGAGCCGGCACAGAACGTCAGTCCGTTGTGTGGATTATCCACTGCATTCAGGAACCAGGCGATGTCCTCTTCGTTGGTCACGATACGCGGCAAGCCCAGTACCTGGAAAGGCGGGTCGTCGGGATGTACGCACATATTTACGCCGTACTCCTCGCACACCGGCATAATGGCGGCAAGGAAATACCGCATGTTCTCGCGGAGCGCATCGCGGTCGATACCTTTGTACAAAGCCAGCAGATTCCTGAATATATTCACCGGATTCTTGTCGCCTTCCTTGATGTTGCCGTTTACGAATCCCTGCGTCTTTACGATAATCGCATCGACAAGGCTGTCTTTTTCGGCTTCGGTGATGGTCTTGTCCAGTTCGCTCACTTTAGCCAGCTCTTCGGCGGAGTAATCTTTTTCGGCTCCCTCACGTTGCAGAATGCGCAGGTCGAAATAGGCAAAGCGCACCCGGTCGAAGTAGAGCGATGAGGTTCCGTCTGCCCAGGGGTGTTGCAAATCCGTGCGTATCCAGTCGATAACGGGCATGAAGTTATAGCATACGGTCTTTACGCCGCATTTACCCAGATTGGCAAGACTGATTTTGTAGTTCTCTATCAGTTGTTCGCGTTCCGGTCCGGCATATTTAATGGCCTCGCATACGGGCAGGCTCTCCACAACCGACCAGCGCAAGCCATAGGACTCGATATATGTCTTTAAATCGTTGATGGCCTCTTCTGTCCAGATTTCGCCGTTGGGCACATCGTGCAAGGCGGTAACTATCCCTTCCACACCGATTTGCCGAAGCATATCGAGCGTTATTTTGTCTTTCTTACCGAACCATCTCCAAGTCTTTTCCATACTTCTTTTTGTATTAATGATTTAAAATGATTATTTACTGCAAATGTAGGCACTAAAACAGTTTGTATATAAACGGATATTTGCAGGATGTTTGCAGATATTTGCGTGTATTGAAAGAATAATGGGATAGCAACCTTTGCAACGAAGTAAACGGCTTTAAATCAATAGTATATAAGTACCAATATAATACCTGCGTTTGGTACGGGAAATACCAACGGTTGGTACGCCTTGTACCGCACTTTGGTACGGCTCCTACCACAGTTTGGTACAGCTCGTACCACGCTTTGGTACAGTTCATACCACGCTTCGGTACGTCTCCTGCCACCGGTTGGTATGCTCCGTACCAACCGGGGTATTCTTTCCGTTTCCCTTTGTATTTTCTTTTTTCCCGCAGACTTATTGTTATTATTCGCTATCTTTGTATAAGGATAGGATGCGGCTCGGCAAACCGGGAGATGCCGTATCAACATCAGGCAGTGTTATGAGACAGATAATAAACGAACAGCTCCAGATATCGGAGTCCAACCCGATAAAGGCGCGCTATTACGACTATGACCGCTTCACTTACCCCTGGCATTTCCACAGCCAGTACGAAATAATCTATGTGAAGAAAAGCTGCGGCCGTTGCTTTGTGGGCGATTGCATAGAGCGTTTTTCGGAAGGAGATGTGGTATTGTTCGGTCCCAGCCTGCCTCATTATATGCGGAGTGACGATGCTTATCACGGCGATAACCCCCGGTTGCGGGTGCAAGGAACTATCATTCAGTTTGAGGAGAACTTCATGCAATACTCGTTCGACCATTATCCGCAGTTTCACCAGATACGGGTGTTGCTGAAAGAGGCCAGACGGGGTGTTGTCTTTCACACGGCCGATGCCAGCCCGGTACTCGACATGGTATCCGCTTTTCCCGAACTGAAAGGATTCGGACAGATAACCGGTTTGCTGGATTTATTGCAGGCATTGGCGGTATCTGTCCCAAGAAGGATGCTGGCAAGCCCTTGCTACTATGAGAAGTTTCCCACAGCGGGAAACAAGCGTATCGATAAAATCATCTCCTTTATCAACAGCAACTACACCCGTTCCCTCAAGCTCGACGAGATAGCCGAAATGGCAAATATGAACAGCAGCGCCTTTTGCCGTTTCTTCAAGGACGCCACGGAAACGACTTTCCTGCAATATGTGGCGGACATGCGCATCGGTTATGCCTGCAAACTGCTGACCATCGGCGATATGGAGGTTTCGCAGATAGCTGTGGAGTGCGGGTTCGACTCTATTCCGCACTTCAACCGCACCTTCAAGCAACTGACGGGACTGACACCGACGCAGTACCGGAACCAGATAATGAAATGATTTCCCCCCTTCACCCTCCGTCTCCCATAAACAGGAGTGTGCGAAAGGGTGAAGGGGGGATGTGGTAAAAGTTATTTTACGGAATCTCGACCGTTACATACCGAACGAGAACTTGTCGATGGACTGGTATACCACGCTGGCAATACTCAGCGCCACGATGCCCAGCGTACAGATGGCAAGGCCGGCACGCGTGTAGTTATCGCTGCGGAAAGCGGCGATAGGCTCATCGCTCTTGTTGATGTACATTGCCTTTACAATCTTCAGATAGTAGTAAAGCGACAGAATCGTATTGATTAACGCAATGAACACCAGCAGATGAAAACCGCTTTCGAATGCCGCCGCAAAGATGAAGAACTTCGAGAAGAAGCCTGCGAACGGCGGAATACCTGCCAGCGAGAACAGTGCCAGCGTCATAAGGAAAGCCAGCTTAGGGTTGGTGGTGTACAGTCCGTTGTAATCTTCCAGTGTAAACTTAACGGCGCGCAATGCTACAATCGTGATAACGGTAAAAACGGCTAGGTTGGCAACCAGGTAAATCAGGACGTAGTACACCAGCTACGTCATACCCATCGATGTTCCGCTGATAACACCCAGCATGATGTAACCGGCTTGCGAGATACTGGAGAACGCCATCAACCGTTTCAGGTTCTCCTGACGCAGCGCAAAGAGGTTGGCGAGCGTGATAGAGGCGATGATGACCCAGTAGAGCACTTCCTGCCATTGCGCCGCCATCGGTGCGAATACCTTATAGAGGATGGTCATCAGCACGAATGCCGCCGCACCTTTGGAGATAACGCTCAGGTAAGCGGTTACCGTACTCGGAGCGCCTTCGTATACGTCGGCCGTCCACAGGTGGAAAGGCACCAGCGAAATCTTGAATCCCATGCCGGAGAAGAAGAATACGAATGCCATAATCTGCAACGGGCTTCCGTCCAGATGTGCCGGGATATCGGCAAAGTAGAGTGTGCCTACCGTACCGTATATCAGCGAAAGGCCGTAAAGCAGCAGCCCGCTGGAGAAGAGTGCGGTAAGGATGTACTTGGCGCCTGCTTCGGCAGAGTGGTGGCGGTACTTGTCGAAAGCCACCAGCGCAGCCATGGGGATGCTGGCCGTTTCCAGTCCGATGAAGAACATCAGGAAGTGGCCGGCGGAAATCATGAAGTACATACCCAGCAGCGTGGAGAGTGTCAGTACATAGAACTCGCCCTGCTTGATTGCCGCATCGGGGCGGCGCATCCACTCGTGCGCCATAAGGAACACGATGAGCGTACCTACGCTGAGAATGGATTTGACGATACTTTGTATCGGCTGGTTATGGTACATCCCGCCGAAAGCGTCGGCTGCCGGACCGGGAACGATGGTTATAAGCGTATGGACGATGAGCAGGGCAACGGGCAGCATGGTGTTCAACATCGGCTTGCCGTCGTGCTTGTGCGCATCCGGACTCATGAAGAGGTCGGCTATGAAGAGGATAACGATAACCGCTATCAGCGACAGCTCTTCTTTCATTAATAGAAATTGGGAGTAATCCATGTTATTTGGTGATAAGTGATTAGTGTTTAGTGAGTGGCTAATAGGTTGACTACCGGCAGCACGCTGTCTCCAATCATGTTGCTTATCCACAGCGGAGCAAGACCCAGTCCGGCTACGCAGGCAATGAGGATGATTACGGCGGTACGTTCGTCCCAGGTGGCATCGGTCAATGTCAGGTGGTGCTTGTTGGTACAGGTTCCGTAGAGGATTTTACCGACAAGGCGCAGGATGTAGACTGCGGTAATCACGATACTCGTACAAGCGATGACGGTCCATGCGCGGTGGAAGGTATCGGGATGCTGGAAAGCGCCGTTGAAGATTGTCATTTCGGCAATGAAACCGCTGAGTCCCGGCAGACCGAGGTTGGCCAGACCGGCGATGACGTAGGATACCGCCAGAAAAGGCATAATCTTCATCAGTCCGCTAAGCTCGCGTACGTCGCGTGTGTGCGTCCGTCCGTATATCATACCGATAAGGGCGAAGAACAGGGCGGTCATCAGTCCGTGGGAAAGCATTTGCAGCACGGCACCCGTACAGGCCGTTCGGTTCATCATCAGGATGGCGAAAAGCACCAGTCCGCAGTGCGATACGGAAGAGTAGGCGTTGATGTACTTCAGGTCGGTCTGCACGCAAGCGGAGAATGCACCGTACACCACGGAGATACCCGTCAGTACGAGGAATATCCAGCCGAGCTCCTGTGCGGCTTCGGGCATCAAGTACATGGCAATGCGGAAGCAGCCGTAACCGCCCAGCTTCATCAGTACGCCTGCATGCAGCATACTGACGGCGGTAGGTGCGGATGCGTGACCGTCGGGGCTCCAGGTATGGAACGGGAACAGGGCGCCCAGCACGCCGAAACCGAGGAAGGTAAGCGGGAACCAGATGCGTTGTTGCTCCACAGGGATATTGTGCAGTTGGGCTATCTCCAGCAGGTTCATGGTGGTGGCGCCGCTACCGAAGTAGATACCGAGGATACCGATAAGCAGGAAAGCGGAACCGCCCATCAGCATCAGCGTCAGTTTCATGGCAGCGTATTCCTTGCGTCCCGAGCCCCATACGCCAATCAGCAGGTACATCGGGATGAGCGCTACCTCGTAGAACATGAACATGGTGAACAGGTCGGTCGAGATAAAGAAACCGAACACACCCATCGACAGCAGGGTGAACCACAGGAAATATTCTTTGGTCAGCGGTTGCAGACGCCAGGAAGCGAATGTACCCGTAAACACGATAATGGCCGAGAGCAGCAGCATGGCTACCGAGATGCCGTCCACCCCTACGGAATAGTGGATGTTGAGGGCGGGATACCAGGCTACATCGGCACGGAACAGCATTTCATCCGTAGCGCCGCCGTGACGGGCTTGCAGGTAGACGACGGTCAGTCCGACGGCTGCAACGAGCAATGCCGAAGCGCCGGCTACCATCACCGCACGTATCTGTGCGATATTACGGCTGAGCCAAAGGCCCAACAGCATCAGCAAGGGGATGAGTACGAATATGGATAAGAAATTCATCTTTATAATATGGTATTAATTGTTATTGTTCTATATGGTTGATACATCACTATCAATTTCCGTTTTTCGTTTACAGCAACAGCAGCAGTATCAGTGCAAGCGTACCCAGCAGGAATACGAAGGTGTATTGCTGGATGCGTCCGCTTTGCAGGCCGCGTATCTCGTCGCTGGTGGCAATGGCGCCCCAGGCAAGGAAATCGAAGAAGCCGTCCACCACATGACGGTCCCACCAGGCAATGGGGCGGCTGATGCAGCCGAAGATGATGCGGTGGGTGATGAACTGGTAGACCTCATCGATGTAGAAGCGGTGATAGGCTGCCGTCCATAAGCCGTTGAAGCGGCGGGCAAGCGCATTGGCAACCGGCTGCTTTTCGCCTTTATACATAAAAGTGGCCACGGCTATGGAGATAACCGCAATGGCAATGCTTGTTCCTGCCACGCCCCAGTCGAGGTGGATGGTATAGGCTTCGCCGTTGGAGCTGACGAAGTGGCCGAAAGGAATGAATCCGGCAACTATCGTAACTGCGGCAAGGAACATCAGGGGAACGGTCATGGCAAGGGGCGACTCGTGAGGCGTGTGCTGATGGCTGTGGCTTTCATCGCTTGCCGACTTCTGCCCCGGCTCCGAACTGCCCCAGAAAATGCCGTAATACAGTCTGAACATATAGAATGCGGTCATGGCGGCAATCACCGTCATAATCCAACCCATGACGGGGCTGAACCGGAAGCAGGCCGTCAGTATCTCGTCCTTGGAGAAGAACCCGGAGAACGGGGGAATGCCGGCAATGGCAAGGCAGGCTATCAGGAAGGTGATGTGCGTAACCGGCATGTATTTGCGCAGGCCGCCCATGGCGGACATCTCGTTGCTGTGCACCGCAAGGATGATGCTTCCTGCACCGAGGAACAGCAACGCCTTGAACATGGCGTGCGTAAACAAGTGGAACATGCCTGCCATATAACCCAGTCCGCCTTCGTGCGGGTCTGTGGATGTACATACGCCGAGCGCTACCATCATAAAGCCTATCTGCGAGATGGTGGAGAAAGCGAGTACACGCTTGATGTCACTCTGCACACAAGCCACGCTGGCAGCATAGAATGCGGTGAATGCGCCTACATAGGCCACGAGGTGCAGCACGTGGGGCGCATAGTCGATGAACAGCGGGAACATGCGTGCCACCAGGTATACGCCTGCCACCACCATCGTAGCGGCATGAATCAGTGCGCTCACCGGAGTAGGACCTTCCATGGCATCGGGCAGCCAGATGTGCAGCGGGAACATGGCGCTCTTGCCGGCTCCGCCGATGAACATCAGTCCCAGCGCCAGCGGAATCATGGCAGCGCCGCCTTTCAGCAAGGCCATTTCATTGGGTTGGAAGGTGTAGGTTCCGGCATAGTAACCGTAAACCAGGATACCGATAAGGAAGCCCAGGTCGGCAAAGCGGGTCACGATAAATGCTTTCTTGCTGGCGGCGATTGCTGCGGGTTTCGTGTAGTAGAAGCCTATCAGCAGGTAGGAAGACACACCCACCAGCTCCCAGAACAGATACATCTGGAAGATATTGGTTGCCACCACCAGTCCGAGCATGGACATCGTAAACAGCGAGAGGAAAGCGTAGTAGCGTTGGAAGCCGCGTTCGCCTTTCATATAGCCGAAAGAGTAGAGGTGCACCATGAACGATACGGTACTTATGACAATCAGCATCATCACCGATATGGGGTCGAGCAGGATGCCCAGGTCAATGCTGAGTGTCGGCGTAAACGGCAGCCATGTACAGTTGTAAGGCATCAGTGTGGCAAATGTGCCGTCTGCCAGCCGCGGGGCGGTGAAATAGTGTATTGCGGTGAGGTAGGAGAGTACCGCCACTGCACCCAGCACAGCCGTGCCGATGAGTCCGGCAGTGCGGTGCGACATCCATTTGCCGCCCAGTCCCAACACAAGGAACGAGAGCAAAGGAAGGAGAAGGATTAGAATCGTATATTCCATAATTATTGAATTGAGAATTGAAAATGGAGAATTGAGAAATGCTGCTCAGTCTCTCTTTTTGTTTTTATTGAATGGCTCATTATGCAGGCGGTCTGCACAACTCTATGCAGGGTGTCTGCACAGTGCTATGCAGGACATCTGCACAGGCTTATGCAGGATGCCTGCACAGGCATCTACCATTTGAGTTCGTCCAGCTTGTTCACCTGTATGCTGCGGATATTGCGATAGATGTTAATCATGATGGCAATGGCCACGGCCGTTTCGGCTGCCGAGATGGCAATGGAGAACAGGGAGAAGAAGTAACCTTCCAGTCCGCCGGGAAACAGGAAACGGTTGAATACCGCGAAGTTGATGTCCGTAGCATTCAGTATCAACTCAATTGAAATCAGTATCGCCAACGTATTGCGGCGGGTAAAGAACCCGTAGATGCCGGCGAAGAACATGATAGCCGAGACTATCAGGTAATATTCCATGTGTATCATAAATCTTATCTTTTACGTGCTATTAACAATCCGCCTACGATACATGCCAGCAGCAGGATGCTGACGGCCTCGAAGGGCAATAGGTAACCGTATTTGTCGCCGCTCAGCATGTGTTGGCCGATGGGCTTGATGTTGACTTCGAGCTGTTCGATGTCAGTGGTGGCGATAAACTTATGTTTCAGGGTTATGAACAGTACGATGACGGCTCCTGCTACGGTAGCGCCCAGTCCGGCAAGGAACTTGCTGCGTTTCAGCTTGGCCGCCATGTCGCCTTCGCCGCTGGTGAGCAGAATGGAGAAGACATAGAGCACGACGATACCGCCCGCATAGACCATAATCTGTACCGAACCGAGGAACGTATATCCCAGCAGGAAGTAGATGCCTGCCGTGCCGAAAAGCACGAACAGCAGGTATGTGGCCGAACGTACCATGCGTCTGGTGGTTACCGTCAGTATGGAGAATACGCTGATGAAGGCCGCAAGGAAGTAAAATACTATTGTTTCAAGATTAAATTCCATGTTATTGATTACTAATTATGAATGACTGATTACTTCGCTGCTTCAGGCTGGGGAGCGGCGGGTTTCTTCTTCTCTTCTACGTGACTGCCCGGATGGTTCAGCGTCAGTACCAGTTTGCTGCGGTCGAATACGGCATGCTCGAAGTTCTGGTCGAACGTAATGGCATCGTGCGGGCAGGCATTGACGCAAAGCTGGCAGAATATGCACGAACCGAGGTCGTATTCGTACTTCGCCAATATCTTCTTTTTCTTGCCGTCTTCCGTTTCTACCGTCTGGCTCGTCACCTTGATGGTGTCGTTGGGACAAGCCGTCTGGCACAAGCCGCAGGCCACGCAATGGTGTTCGTTCTTCTCGTTGTGGGGCATTGTCAGCGTGCCGCGGAAACGTTCGGAGAGTTTCAGCGTCTTCCGGTTTTCCGGATACTGTTCGGTAGTCTTCTTCCGCCAGAAAACGGTCATGGTGGTTTTCATGCCCGTCAGCAGGGAAGTGATACCGTGTATGAGGCTGCCTATGTAAGAATTATGTTCTTTTTCTTTCATTGTTGTAATTATTATTTAGTGTTGCCCGAAAGGGAATATTGCTCCGGTGCTGTGCCGGCTTAGAAATGCAATTCAAATACTACGATTAATACCATTAGAATCAGGTTCACCATGCTGATGGGAACCAGATATTTCCATTCGAGGTTCAGAATCTGGTCGATACGCAGACGCGGGAATGTCCATTTAATCCACATCAGCAGGAACACCACGAAGAATGCCTTGCCGAAGAACCATACAAAGCCCGGAATGTAGTCCATTACAGCGTTGAAGCCGTCCAGGCCCACGATGTGCAACGGCATCCAGCCGCCTAAGAATATCGTGGCTGCCACACTCGCTACGATGAACAGGTTCAGGTACTCCGCCAGGTAGAAGAAGCCGAAGCCCATACCGGAGTATTCCGTATGATAGCCTGCCGTCAGCTCGCTTTCGGCCTCGGGCAAGTCGAACGGACCGCGGTTGGTTTCCGCATTGCCGGCAATCAGGTAGATGATGAAAGCTATCAGAGCCGGAATGTGTCCTTTGAAGATGAACCAGCCGTCGGCTTGTCCGGCTACGATTTCGGAGAACTGCATCGTACCCATCAGGACTACCATCGTCAGGATGCTCAGTCCGCAGGAGAGTTCGTAACTGATGATTTGCGCACCGCTTCGCATGGCTCCGATAAGCGAGAACTTATTGTTGGAACTCCAGCCGGCAAGCAGGATACCTACCACGCCGATGCTCGAAGCGGCAAGCAGGAAGAACACGCCCACGTTGAAGTCCAGCACTTCCAGACCTTTGCTGACAGGCAGGCAGGCGAAGGTGAGGAACGAGGCTATGATGACCATGAACGGCGCCAGGTTGTAGAGGAATCGGTCGGAGAACTTCAGGTCGATGATTTCCTTGGTCAACATCTTGATAACGTCGCACGGCACTTGGAGCAATCCCCATTTTCCTACACGCATCGGACCGAGGCGGCATTGGAAAAAGGCGCATATCTTGCGCTCCATGTAAATCAGGATAATGGCAAGCACTGCATACATCAGGATGATGCATACGCCTATCACTACACATTCAAGAAACACCGCCAGACCTTCCGGCATGAGGGAGGTCAGCATCTGGTGAATCCAATTGGTTACTATACTAAAGTCAAACATCTGTTTATTTACGGTTTTACGATTTACGATTTGATGTATGTCTGCTGTCTGTTATTGACGTTCTTTTTGCTTTTTACCGTTATCGGTCGATATCGGGTACTACATAGTCCAATGTACCGCCGATAGCGATAAGGTCGGCAATCTTTGCACCGCGGCAAATCGTATCTACGGTAGATACCAGCGGAAGCCCCGTGCTGCGGAAGTGCAGGCGGTAGGGTGTCTTGTCGCCGTGGCTCTCAAGGAATACGCCGAACTCGCCGCGGCTGCCTTCTACGGCAGCGTAGTAAGTACCTTCCGGTACGCGGATAATCGGTTTCATCTTCTCCTGGTATGCACCTTCGGGGATATTGTCTATCAGTTGTTCGATGATTTTCAGGCTCTCCATGATTTCGTCCATACGGATGAGGTAGCGTGCCCAGGAGTCGCCTTCGGTGCGGACAATCTCTTTGAAGTCCACCTTGTCATACACCCCGTAAGGCATGCGTTTGCGTACGTCGCACGCCCAACCGCTGGCACGGCCCGTACCGCCGGTGGCTCCGAACGCTATGGCATCTTCACGGGAGAGTACGCCTACGCCTTTCAGACGCTGCTGCGCAATGATGTTTCCTGTAAACACGTCGTGGTATTCGTGCAGGATGCCGCGCAGGTATGGGATGAACTCTTTGACTTTCTTCTGGAAGTCGGGGGCGATGTCGGCTTGCACGCCGCCAATCGTGTTGTAGTTCATGATGAGGCGTCCGCCGCAGGTTCCTTCGAAGATGTCGAGAATCTTTTCACGGTCGCGGAAGCCGTAGAAGAAGGCGGTCAGCGCGCCGAGGTCCATTGCCAGGCAGGAGTAGAAAAGCAGGTGCGAGTCGATGCGCTGCAACTCGTCCATGATGGTACGGATGTACTGCACACGTTCGCTTACCTCTATGCCCATGGCTTTTTCGATACACATACACAAGGCATGGCGGTTCTGGAGAGCGCCCAGGTAGTCCAGACGGTCGGTCAGCGCCAGTGTCTGCGTGTATGTAAGGCTTTCGCACATCTTTTCGATACCCCGGTGGATATATCCGCAGTTGGCATCGATTTTTTTGATGATTTCACCTTCCAGCGATACGCGGAAGCGCATTACGCCGTGGGTTGCGGGGTGTTGGGGACCGATGTTCACCACATATTCGTCATCGCCGAAGAGTTGCGTTTCCTTGTTCTTTACCGTTCCGTCCGGATTCAGTTCCAGTTCGGTGGTGGTATCAATCGTTTCCTCATTGTCCATGCGCAGCGGGTTCTGTGCTTCCGGGTCGTCGTCTTTACTCATAGGGCAACATACAGAGTCGTTGAGCAGGTAGAGGCGGCGCATGTAGGGGTGCCCGACGAATACCACGCCGTAGAAGTCGAACACTTCACGCTCCAGAAAGTCTGCCGCTTTCCAGATGTCGCATACAGAGGGAAGTTCGGGATGCTCACGGTCGAGTGTGGCGGTGCGGATGGCAGTCCGCTTGCCGGTGACGGTGGATTCCAACTGATACACCACGCCAAGTCCGCGCGGAGTGTCGGGAGTGTCTTTGGCGGCATCCGGTTCGCCCCAGTCCATACCGGTGAGGCATTCCAGAAAGTCCATTTGTTCTTCCTGCCGCAGGCGCAGCATTTCGTCATGCAAGGCTGCGGGTTCTATATATCTTATTTCCATACTCATATTCATATTCATTCTTCCGGTCTTTCTTCTTTTTGGTTTACACCGCCAAAGTATTTCTCTATTTTTACTTTACGCTGCAACTGCATCATTCCGTAGTAGAATGCTTCGGGGCGGGGAGGGCATCCGGGGATATATACGTCCACCGGCAAAATCTTGTCTACTCCGTTCACAACGTGGTAGGACTTCTTGAACGGGCCGCCGCTGACAGCGCAACCACCTACGGCTATCACATACTTAGGGTCTGCCATCTGGTCGTACAAGCGTTTCAGCACCGGAGCCATCTTGTTCGTGATTGTTCCGCACACCATAATCATATCTGCCTGGCGCGGACTGGCACGGGCTACCTCAAACCCGAAGCGCGCCATATCGTAGCGGGCTGCACCGAGGGCCATGAATTCGATACCGCAACAACTGGTTGCAAACGTAAGCGGCCACAGCGAATTGCTGCGTCCCCAATCGATGAAATCGTCCAGAACGCCGATAGCCACATTAGCGCCGCCGGCATTAAGTTCCCGAACCAATTTCTCCAACGTTTCGTTGTCTGTAAACTCCTCATAAGGGATGGATTTTATTTTGGGTTTCTTCGTTACTTCCATTCCAACGCTCCTTTCCTCCAGGCATATGCAAGGCCCAGAACCAATATAATAAGGAAAAATAAAATACTGAAAAGTCCGGCAGCTCCCAGTTCGCGTGCTATGACTGCCCACGGAAACAGGAACACCGTCTCCACTTCAAACATCAGAAACAGGATGGCAAACAAGTAGTAACCTACCCGAAACTGCATCCATGATTTACCGCGGGTGGGAATACCACATTCGTACGGCTCCATTTTCTGCACATTGTACGAACGGGGGGCTATCGCATTGGACAATGCGATGACGATACCCACGAAAGCAATTGCCGTCAGCAAGACGGCTACCAACAAAGTAAAGTTCATAAATCCGATAAGATTTTAGATATATAAAATATAGATATACTGCACTAAAACAAGGATAAAGCGATAAGGCGACAAGGTGATAATGCTTTACCCTTTTTTTAAATGATAATCTTCCTTAACCCGATAATGTAATAATGCGGACCGGGCACGGTAAGACAGTGTACATTCGGCATACGGTCATAGCTTTGCGCACGTAGCAGTTGCTGCATACGGATAATGTCAGTGCGCAACAGGGAGCTTTTGTTGTTTGGAACCTGCTGGCTTTCCACATGTTCCAGGCAAGAAGCGGCGGATGATGTATGTCTGTAATAATTATGAATGACCTGTTGGGCGGTAGGCGCCTGCGTCAAAATGCAACTCTCTGCTTTGCAACCGGCCGAAGTGCACAAAAAATCCGCAGCCTCTATTGCACCGTTGTGTAATAAAACCGCGAGTATGGCTATCATACAATATTTTATGCACTGTTTCATACCTCCCTATCTGTTTCAGGGCGCAAAGATATAACAAGTATCTCTCATTTTGCTATCTCTGCATAACAAAATAAGACTATTTTTACACTTTTTATCCTAAATCAATTCCGTTTCCAGAATTCCGGGGTGAACAAAAGTAAGACGGTGAACAATTCCAGACGTCCCAATAACATGAGGAATGACAGTAACCATTTGGCCGCATCGGGCAGGGCATTCC